>Ga0208357_1000124_pt1 | contig 59275 bp, 51 predicted proteins | sample NGESurdeep092012_6_FD_184487 | JGI IMG/M metagenome (GOLD analysis project Ga0208357, IMG submission 184487) | Arctic peat soil microbial communities from Barrow, Alaska - NGEE Surface sample F52-2 deep-092012 (SPAdes) | ecosystem: Environmental > Terrestrial > Soil > Wetlands > Peat ...
CGCTTGAGCCAATGTCAGAGACTGAGGAACAGAGAGCACCATGTCGGCGTCCACGGCGAGTGACGCTCGACTCGTCGACATCGTTGATTTGCCTTTCACCTTCCGCTGAGGGCGGACTACAACCCACGGGCTCCGACTAATGGGGATGTCGTCCCGGGTGACAGCCCAGTTCCAGCAGGCCTTGAGCGGTTGGAGAAATCGGGTGAGGGTGGCTGCTGAAACCCGTTTTTCTGGATTGCGCACACTGTTCTCGAATTGAGCGACGAATTCCTCTATCTGCGTCGAGCTCAGGGAATCAGCGCGGACCGAGCGAGTCTCGAGCCAGGACCTTCCAGCACGCTGTCGGTCGGTAACCTTGTCGCTCAGACGACTCGGAAGAAAGCTCGCGTTCTGCAGGTAATCATCCACGACAGCGGCCTGAAAGTCGGGTAATTCACCGTCAGGTTCTAGGAACCATCGTCTAGCTCGGTTGAAGGACCGAGCCGCCGCTTGCTTCGTCATCGGTTCCCATTCGGGGTGCTGGGCGAAGAACATTTCCGTCAGTTCAAATACCGACGGGGCACGAAGTCCTTCGGGAATCTCAGGGGCGATGAACTGCTTTGTTCGTACGTCAAAGAGCAAGCCGGCAGCAAAGTCAGCCTCCAGGCGCCCCATCCACGTGTGGGCCAGACCGGCCCGACGAAAGCGCTTGAGCCACTGGACCCCGTCGGCGCGACCTTCCAGGTCCCAGCAGTCGATCGGTTTTCTGACGACGCTTCCAGTGGAGTGTTTGGTTGCCCGCTCGTAGGTGCTGTGCTTGTTCACCCAGGCAGAGAATGTCTTCGGCACCCAGGGGTCTGGATATGTGCGGGCCATCTCGTTTCCTCTGATTTGTCGCTCGAAGAGAGGGCGACCCAAGGGCCACCAACCGCTCCAGTTTACTCTGAGCTGTGGAATCAGAGTGGAATCGGCACTGAATTGTGACTCTGATCGAGGTGCTGGCGGAGACAGAAAGTGAGGCTTACGAGCTGTTTTTATCGCCCGAACGAGGCCCTTTGCCGCGGGATTATCCCAGTAAGATGGCTATTTCTGGTCGAGATCCTGTGGGACCGCCCATGACCTAGACTGGGACATCGGGAGAGGTGCGAGAGCGGCCGAATCGGATTCACTGCTAATGAATTGACCTGGGTAACCGGGTCCGAGGGTTCAAATCCCTCCCTCTCCGCTTCGGGGGCCGGGTACCAGGTGTGCCCGAACCACAGGGTCCGCCTCCGGCGGACTTGCCTAGTGCCGCCAACGTGGCGGCCACGGATGGCGGTAAGGAGAGTGTGTGGTCGGAGGTCGGTACTGGTTGCAGACCTTGGGATGTCCGAAGAATCAGGTCGATTCGGACAAGCTGGCCGGGAGGTTGGCCACTCAGGGCTACCGCCGCGCCGCTGATCCGGCCGAGGCCGACCTGGTGGTGGTCAACACCTGCGCCTTCATCGAGTCGGCTCGCCAGGAGTCGATCGACACCGTGCTCGAGTTAGCGGACCTGCGCTCCTCCGGAGCCCGCCTGGTGGTCACGGGCTGCATGGCCGAGCGCTACGGCGACGAGCTGACCGAGGCGCTGCCCGAAGTGGATCTGGTGGCCGGCTTCGGCTTGGACTTCGCCGATCCGCCGCCGGCCCCGGCCCCTGTCCCCGTGACGTTGACGCCGACGCCCCGGACCGGCGCACGGACCGCACGGACCGGCGCCCGCCCCACCAAGGGGTTCGACCTGCTCGAGTTGGCCCGCCCGGCGTCGGAGGCTCCGTGGGCCTACGTCAAGGTGGCCGAAGGGTGCGACCGCATCTGTGGCTTCTGTGCCATCCCGTCTTTCCGGGGCAAGCAGCGGTCGCGGGGCACCGACGAGATCATGGCCGAGGTGGCGTTGCTCCTGGCCGGCGGATCGACGCCGGGCGGTGACGCCGCGCCGCCGCTGCGCGAGATCGTGCTGGTGGCCCAGGACCTGGCTTCCTACGGCCGCGACCGCTCGCGGCCGGGTGAACGGGTGAAGGCCGGCCGGTCGCCCATCGCCGCTCTGACCCGCGCCGTCTCGGCCCGCGTCGACCGCACGAGGCTCCTCTATTTGTACCCGTCCGGTTTGACCGACGAGCTCATCGAGGCGGTGGTAGCCACCGGGGTGCCGTACTTCGACCTCTCCCTCCAGCACGTCTCCCGCCCGCTGCTGGCCCGCATGCGCCGATGGGGTGACGGCGAACGCTTCCTGCGCCGCATCGCCGACATCCGCCGCCTCGACGATCAGGCCACCTTCCGCTCCTCCTTCATCCTGGGTTACCCGGGCGAGACGGAGCGTGACCACGACCGGCTCCTGGAGTTCCTGGCCGAGGGCCAGCTCGATTGGGCCGGGTTCTTCCCGTTCTCCCCCGAAGTGGGGACCCATGCGGCCGATCTGCCCGATCAGGTGCCGGCCGACCTGGCCCTCGAACGCCTCCGCGAGTGCGCCGAGCTGCAGGACGGGATCACGGCGGCCCGGCGGGACCTGCTGGTGGGCCAGCGGCGCCAGGTGCTGGTGGACAGCCCGGGCCGAGGCCGCACTGTGCACGAGGCACCGGAGATCGACGGCATCGTCCGTCTCCCCCCCGACACCGTGGCCGGGGACCTGCTCGACGTCGAGATCGTCGCCGCGGAGGGGCCGGACCTCCACGCCGTCCGGGTCGACGCCGCCGCCTACCACCACGACCATCCCCTGGCGGGGGCGCCGCGGTGACCGATACCGACAAGACCCGCGTCTTCACGTTCGGGCCGACCGCCCTGGCCACGCCGGCCAATGCGGTGACCGTGGCCCGCCTGCTGGCCGCGCCGGTCTTCGTGGCCATGATCGTGATCTGGGGGGCGACCTGGTTCAACGTGGTCGTCGGCCTGGTCGTCGCCGGCAGCGACGGGCTCGATGGGTACATGGCCCGCCGCCAGGGCACCACCCGGTCCGGGGCCTTCCTGGACCCCCTGGCCGACAAGGCGGTCGTGCTCGGTGCGCTCTTCGCTCTGGCCGCGCAGGGGCATCTGCCCTGGCTCCCGGTCATCCTCATCGCCATCCGCGAGGTGGGCATGCAGGTCTACCGCTCATGGGTGGGGCGCCGGGGCGTCTCCATGCCGGCCCGGAACTCGGCCAAGCTGAAGACGTTCGTCCAGGATTGGGCGGTCGGGACCTGCATCATCCCTCCGCTGGCCCACAACCACACCGTGCAGGTGGCGTCGATCTGGGTCGCCGCCACCCTGACCCTGGCCACCGGGTTCCAGTACCTGCTGGACGGCCGCCGGGCCTCCAGGGAGGCCCACGGGTGAGGGTGGAGATCGTGGCGGTCGGCACCGAGCTCCTGCTCGGCCAGATCGCCGACACCAATTCCGCCTGGCTGGGCGACCGCCTGGCCTCGGCCGGGGTGACTTCGCACTTCCATCAGGCGGTGGGCGACAACCACGAGCGCATGACGCTGGCCTTCCGCACCGCGCTGGCCCGCAGCGACGGGATCATCGTCTGCGGCGGCCTGGGCCCGACCCAGGACGACATCACCCGGGAGGCCATCGCCGACGTCATGGGGGTCGAGCTGGTACGGGACCAGAAGATCGTCGACGTCATCGCCGGGTTCTTCCAGACCCGGGGCCGGGCCATGTCGGTCAACAACGAGCGCCAGGCCGACGTGCCCGCCGGCGCCACCGTGATCCCCCAGCGGGCCGGGACCGCCCCGGGGCTCATCTGTCCGCTGGGGAACAAGGTCATCTACGCCGTCCCCGGGGTGCCCTACGAGATGGCCGAGATGTTCGAGCGGGGCATCCTGCCCGATCTCCGGGCCCGCATGGCCGCGGCGGGCGAGGAGAACGTCATCGTGAGCCGGGTGCTCCGGACCTGGGGGGCCAGCGAGTCCGGCCTGGCCGAGGCCCTGCAGGGCCGGATCGACGCGCTCGACGCCTTCGACCGCGGCGGCTCGGTCACGCTGGCCTTCCTGGCCTCGGGCATGGAGGGGATCAAGGTACGGATCACCGCTCGCGCCCCGACCCTGGCGCAGGGGACCGCCCTCCTCGACCTCGAAGAGAAGGAGGTGCGCTCGACCATCGAGTCACACCTCGGCGACATCGTCTTCGGGACCGACGAGGAGTCCATGGAGCACGCCGTGGCGGCCCAGCTGGTCGTGCACGGGCTGACCTTCGGCGTGGCCGAGTCGCTCACCGGCGGTCTCATCGCGTCCCGCCTGGTCAACGTGCCCGGCGCCTCGGCCTGGTTCCGGGGCGGCGTGGTCGCCTATCACTCACAGGTGAAATTCGACGTGCTCGAAGTGCCCGTCGGCCCGGTGGTCTCGGAGGCGGCCGCCGTCGCCATGGCGCAAGGGGTGTGCCGGGCCACCGGTTCCGACGTCGGGCTGGGCATCACCGGGGTGGCCGGGCCGGACGACCAGGAAGGGGTGGCGCCGGGCACCATCTTCGTCGGGTTGGCCCTTCCCCACGGCCGGACCGAGGCCCGGGAGATGCGCCTGCCAGGCGATCGCGAACGGGTGCGCCAGTACGGGGCGATCTCGGCCCTGGACCTTCTGCGCCGGGCGCTCATCGCCTTGGGCTCCTGACCAGCGGGTTGGTCGGTCCCGGACGCCGAGGAGTCCTGGCCATCAAGAGGGTTCGTCCGTCCGACGATGGAAAGATCACCGCCCCATCGACGCAGGCCGCCTTCGGCGTCAGCCTCGGCGCCACGCCCACCCATCGGTGCCGGAGGCCGGACTCCTCACAGGGGGACCACAGCCGGTCCACACGGGGTGGGAAACTCGCGGTGAAAATGTGGGTCCACTGGAGGTGCGATAAGTGAAGACTGAAGACGGACCGAGGGTCCTGGTGGTAGACGACGAGCCGTCCATCGTCGATGCCGTGGCCACGTCCCTGCGCTACGAAGGGTTCACCGTGGATGAGGCCGTCACGGGCCGGCTCGCCCTGGCCCAGGCCCAGGACGATCCACCGGACCTGGTCATCCTCGATGTGATGCTGCCCGACCTCGATGGCCTCGAGGTCACCCGGCGCCTCCGCTCGGACGGGTTGCGGGTCCCCATCCTCTTCCTGACGGCGCGGGACTCCTTGCAGGACAAGCTGGCCGGCCTGACCATCGGGGGGGATGACTACGTCACCAAGCCCTTCGCCCTGGCCGAGTTGATCGCCCGGGTCCACGCCATCCTGCGCCGGACCGGCTATGAGAGCGAGGACGACGGCATCCTGCGCTTCGCCGATCTCGAGATGGACGAGAACGCCCACGAGGTGCGCCGGGGGGGCAGCCAGATCCAGCTCACGGCCACCGAGTTCAACCTCTTGCGCTACTTCCTGCTGAACCCGCGTCACGTGCTCTCCAAGTCCCAGATCCTCGACCACGTGTGGCACTACGACTTCGGCGGCGACGGCAACGTGGTGGAGACCTACGTGAGCTACCTGCGCAAGAAGTTGGAGCGACACGGGCCGCCGCTCATTCACACCATCCGCCTCGTCGGCTACACCCTCCGCGAGGCGGAGTCCACCGCCGGATCGAATTGAGTGTCACTCCGACTCCGACTCCTCCTGGCCGTCGGGGCGATCGCCATTGTGGCGCTGGTGGTGGCTGACTTCGCCACCTACTCGGCGTTGCGGTCATCGCTGTACAAGCAGGACGACCAGACCCTGGCGCAGAATCCTCTCCAGCTCGACCGATTCCTCAGCGATATCTCCGCCGGCCAGTGTCCTTCGTCAGGTGGGGGCGTGTTTGGCTCGGGCAATCCGGACAACGGCGGCCCAGGCGGCGGGGGAGGGAACCCCACTGGGGGCGACTTCGGCTTCTCGATCCCCTTCATTGAGGTGCGGACAACGGCCGGCCAAGTGCTCCACACCTGCCCCGCTCACGTCGACGGCCACGCGTACAGCCCCCAGCTTCCCGATCAAGTCTCGGGGATTGTCGCCCAGGCGGCTGGGCCGCCTGCCGCCTACTTCTCTGCTGGCGCGACGCAGAGCGGTGGACCGGCCTTCCGGGTGCAGGTCACCAACGGCAAGGCGATCAATCAGACCACGGGCAACAGTCGGAAGGTTCTCATCGTGGTCGCCGAGCCCATCGGCAATACGACCAGCACCCTCCATACGCTGTTCCTCATTGAGCTGGCCGTCACCGCCGGCGCGCTGGTCCTCGCCCTGGCCGGGGGCTGGTGGTTGGTCCGCCTCGGGTTGCGCCCGCTGGAGGACGTGGAGCGCACGGCCGACGCCATCGCGGCCGGCAATCTCGACCAGCGCGTCCCCGGCGCCGACGACACGACCGAGGTCGGCCGACTGGCCCGTGCCCTCAATGTCATGCTGGAGCGCATCGAGGCGGCGTTCGCGGCGCGCCTGGCCTCCGAGGCCCGGTTGAAGGAATCGGATCGTCACCTGCGCCAGTTCGTGGCCGACGCCTCGCACGAGCTCCGCACCCCGATCGCTGCCGTGGCGGCCTACGCCGAGCTCTTCGAGCGTGGCGCGTCCACCAACGCCGAAGACCTGCCCCGGGTCATCTCGGGGATCCGCTCGGAGACGGGGCGCATGGAGCGATTGGTCACCGACCTGCTCGAGCTGGCCCGGCTCGATGAAGGGTTGCCCCTCCAGATCCGCGCCACCGAACTGGTCGGCCTGTGCGCCGAAGCGGTGCGCACCGCCACCACCGTGGGTCCGCTCTGGCCGGTGACGTTCACCGCAGCGCACCCGGTCGAGGTGCTGGGCGATCCCGCCCGGTTGCGCCAGGTGGTCGACAATCTCCTGGCCAATGTGCGCGCCCACACCCCGGAAGGCACCAGTGCCACGGTGCACGTCGATCAGGCCGGCCCGATGGCCCGGGTGGTCGTCCACGACAACGGGCCCGGCATGCCGGCCGAGGATGCGGCCCGGGTGTTCGAGCGCTTCTACCGGTCCGATCCGGCCCGGGGCCGGGCCCATGGCGGCACGGGCCTCGGTCTCTCCATCGTCTCGGCCATCGTCTTCGCCCACGGCGGCACCGTCTCGGCCGAGTCGGCCCCCGGCCGCGGCATGACCGTGACCGTCTCGCTTCCCGTCGTCGCCGAAGTCGTGGACGCCGAGGAATCCGACGCCGAAGGATCCGACGCCGTGGAAGCCGACGGCAAGGGAGCCGACGGCAAGGGAGCCGACGCCAAGGGAGCCGACACCGAAGAGGCCGACACCGAAGAGGCCGACACCAATGGAGCCGACGCCGCCACGGCCGCCCGGAAAGGAACAGCGTGAACGATACGGGCAAGACCAAGAAGAAGCGCTCCAAACTGACCTGGGTCATCGGCGGCATGGTGGGCGTGCTCGTCCTGGCCGCGGCGGTCGTGGTCGGGGGCACTTACATCTACATCCACTTCATTGAAGGACCCGCCCCCAAGCCGCTGGCCCTCCCTAAGGCCACGACCCCGAAACACTCCGACACCAGCCCCACGTCAGTGGCGTCGCCCACCGGGACCTGGCAGGCCACCAGCAAATCGGTGGTGGGGTACCGGGTGAACGAGGTCCTCTTCGGCCAGAACAACGTGGCGGTCGGGCGCACGAACTCGGTCACCGGATCTATCACCGTGGATGGCACCAGTGTCGACACGGCGGCATTCACCGCGCAGATGGCCAACGTCCACAGTGACCAGAGCCAGCGGGACAACCAATTCGACGGTCGCATCATGGATGTGGCGAGCTACCCCACGGCCACCTTCACCCTCACCTCACCGATCAGCCTCGGCAAAATCCCGGCCGTCGGCGCCACCGTGCATGAAACGGCCACCGGCAACCTGATGCTGCACGGGCAGACGCACGCCGTCACCTTCCCGGTCTCCGCTCAATACACCGGCACCGCCATCGACGTGAACGGCTCCATCCCGGTCACCTTCGCCGACTACGGCATCTCCAATCCCAGCTTCGCCGGCACCGTCACCACGGACAGCCACGGCACCCTGGAATTCCTTCTCATCATGGACCGCAGTAGCGGGTCATAGCCGAGATTCACACCTCGGTCACAGCGAAAGCACACGGCGGCCGGAAGCGACTCGGGCACCATGCGTGGCATGACAGTGCTGGCCGCCCCCGAACGCGGCGTCGACCCCCGGCGGGTGCCCCTCGATGTGGAGATCGCCGTGCCGGTCTACAACGAGGCCGAGCACCTGGCCGAGCGCATCACCGCACTGCGGAACTTCCTCAACGAGTCGTTCCCGTTCCGCGCGTTGGTCACCATCGTCGACAACGCCAGCACCGACCGCACCATGGCCGTGGCCACCGAACTGGCGGCCACCATGCCCGGCGTGGCGGCCCTGCACCTGCCCCGGAAGGGACGGGGCCACGCCCTGCGCACCGCCTGGTCAACCAGCACGGCGCCGGTGGTGGCCTACATGGACGTCGACTTGTCCACCTCGCTCACCGCCCTGGTGCCGCTGGTGGCCCCGCTCCTCTCGGGGCATCGAGATGTCGCTGCGGGCACCCGCCTGGCCCGCGGCTCCCACGTGATCCGTGGTCCCAAGCGCGAGCTCATCTCGCGCGCCTACAACCTGCTCCTCAAGCTGTCCTTGCGTGGTCGATTCAGTGACGCCCAGTGTGGCTTCAAGGCGCTGCGGCGAGAGGCCGCCCTGCAAATCCTCCCCTTGGTCGAGGACGATGAGTGGTTCTTCGATACCGAGCTCCTCATCACGGCCGAGCGGCTCGGACTGCGTATGAGCGAGGTGCCGGTGGACTGGGTCGATGATCCGGACTCCCGCGTCCAGATCCTGCCCACCGCCATGAGCGACCTGCGCGGCGTGTGGCGTATCTCCCATGGCCAGGCCCGGCGGCTGGCCCGGGGCACGCCCGCTCGCCCGCGGTCGCCCGTCGATCAGGTGGCGGCCGACCAACTGCTCCGCTTTGCCGGTGTGGGCGCCATCAGCACCCTCGGGTACCTTTTCCTCTTCGTGGCCTGGCGCCCCCTCGCCGGTGCTCTCGGGGCCAACGCGCTCGCCTTGGCCATCTGCACCATCTTCAACCTCGCTGTGCATAGGGAACTGGCCCGCAGCATGCACGGAAAGGCTCATCGGGGCCGCTTGGTCGCCGTGGGGGCCGGCCTCTTCCTCCTCAGTCTGGCCCTGACCACCTTGGGTCTCTTCGCGGTGCAGGCACTGGTCGGTTCCTCGCTGGGCTGGGACCTCCTGGCCGTGACCGCAGCCAACGCCGTGGCCGCGGTGCTCCGCTTCGCCGTCCTGCGGGCTTGGATCTTCCGACCCACTGCCCTCTCGTCCGATCATTCCCTGGAGGCTTCCTCATGACCACGCTTATCCCGGCATCTCCCGGGGACGGTGTCGACGAGCAGCAAGAGCCCAGCGGAACCGGCACCGGTGCCGGCCCCTTCGATGCGGGGGCGGCCCCAGCGGATTCCATGCCGACCCGGGGACGCCTGGTCCGCCTGGTTCGTGGCCGCGAGCAGGACCCGGCCTGGGTCCGCCCCGCTCTCCTGACCCTGTTGAGCTTGACCGCCGTGCTCTACCTGTGGGACCTCGGTGCCAGCGGGTACGCCAACTCCTTCTATTCGGCGGCCGTCCAGGCGGGCACCAAGAGCTGGAAGGCCTTCTTCTTCGGCTCCTCGGACTCGTCCAATTTCATCACCGTCGACAAGCCACCGGCCTCGTTGTGGGTGATGGAGATCTCGGGCCGGATCTTCGGCTTCAACTCGTGGAGCATGCTGGTTCCCCAAGCCCTCGAAGGAGTGGCCACCGTCGGTCTGGTTTACCTGACCGTCCGGCGCTGGTTCTCGGCCAACGCCGCCCTGCTGGGGGGCGCCGTGGTGGCCCTGACGCCGGTGGCCGCCCTCATGTTCCGCTTCAACAACCCCGATGCGCTGCTGGCCCTCCTCCTCACCGGCGCCATCTACGCCATGGTTCGGGCTCTCGAGGCGGCCCAGACCAGGTGGCTGGTGCTCGCCGGCACGTTGGTGGGCTTCGGGTTCCTCACCAAGATGATGCAGGCCTTCCTCATTCTCCCTGCGTTGGGCATCGTGTACCTGCTTGCCGCCCCCACCCCCTTCCGGCGCCGGGTCTGGCAGGTCATCGTCCTCGGCCTGACCACGTTGGCGGCGGCCGGATGGTGGGTCGCCGCAGTGGCCCTCACGCCGGCAGCTGACCGCCCCTACGTGGGCGGCTCACAGAACAACAGCATCCTCAATCTCATCTTCGGCTACAACGGATTCGGCCGATTGACCGGGAACGAGGCCGGACACGTGGGGGGCTCGACCCAAGCGGGCAGTATGTGGGGCCCCACAGGTCTCACCCGTCTCTTCAACCCTCAATTCGGCAACATGATGTCCTGGCTGCTTCCCGGGGCTCTCCTCATGGGCGCCGTTGTGTTGCTTCTCACGTGGCGGGCCAAGCGCACCGACCACGAACGGGCCGCCTTCCTGCTCTGGGGTGGCTGCCTGGCCGGCATAGGGCTGACCATCAGCTTGGCCCAAGGCATCATCCACCCCTACTACGCGGTCGCCCTGGCGCCACCGTTGGGCGCCCTGGTCGGCATGGGCACCATGTCGCTGTGGCAACGCCGCGCCTCGTGGGTGGGTCGATCGGCCCTGGCGGCGGCCCTGGTGGTCACAACGATCTGGGCCGTCGTGTTGCTAAACCGCACCCCGGACTGGTTCCCCTGGCTCCGCGTCGTCGTGGCGGTGGCCGGCGCTCTCGGTGCCCTGGCCATCCTCGCCCTCCCATGGCTGCGCCGGATGCCCAAATTGGCCATCGGCCTGGTGGCGATCCTCGGATTCGGCGCCGCCCTGGCCGCACCGCTGTTCTCCACCATCGCCACTGCGGCCACGCCGCACAGCGGCGCCATTCCGACGGTGACCCCTTCGGCGGCCGGAGGCTTCGGCGCTCCCGGCGGCGGATTCCGCGGCGGCGGATTTCGCCGCCTCGGTGGGATCCCAGGAGGCTTCCCCGGTGGCACCAGAGGCGGCCGGACGGGTGGAGGATTCACCCCTCCGGGCGGCTTCGGCCCCGGACGAGGGACCGGCGGCGGCTTCACGCCGCCGGCCTTTCCTGGCGGGCGGGGCGGCACCTTCGGCGGCGGCGTCGGGGGTGCCAGCGGGATCCTGGGCTCGAGTACGCCCGGCTCGGCCGTCACCAAGCTTCTCCAAGCCGGTGCCGGCAGCTATTCGTGGGTGGCCGCCACCACCAATTCCAACTCGGCCGCTGGCTACCAGTTGGCCAGCGACGATCCTGTGATGGCCATCGGAGGCTTCAACGGCACCGACCCGGCGCCCTCGCTGGCCCAGTTCGAGAAGTACGTGGCGGAGGGCAGAATCCACTACTACATCAGTGGCGGCCGAGGTCTTGGCGCGGGCGGCTTCGGCGGTACTAGCGGCGGTACTAGCGACGTGGCTTCGCAGATCTCAACGTGGGTCGAGAGTCACTTTACGGCCCAGACGGTGGACGGCACCACGCTGTACAACCTCACCCAACCGACCACCTCGAGCTGAGCGGTTCGGGCCGTTCCCCCTGCGGCCCGAACCGCTCGGCCTCCGGTGCCGGCACCGCCGCCCGATCGGAACTCCGGATCAGAGGAGCGGCTCGTAACACGCCAGGGTGAGCCGATCGAAGGCCACGAAGCGGACGAGCGCGACCTCGGACGTGGTGTCCCGGACCGTGGCCAGCGTGCCTTTCGGTTTTCCTTCCTTCTCTCGACGCCGGAGATCCTTGCGGCTGGTGTGCTCAAAATCCCCCGATCTCCTGGGGACGTTGGGCAACGGCGTCCGGGCCCAAGTGATCGTGGGGAGGCTGGCGGCCGCGGCCAGTTCGCTCTCGCCATCATCTTTTTGCCTCGCTACTTCCGGACGCGAACTCTGATCCCCTTTGCCGTGTACTCGCTCACTTCGGGTTCCTCTCGGTGATCCGTTTCGCGATCTACTGAGACCAGGCGGCATGCTTCCCGCTGGATCGCCGGCCGGCCCCTGTGGATCGAGCGCGCTACGGGAGACCGACGCGGCGTTGTGACGGTTCGGCCCATCCCTGCTCCATCGCCGTCAACAACGCCAGCTCTTTGATTCCATCGGAGACGAAATCCTCTCGATCTCGTTCCTTCTAAATAACTGACGGATAGTGGACCCCACGAGGTCGATACCGAACGACCGTCAGCTTTCAAGCCGCTGCTCGCAGCGATCGAAACCGCATCTTTCGGTGGCGGGGCGGCCTCCACGAATGTCGTGGGCGGCGCTATCACCCCTCGCCGGAAACAGTTGCTCGATGCACCCGTTGCCTTGAGCCCGGACACGTTTGAGCGACACTGGGGGCCGTTCGTCACTGTGGACCGGACGATAGGGAGGCGCTTTCTTCAGTGAATGCCGTCCCTCGAGACCCGGGGTTTCCTAATGTGCACCCGTGCCGGTGTCGATGTGATCTGACGTCCCGTTGTGCGCGAGCGAACCCGAGCCAGCGGGTTGAACGGGTCCCAGATACGCCGAGTGAAGCACCGACTCCACGTCGCTTGCCGCCCCGGTCTGGACGATCCGTCCGTTCGCCATCACGATGGCCGAGGTGGCAACCGACAGGGCGGTGCGTGCGAATTGCTCCACCACCACAACCGTGATGCCCTCCGCCACCAGGCGCACGACATGGCTGTAGAGCTCGTCGACGATGATGGGCGCAAGCCCCATCGAGAGCTCGTCCAGCATGAGCAACCGCGGGCTCGTCGCCACGGCGCGGGCAAGCGCCAGCATCTGCTGCTCGCCGCCCGACAGCGTGCCGGCCGGCTGGTCACCGCGATCCGCCAGGCGCGGGAACCGTTCGAACGCGCAACGCTCGACGTGTCGTCGCCCCGAACCGCTGTGCGTCATGACCCAGAGGTTCTCCCGCACGGTCAGGTTCGGGAACACGCCGCGGCCCTCGGGAATAAGGCAGAGCCCCCGGCGGGCCAACGAAGACGTCGATCCCACGCGTACCTTTTCACCGGCGAAGCGGACCTCACCCTCGCTCGGCCCCATGATGCCGGCCGCCAGGGCGAGGAGGGTCGACTTGCCGGCACCATTGGCCCCGAGGACAGCGGTCACGACGCCCTCTTCGAACGTCGCGTCGATCCCGTGGATCACCTCGACCTCCTCGTAGGCCGCCCGTACTCCCCGGAACTCCAAGAGGGGTTCAGGCATCGGCCACGGCTGCCGATACTGTGCCGAGATACGCGGCCTGGACCTCGGGGTCGGCCCGGACCTCCGCTGGCGTGCCGGTGCAGATGATGCGGCCATAATCGAGTACTACGACGGTATGGCAGACGTTCATGACCAGTTCCATGTCGTGTTCGACCAGCAGAATGGCGAGGCCATCGCTCGCCAGATCGCGCAGAATGTCCGAGAAGCGCTCGGTTTCGTCGGTGTCCTGGCCCGCCGCCGGTTCGTCGAGGAGGAGGACCTTGGGCCTGGTGGCAAGGGCGCGCGCCAGCTCGACGAGGCGACCGGTCCCCGTCGGCAAGGTGTCGGCCCGTTCGTTGGCCACGGACGTCAGTCCCACCCGGCCCAGTATCTCCTCGCGGATTTCATGAATTGCTCTCGACCTCGCCTTCACCACCCCTCGCTGCCCGATGGATGCGGCGACCCCGATGTTCTCGGCGACGGTCAGGGTCCCGAAGAGCTCCAGGCGTTGGAACGTGCGCCCGAGCCCGAGTCGGGCCCGGCGGTAGGACGAGAGCCCGCCCACATCCCGACCGTCGAGGTGCACGGTCCCCGCATTGGGGCGCTGCATCCCCGTTACCACGTTGAACAGGGTCGTCTTGCCGGCTCCGTTCGGCCCGATCAATCCGGTGATCGCACCCTCAGCGGCGCTGAGCGACACCTCGGACAGCGCGGCCAAGCCCCCGAAGCGAACCGAGACCTCTTGGATTTCAAGTCCCACTGGTGCCTCCGGTCCCCGACAGCGCGGTGAGCGGGTCGGCCGAGACGACAGGTCCTTCGTCGGACACCGCCTCGGCGAACCAGGCGTCCCTCTTTTCCTTCGACCGGCGCTCGGGAAGGCCGAATGCGGGCGGCGCGATCCTAGCCCGGTAGTCGGCGATGTAGGCCGGGACCGGGAACAGCGCGAGATCGACCATCATGATGATGGCCATAGTCCAGTTGCCGATCGCCCCGCTGAGACGGAGCGCCCAGGCAACCCCGACCACCGCCACCATCAGGGCCAACAGCCAGCGGCGCCGCAGCACCGAGAGATAGACCGGGCGGATGCTGCCCGGGACGGTCCCATTGGGGGTGGTCCCCACGCCGACGCCGCCGAGACCGACGAGGACCAGCGGCAATTGGGTGAGTGAAGGGAAGAAATTGGTGAAGAAGGGCGATCCCTGGTACAGGCCGTTCAACCCCGCCGCACCGAACGAGGTGATCCCAAAGATGACCATCACCAAGAGCACGGAGAGCCCGCTGAAGAACTGGAAGACGTCGGCCGCCGCGCTGCCGAGCTCCATGCCGTAGATGCCGCCCCCAACCCCGGCCAGGGCGGCCGAGAAGGCGAACACTCCGATGAGCGACGCCCGGCCGTTCATGCCCAGGGTTGCACACGCGGCGGGACTGTCCTTCATGGCCAGGAGGCGTTGCCCGAACTCCGATCGCCGCAGGACGACGACAAGCACGACCAGGATCACGAGGGCGACCGACCCGGCGATGAACTGTGACTTCTCAGAACTGAGCGCAAGCGAACCGATGCGGAAGGGAGCGAAGACGAGCGACCCCGAGCCGAAGGGCGCGTAGGGATGCCCGAAGAGGTTGAAGGACGGGAGCGCAAACACCCAGTTGTCCATGGTGATGGCGAATGCCGCGGTGGCCAGTGCGAAGTAGATGCCCGAGAGTCGCAAGGCAGGGATGGCGACGATGACGCCGATCACTGCGCACACCCCGGCTGCGGCCAGTAGGGAGAGGGGATTTCCCCGGGCTCCCAGATGCCCGACCATCGTGGCGCCGATGCCGGCGAAGGTCATCTGGCACAACGACAGGCGGCCCGCGTATCCGACGATGGGGATGACCGAGAGCCCGACGATGGCCAGCCCCCACATGCGATTGAGGCTGAACATGTCGGCTTTGCCGACGGTGGTGGCCAAGAAGACCGCGACGATGATCGTGCCGGCGCAGAACAGGCCGGTGCCGTTCCACGTGGGGCGGAAGGCGAGCTCGCGGCTCCGAAGCTGCCGGTGCCCGCGCAGGCGCGACTGGGGCAGGACCAGGAGGGCAATGAAGAGGATGATCGCAGGCACCGCGTTCTCGAACCCCTGGATGTAGGGGTTTTGGGGCAGGTAGGCCACCGAGTACGCGATGGAGAGGCCCAAGATGATCGCGCCCACGAAGGTCATCGGAATGGAGCGCAGGCGCCCGATAACCGACGCCGCATACGCGTTGACGATGAGCAGCGTCAGCGCGGAGGCCGACAGGGTGAGGGTGGGCGCGACGAGGATCCCCGCCAATGCAGCCAGCATGGAGCCGATGATCCAGGCGTTGCGGGCATTCGTATTAGCACTCGACCCGTTGAGCGAGGTGAGCGTCCGGTCGTCGACGCTGGCCCGCATGGTGACGCCCATCCGGGTGCGATAGAGGAACAGGCGCAGCCCGATGGCGACGACCAGGGCCAGGATCAGGACGGTCACGTCGTTATAGGAGATCCTGATCGACCCGAGGACCAAGGTGTCGTTGTTGAAGAGTGGGGGCAGTGCCCGATAGGTCGTGGGCTTCCAGATCCATTGCGCGACGCCCAAGAGCATGAGCGCGATGGAGAGCGTGACGACCAGTTTGGATGCCTCCGAGACACCTTCGAGCCGGCGCATCACCGCCGCTTCGATCACGATGCCGATGGCAGGCGCCAGCACGAAGAGGCAGACGAGAATCGAGACGAGCGTCGGCCAGCCCCAGCCGACGCTCATCTGCCAGTAGGCGAAGGCGCAGACCATCCCGATGGCGCCGTGCGCCCAATTGAAGATCCCGGTCGTCGTGTACGTGAGGGTGAGGCCGCTCGCCGTTATCGCGTAGATGCCCGCCGCCGCCAGGCCGCCGATGGTGAAGATGATGAATTCATGCACAGCCGTCCCCCGACAGAATGGTCAGTCGCCCGACGGGGCAAGACTATGCAGGTTGCACCCGCCCCCGCGCCCGGACGAACCCATGCTCACAAGGAGTTTATTTGTTGCTGCTGTTGCGAGGTCAGGTGGACGACGTTCTTGGGGTTGCAGTTCCAGATGGACTGCGTGGGCTGGGTGATCGCCTTGTCGTAGATCCACCCCTTCGCTCCGCCCTTCATGAGGACGAAGCACGGCGAGGGCTGGGGGTTCTCGTTGGAGAGCGTCAAGCTTGCAATCGGCGCCTGAATGCCTCCGGCGTCCCAGTTCGTCACGGCTGCTGCGTGGTTCAGTACGCACGTCACCGTGAGGCTGGCGCCACAGGCCGAGGCCGACTTGGCCCACAGGAGCCACGCCTCGGCCCCCTCCTCGCTGTCGAAGTCGACAGTGTCGCCCTTGGCGTAGGTGTGCATGACGTTGACGAGCTGCTCGGTCGAGGGGTTCTGCGACGCCATCGAGAGTGGCCACCACGACGTCTCGACGTAGACCGGGGGCAGACTGGGGTTGTCGACCACGGCTTGCTGCGTCTGGGCGTCGGCGAACTGTGTCCCCAGCGCGACGAAGGCGGGGTGGTACCCGGCAGTCGTCATCGCCTGGGCGAAGGGAACGAAGTTGCCGGTGTCGGCCGGCCACAGGGCCTGGACCCCCTTGCTCTGGTAGTCCTCGACGTAGGGCGCCCAGTTTTCCACCGTGACCGGGGGCTCAGGGAAGTCCACGACTTTCCAACCCTGCGCTTCGGCGCCGAATTCGTACTTCGTTTCGGGCTGGAGGATGGAGGGGTTGTTTTGCCCACCCATGCCGGCCTCCTTGACTGCCTTCGGGTAGGCCTTCGCCAGCGCCGCGAACCATCCTGAGGTGACCGAGTCTGTGTTGATACCGCTCGGATCGACTTGCAGGGTGGCCAGATCGGAAGCGTTCGAGACGACATAACCGGTGATCTGTCCCAGCCCGCACTTCTCACGGATGGGGACGGATGGCTGGTCGAGGGCCATGCCGCCGCCGACCGCCATGAAGTCGCTCTGGCAGGCCGCTGTCGCCTGTTGCGCGGCGTTGAACAGCGCGGCGTCGCGGTTGTCGATCACGATCTTCCGTCCGTTGATGCCGCCCGAGGCGTTGCACCATGCCGCGAAGGCGGTGGCCTGCTGGGGGAACTCGGCCTCGAGTCCCGGCTCAACGGTGTTGGCCGCGTCGTTGAACACGGCGATGTTGATGGTCTTCGGGCTCACACCGCGGACCGAGGAGGCACCGCCGGGTCCGGGTTCGCAGATCTTGCCGACCCCGGGCCAGACTCCGTTGGGGGTCGCGCTCGACGACAACGTGCGACTGCCTGACGTCGCCGCGGCAGCGGTCGTCGACGTGAGTGCGACGTACGTCCCTGCGACCATCAAGGTCGCCATTGCCAGCGGCAGCGCCGACTTTCGAAGCTCGGCTAGTCCTTTGCAGATCATCCCCATACCCTCCCAGGAGCAGTTCGCGAACGGGTCATTCAATCAGCACCCCGACAGAATCGGGGATCGGGCTGCAGACGCGAGCCGAGAGAAGATGCACAAAACCGGACCTTCGCCAGCTGGTGGTACCCCCCGAAACTTGCGATTGAATATTTTATATAGAAATTGGGGGTGACGCAAGAGGGGGGGGCGTCTCAGCTGCCCCTTGCACAAATGGTCCTCTGACGTCACTGGGCTGGACACTCTTGCACGGTCCATGGAGGTACGACCGTCGCAGACCGGGGGACTTCATGGGTTCCGAGCCAGACAGCTGCCCTGGGCGTCGAGTGGCGCTGAAGGCGCCCGCGGCAGTCTGAGGTCCGCCGTGATCAAGGAACGGACAATCACCCTTCCCACCAAAATCTCAGGTCAGGAGGATTTCTCCTGGCCAGGATGGTGGAGGGTCTGTTCTCCCAGGTCACGCTCCACGAGGAGCTCCGTCGGCCGCGTCATCGCTCGGAGCTAGCGCAGGCAGGATGATCGGCGAGCGATCAACCGGCCGGAGCGAGGGAGAGAAGGGAGACGGCGTGTGAGGGCTTGGACACGTGCGTTTGCTGTCCCCAGTTCGAAAAGGTCACTGACCCGGCGACACTCGTCTTCCCCGGGGTCGAGGTGGTCACTTCCTGCAGGGGGCGTGGCGTGCTGCCGGTCTGAACGTAGAGCGTGGTGGCGACCTTCTTGCCGGTGCTGTCGCTGATGAATCCCTTGACCGCCTGGGCCGCCTGTCCGCCGATTGTTGTGGCGGGGCCGAACGAAAAGGGTCCGGACATCTTGAGCTCGGCGGCGACATCCTTGTTGCGGAGGCCGCTGACCAACGCGTCCAATTGCTGGTTCCCGGTCGGGAAGGACAACCACTTGTTGGTGTAGGTCGTGGCCTCGGCCGCGGTGAGTCCGAGAATGTGGGCCAAGCCGGCACCATTTCCCCGCACATATCCGGTCTTTCCGATGAGCGCGGTCGTGAGGGTCTCCGTTGCCGCGGTGCTTTTGACGATCAATGACTGCGTCCCCGCGGTGGGACTGGTGTCGCCGGTGACGCTGAGGACGGCCGCGCCCTGCGTTGCTTTGGACACGTAGTGCACATTCTGCGTTGCCGCATAGGCCAGTGCGGCCTTGTACGTGGCCTGCGCGTTGCCGGCGGCTCCCGACACTCCCGGCGACGCCGCCAATGCTCCGGCGGTTGTGGCAAGGGTGCATGTGACCGCGCCAACGATCACGGGAAAACGGCGCATGGGGTTCCCTTCTGCAGCCGCGGGCGCGGATGCGAAACGGCCATCATCCTGACAGGAAAGCTGACCACACGGACGTCGCCCCGATGCCTTCGGATCAGGTGGCGCTCACCGGCCCCAGGGTGATGGTGGCGTCGGGTGCCTTCGGTCGTACCTGCTCGCCCCATTGGGAGAAGACGATGTGATCTTCTCCGTTCGGCTGACCCTGTGCCCCGACTGTGTCTTCTTCGACGGGAAGGGGGCGACCCGATGCTCGTACGTACAAGACGGCCCGCGCCGGCTTGGCACCCTGCACCTCGAGTGTGCCCCGGATGGCATCGACCTCGTAACCGTCGAGCTGGCGCGAGGCCCCAAGCGTGAACGGACCCTTGAGGGCGATCTCCTCGGCCACATCGTGCGAGCGGATGCCGGCCACGATCTGAGAAAAGGCCGCGTTCGCCGTGGAGAACAGGATCCACTGGTTCGCGTCGGCCGCCGCCTGCGTCGCCGACAGGCCCATCAGATCCTTCAGGCCGGCGGCGTTCGCCTTGGCGTAGGTGATCTGGCCGATGACGACCAGCGACGCCTCGTCGGACGTCGCCCCGGTCTGAATCAGCACCTGTTGGGTGCCCGACGCCGGACCGGCATCTCCGCTTTGTGAATTGGAGACCTTCGAGACGGTGCCCGACGATGTGTAATGCACCGACCACGCTTGGGTGGTGGCCATGGCCTGGCGGTACAACGTGCCGGCGTCGGGCGCGGCTCCGGCCCCGGTGGCCCCGAGGAGGACGGCGGCCAGCGCACCCGCCGCCACCATGCCGGTCACGCCGAGGGCCTTCGTGGTTCGCACCCATCCAGCATCACACGCATTCGTGGCGAGCGAGGGTCGGTGCGAGCACGGTCGCCAGCGCTCGACGGCGCGCCGAGATGCCCCTTAGAACCGGTTCGCCGGATGTGTCCGCTCTTCGATTGATGGTGACCGAGACGTGTCCCGAAGCGGGCCGCCATCCCGGCATGCCGCCCACCCGCGCGGCCCCGAAGGGCCCGGAAACCCGGGCCGGGCCCGGTCCGGATCGAGCCGCTCGAATGGGATGCCCGAGGGCCGTGCTGGGTATTGAAATCCCGTGTGTCCAGGTAGTCGGGGGCGACCGTTTTGTAGGTGGCGGGGATCCCCGCGGGGCGAACACATGTTCGTTACTATTGGCGACGAGGCACAGAAGCAGAGGCGGCCGGGCCGTTGTCACACCCCGCCCGTAGGGTCACCACACGACAGATTGCCGCACGAAACAACGAGGAGAGACATGGCCGAGGATCGGGATAAGGCACTGGACGCAGCACTGGGCCAGATTGAGAAGCAGTTCGGCAAGGGCTCGGTCATGCGGATGGGCGACAACATGAGCATGAACATCGAGTCCATCCCCACCGGAGCGCTCTCGCTCGACCTGGCCTTGGGCATCGGCGGGCTGCCCCGGGGGCGCATCGTGGAGATCTACGGACCGGAATCCTCGGGGAAGTCGACCCTGGCCATGCACGCGGTGGCCGAGGCGCAGCGCAACGGTGGGATTTGCGCCTATATCGATGCCGAACACGCCATGGACCCGGTGTACGCCGGCGCCATCGGGGTGAATGTGGACGACCTCCTCATCTCCCAGCCCGACACCGGCGAGCAGGCCCTGGAGATCGCCGACATGCTCATCCGCTCGGGTGCGCTCGACATCCTGGTGATCGACTCGGTGGCCGCCCTGACCCCGCGTGCCGAGATCGAGGGGGAGATGGGCGACTCCCACCCTGGCCTGCAGGCCCGCCTCATGTCCCAGGCCCTGCGCAAGCTGACGGGGACGCTGTCCAAGTCGAGCACGATCGCCATCTTCATCAACCAACTGCGGGAGAAGATCGGCGTGATGTACGGCTCGCCCGAAGTCACATCCGGCGGGCGCGCCCTGAAGTTCTACTCCTCCGTCCGCCTCGATATCCGGCGCATTGAGCAGATAAAGGACGGAGCCGATGTGATCGGCAACCGGACCCGGGTCAAGGTGGTCAAGAACAAGTGTTCGGCACCGTTCAAGCAAGCCGAATTCGACATCATGTACGGCAAGGGCATCAGTCGCGAGGGCTCCCTGCTGGACGTGGCGGTCGAACTGGGCTTCATCAAGAAGTCCGGCGCCTGGTTCACCTATGAGGGTGAGCAACTCGGGCAAGGCCGGGAGAACGTCAAGGTCTTCCTCACGGAGAACCCACAGCTCATGGCCGAAGTCGATGACCGGGTCCGTCAGGCTCTGGCCCCCAAGGTCGCGGACGAGGTCTCCGCCGAGGGCATGGATGTCGACGCCGATGATCTTCCGATCATGTTGGACAAATAGGTCTTCCCCCGTGGTTCAGATGTTGCCACCACCTGGGCCACCCTCTCGCAGCATCGAAGTAGCTCGCAGCATCGAAGTAGCTCCGGATTGACCCCGCTCCCCCTCGGGGCCCCCTTCGGGTGATCAGTCCGGAGCGCTTCGCGTCAGGGCCGGTCAGGGAGTGACGGCGGTCGCGATCGTGTCGGGTACCAGCTCGACCCATGTCTGTCCGGGCTGCAGGGTGATCGGCGTACCGGCCGCGGTGAGGAATTGGGTGGGTGAGCCCAGTGCGGAGCGCTGCCACGTGCCCGTGATCTCGACGCCGTTGCGGAAGACCTGGGCCTGGCCGCTGGCGTCGGGGTAGAGATCGGCCTGTACCTCGAGCCCGCCTTCGCTGTTCTCGAGCCAGGGCCCGTAACTGATGTGGACGTATTGGACCACGACGTTGGCCGCGGCGTTTTGTGTCCCGTCGGCCAGCGTGTCGGGAGTCGTCCCGTTGTAGAAGCGCTCGAACTGGCTGGTGGTCGGGTTGTAGGTCCAGGTCACGTTCGAGGTACTCGAGAAATTGATGTTCACGCTGGCCACCGGTGTCCCGGCCGGTGGGGTGGCCGAATAGCCGAAGAGCGGTTGGGGCGGGGTGGCCATCGTCGGGTGCGTTCCCCACATCTGTGCGGTCGATGAGTAGGTGTCGTAGGGGGCGTAGCGACCAGCCGGGTGGGTGATGATCGAGCCGTTCTCGCCCAGGTCGACGTTGACGATGGGTGAGGCGTCGATGTTGGCGAGCACGGGTGGAATGCCACCGACATGCGCTAAGAGCGGGTTGCCCAACTGGCCCAGGATGCCGATGTCGATATTTCGGGCTGACCGTACGGGGCCGACCGATGCGGCATCTTGGCATTGGAACACGGCGGCGTAGCGGGTGATGCCACCTTCCACCGGCTCCTCGTAGATGACGTCCGCCTTGTCGAGACCGCTTTGGGGACGGGCGGTGGGATAGTTGTCGACCTTGACGGCGAGGGCCGGTCGGGCCGGTACGGCCGCACCGCCGGGCACGGGCAAGCCCGTGAGCGGGCACGCCGGCGCCGGCTTGGCGGTCGTGGACGTCGTGGGCGGCGGGTCCGCTTTTTTGACCGCCGTCGGTGCCGAAGAACAGGCGCTCAGCACCAATCCGGAGAGACCGGCCAGAGCCAGTAGAGCCAAGCCAGGGCGGCGTCGTATCGGGTCACTGTGCATATCTGCCGAGTGATCGTAGAGGGAGGAGGGGCCCAAATGGGGTCATACTGACCCGGTGAACCTTGGGACGGCCGCCATTGCGGGCCACAAGCCCACTGACCATTCCGCCCGGTGAGTTGGGCCCGCAAGCTTCCCGCACCGTTGCGGCGGGGGATTTCCCGGCTGATTCACGGCGCTTGGAACGTGGCCGGCGAATTGGGTGCCATCGGTCCCGACGATCCGCGCGGCCGCCGCTTCGGCGCCATGGGCGCCGGTGCCTGCCTGCTCTTTCCGCAAGGGTCCATCTACAACGAGCACCGTATCCAGATCGGGGCGGAGACCCTGGTCGGTCCGAATACCTGCATCACGGCCGGCATGGCTCCCGGACAGGACATGCCCACCGACCCGGTCGTGCGTATCGGAAGCCGCTGCCTCATCGGTCGCGGCTCGCACATCGTGGGCCACTGGTCCATCGAAATTGGCGATGACATCCAGACGGGCCCCTATCTGTATGTCACCGATCAGAACCACACCTACGAAGACCCGCACCAACCGATCGGACGACAGTGGCCGGTTGAGGCAAGCGTGCGTATCGGTTCGGGAAGCTGGTTGGGGGCCAACGTGATCGTCTTGCCGGGTGCCCACATCGGTGAAAATTGCGTCGTGGCGGCCGGCGCGGTCGTCCGGGGCACCTTCCCGGATCGCTGCGTGATCGCGGGGGTGCCGGCCAAGCTCATCCGGCACTGGGTGGAAGGACAGGGTTGGGTCGACGTGAAGCGCGACGCCGTCCCGTAGGAGTCGGCCGTCCGGTACGGCCCGCTACCGTGAGACCGCCATGGACCCGAACCTGCCCTACCTGGTGACCCTGAGTGGTCAGGATGGACCGGGCCTGGCCCAGCGCCTGTTCGCCGCGCTCGAGGCCGGTCACATTGACGTGCGTGATGTCGAGCAGGTGCGGGTCCACGGTCGTCTCCTGCTCTGCGTGGAGATCGGTGTCGACACGCCAGGCGACGTCGACGTGACTGAGCGGATCATCGGCCGCCATTTTGCGACCAGCAACGTCGACGTCTCGATCGCGCCGCTGGTCGAGGCCGACGTCGCGTCGGGGCGCGATCGAATTCTGGTGATCGTGCTGGCGCCGACGATCGGTGCGTCGACGCTGGCCAATGTCACGGGCCGGATCGCCCAATGCGGCGGCAACATCGAGCGGATCGTCCGCCTGTCGGACTATCCGGTGCAGAGCTACGAGCTCGCCGTGACCGGCGGTGACCTGGATCGGCTCCGCCGCGCCCTGGCCGACGAAGCCGTCCGGAGCGAGGTCGACATCGCGGTCCAGAGAGCCGGACTCCACCGCCGGGCCCGGCACCTGATCGTGCTCGATGCCGATTCGACCCTTCTGCAAGGAGAGGTGATCGATCTCCTGGCCGAACGGCGTGGATGCGGCGCCCAGGTCGCCGACGTCACTCGGGCGGCCATGGAGGGAACCGTCGATTTCGACGCAGCCTTGCGGCAACGGGTGCGGCTTCTGCGAGGCCTGGACGAGTCGGATCTGGAGGTCGTGCGCGGCGCGCTGCTCTTGACCCCGGGGGCCCGCACGCTGGTGCGGACGCTCAAGCGCTTGGGCTACGAGATCGCCGTGGTGAGCGGGGGATTCACCCAGGTCCTGGCCCCACTGGTCGCCGAGTTGGGCATCGACTCCTTGGCGGCCAACGTCCTGGAGATCGAAGATGGAGTCCTCACCGGGGGACTGGTCGGACCGATCGTCGATCGACCCGCAAAGGCGGACGCGCTCGTGCGGTTCGCCAACCAGGCCGGAGTCCCACTGTCGCGGACCATCGCCGTCGGCGACGGCGCCAATGATCTCGACATGTTGGCCGCGGCCGGCTTGGGCATTGCCTTCAACGCCAAGCCGTTGGTGCGTCAAGCAGCCGACACGGCGCTCAGCGTGCCCTATCTCGATGCCATTCTGTTCCTGCTCGGCATCAGCCGCGATGAGGTGGAATCGGCCGATCGGATGGGGGAGGCTGGTGGGTCATGACCGGCCAGGATGTAGCGCGGCGAGCCGGGGTCACCGATGACGCTGGATCGGCGGGGGCGGACAACCTGGGCCCCCGGCCATTGCTGCGCGGGTGGCTGCACGTCGGTGCCGTCGTGGCCTGGCTCATCGGCGGCCCGTTTCTCATCGCCGCCGCGCCGAACGGGTGGAGCAGGTTCGTGCTCTGCGTCTACGTACTTTCGATGCTGTTCATGTTCGGTACGAGTGCGCTGTTCCATCGGATCCGCTGGTCTGCTCCGGCGTGGCGCCGCATGCGTCGGGCCGATCACAGCGCCATCTTCATCGGCATCGCCGGCACGTCCACCGGACTGGCCGGACTGGCCCTGACCGGCTGGTCGCAGGTGCTGGTCCTGAGCCTGGTCTGGGCCGGTGCCCTGGTCGGGATCGTCCTGCGCCAGGTCTGGCTCGATGCACCGCAGTGGGCCGTTGCGGTGCCCTACGTGGTGGTCGGATGGTGCTCGCTGATCGTGGCGCCGCAATTGGTCCGGAGTCTGGGTTGGGTCGGTTTCGTCCTGATGCTGATCGCCGGGCTGTTCTACACATCGGGTGCCCTGGTGTACGCCCGCAAGCGCCCGGACCCGTGGCCTGGTGTGTTCGGCTTTCACGAGGTGTTTCACGCCTGCACGCTGGTCGGCGCCGGCACCTTCGCCTATCTGATCGCCTTCATCGCGCTGCCCCGCTACTGAGGGCGGCGGTCACCGGTCGAGTTCGAGCCCGAGCATGTCGATGGCGTTGCCGCGCATGATGCGGTAGACGTCGCCATCGGAGAGGTGCCGGACCATCTGCTCGGCCACGGCACGGGTTTCGGGCCAGGTGGAGTCGGTGTGGGGGTAGTCGGTCTCGAAGGTGACGCGGTCCGCCCCGATGGCGTCGAGTGAGTCGAGTCCGTGCTGGTCGCGGAAGAAGCAGCCGTAGACTTGACGGCGGAAGTAGTTCGACGGGGGTTCGAGCACGACATCTTTGACCCCGCCCCAGGCCCGGTGCTCCCGCCAGACGTCGTCGGCCCGTTCCAGGATGTAGGGCAACCATCCGATCTGCCCTTCCGAGTAGGCCAGGATCAGCTTCGGGTAGCGGATGAGCACCCCGGAGAACAGAAAGTCGCACAGGGACGACATGGCGTTGCCGAAGCTGAGGGTGGCCGCCACGGCCACGGGCGCATCGGCCGAGGTGGCCGGCATCTTGGACGACGAACCGATGTGCATGCAGACGACGGTATTGGTCTCCTCGCAGGCCGCGAAGAAGGGGTCCCAGTACCCGCTGTGAATGGAGGGGAGCCCCAGGTGGGGCGGAATCTCACTGAAGCAGACGGCGCGCACGCCACGGGCGGCATTGCGGCGGACCTCGGCCGCGGCCTTGGTGGCGTCCCACAGTGGGATCAAGCACAGGGGAAGGAGCGCGCCGGCGGAGTCCCCACACCACTCCTCCACCATCCAGTCGTTGTAGGCCACGACACAGGCTTCGGCCACTTCCCGGTCCTTGGCCTCGAGGAAGGTCTGTCCACAGAAGCGGGGAAAGGAGGGGAAGCACAGGCTGGCCTCGACCCAGTTCGACATCATGTCGGCCACTCTGGCCTTGGGCACGTAGCACCCTGGGCGCATCTCGTCGTAGGTGATGGGTGACATGGTCATGTCGTCCCGGTCGAACCCCACAGCGGCCACGTGGCGCTTGTTGATGTAGACGAGGTCCTCGTAGACCCAGCAGTCGGCCGGGGGACCGTCGGGGTCGAAGCTCTGCCGGTAGGTTCCGCCGCCGATGTGCTCCATCTCCCCGATGCCGCGTCGCTCCGCGTGCGGGCCCCGATCGCGGAACCGGGCGGGCAGCCAGGTCTGCCACAGGTGGGCCGGTTCGACGACGTGGTCGTCGACGCTGATGATCTTGGGCAGAGGAGTGGTGCCGCCCAGGCGGGGAGTCGTGTCGTCCATGGTGACCATCCTTGTGCGTATGACGGGGTGCTTTCCCCGGAGACTTACGCCGCCCCCAGCGCGGCGGCGAATTCCACCAGGGCAGCGAGCGGTTCGACCTGGGCGCGCATCTCGTCTCCGGAGCCCGAGCGCACGCGAAGGACGACCTCGTCGACGCCGAGACCGGCGTAGTGGTCGAGCTTGGCCTCGTCTGCGATGGTGCCGAACGGGATGACGGACAGCTCAGCCGGATCACGCCCGGCCAGTTCGGCCAGATGGTGCAGGCGCGGAATGGCGTCGCCCAGGCCGCTGCCTCCGATTGGCATCCAGCCGTCGGCGTACTCGGCCACCGCGCCCAGCACCGCCGGGCCGGACCCGCCACCGATGAGCGTCCGCACCCGTGGTTGCTGCACCGGTTTGGGCCAGGCCCAGGCCGGGGGCAGGTCGATGAGCTCGCCGTGGTATTCGGCCCGGTCCTGGGACCACAGGGCCTCCATGCAGTAGAAGTGTTCACGGACCAGGGCGTGGCGACGGCTGAAGTCAACGCCATGGTCCTCGGCCTCGGCCCGGTTCCAGCCGAACCCGAGTCCGAGGGTGAACCGGCCTCCAGAGAGGTGGTCGAGGGTGGCGATTTGCTTGGCCAAGACGATCGGATCGTGCTGGGCGGCGAGCAGAATGCCGGTGCCCAGGCGGAGGCGGCTGGTGGTCTCGATGGCCGAAGAGAGCGCCACCAATGGGCAGAGCCCTCGTTGGTAGTCATCCAGCCGCACTCCCTCGACCAGCGCCGGAGGGACGTCGTCCCGGACCGGAAGGTGCGTGTGCTCCGGCAGGTACAAGGAGTCGAAGCCGTGGTCCTCGACAAAACGGGCCAGGGCGGCCGGACGCATGTCGCGGTCGGTCAGGAAAGCGGTGATCCCCAGACGCATGGTGATTACGAAGGCGCCTTGGCCGCAAAGTCGGCCAGTGTCCCGGTCGACGCGGCCTGGCCCAAGAGCCCGGCGAATGCCGCCTGTTCCCGTCGGTTGGCCGCGTGCACCACGTCGTGTTGTCCGGCCCGCATCAAGGAGGTGATGGCACGGGTCGCAGCTCGTGGGTGGGCGGCGATCCGGGTCGCCAAGGTGATGGTCTCATCCAGTGTCGTGCCTTCGGGGCAGACGCGCAGGGCGAGACCGAGGTCAACCGCCTCCCGGGCGCTCACCCAGTCCGAGGTCAACAGGATCCGGGCGGCCTGCTGCCATCCCATCCGGGCCGGGAAGAGGACGCTGCTGGCCGCCTCGGGCGGGACGCCCAGTTCGGCGAACGGCACCCGCAGACGGGCCGATTCGTCGACCAGCACGAGATCACAATGGGCCAGGACGGTGAATCCCAGCCCCACGGCGACGCCATTCACGGCGGCCAACATGGGCACGGAGAGCTCGGTCAAGGCACTGAGCAGCCCCATGAATCCTTGCCCCGCCCCTTCGACCGCGGTCCCGGTGGCCATCGCCGCCATTTCGGCCAGATCCTGACCCGAGGTGAAGGCGCTGCCCCGCCCGGTGAGGATGAGCGCGCTGACCGTTTCATCACGGTCGGCCTCGACCAGTGCCTCCGTGACTTGGAGGTACATCGTCGTATCGAAGGCATTTCGCACCTCGGGTCGGTCGAAGGCAACCACCCTGACGCCACCGGCCGGGTTGTCGATCACAATCCGGCTCGCCGGAACGTCACCGGTCGTCATTCAGCCTCCCTCACCGTTCTGGGCGGCCGCGGCGCGCCGGGCGATGACCTGTTCGGCCGCCTGGTTCATCCCCACCGAGAGTGGCCAACCGACGTAGTGGGTCAGGTGGATGACCACTTCCCGGAGTTGTTCTTCCGTGAGCTCGTCACGGGCGAGCGCAGAATCGAACTGAAGGTCGAGCAGGTCGTTTTGGCCCAGGGCGGCCAACACGCCCATGGTCAGGAGGCGGCGATCACGTGTGTCCAGTGCGCCGCGCGTCCAGATGCTTCCGAACAGCTGATCGACCATCATGGCGGTGTAGTCGCCGGGCATGGCGTCCGGGTCGACGGAGAACCCGTAGACCTCCCGCATCTTGGCCATCCCGGCGGCTCGTCGTTCGTCGGGCGCGGTCATGCCACCTCCGGGAGGGACGTCGATTCCACCCGCTTCCCGTCACCCACTGCGGTCTCCCTTCTGTTGCGCCATCACGACCTCGTGACCCTACCGACCCTGACGCCGTGCCGGGAGAGCTCGTGACAAGGCGCCCGATGCCCGCACCTTCCCGTCGGCGTCGCCCGGAATTCGGCAATCGGGGACAAAAGTGCAGCAGGTAAGCTCCACCTTCGTGCGAGGAATACTCAGCGCCGCCGGCTACGTGCCGTACCGGAGGCTCTCCCGATCAGACATTTCGGCCTTCATGATGAGTGGGGGTGGCAAAGGCGCCCGGGCCGTGGCGTCCCATGACGAGGACACCACCACCCTCGGTGTCGAGGCGGCCCGCCTGGCGACCAAGGGCGCACCGACCGCCGCCGTCGATGCGCTGTGGTTTGCCACCTCGTCACCGGCCTATTTGGACAAGACCAACGCCACGGCCGTCGCCGCGGCCCTTCGCCTGCCCTCCGACGTGCCCGCCTACGACTTCGGTGGCGCACTGAGGTCCGGCATCGGCTGCTTGCTGACCGCCCTTCGCGGCGGCGGTACCACGCTGGTGGTGGGCGCCGACACGCGTGACGGTCTGCCCACGAGTGCGGACGAGTCCGCCGGGGGAGATGCCGGGGCGGCCGCCCTGATCGGCGAAGGCGACGCCGTCGTGGCCGAATTCGTCGCCAGTGCCTCAGCCACCGACGAGTTCACCGATCGTTGGCGCTCTCCGGGATCGCTCGTCTCGAAACTGTGGGAAGAGCGTTTCGGCGAGAACCGCTACGTGGCGCTCGGGCAGGATGCGTTCGCTCGGGCGCTCAAAGCCGCCGGCCTTGAGACGGGCGAGGTCGGGCGGGTGATCGTGACGGGCATGCACGCCCGCGCCGTGACCGGCCTGCGCAAACGGCTGCAGGTGGACGAGTCCGCCTTCCCCGATGACCTCTCCTCGACCGTAGGGCAGGCCGGTGCGGCGCACCCGCTCCTGGTCTTGGCGTCGGTCCTCGAGAGTCTGTCCATTGAGGAAGGTGCGCCGACGCCGACGGTCATTGTCCTGTTACACCTGGCCGATGGTGCCGATGCCGTGGTCTTGCGCACGACCGACGCCCTGGCGTCGTGGCGGCCGGTGCGTCCCGTTGCAGACCAGGTCGACCGTGGGGCGGATCTGCCCTATTCGAAATTCCTGGCCTGGCGGGGGCAGCTGTCCCCCGAACCGCCGCGCCGGCCCGAGCCGGCTCGCGTCTCGAGCTCGGCGGCCCACCGGAGCGAAGACTGGAAGTTCGGCTTCGTCGGTTCGCGTGATCGATCCTCTGGAGCCGTGCACATGCCTCCCGCGCGGGTATCCATGACGGGCGGCGCCCTCGACGACATGGAACCGGTGGCCATGGCCGACGCCGTCGGAACGGTCGTCACCTTTACCATCGACCGCCTGGCCTACTCGCCCAGCCCGCCCATCGTCTTCGCCATCGTGGATTTCGACGGCGGGGGCCGCTATCCCGTCGAGCTCACCGACGTGGATGCCGCGGCAATCCGAGTGGGGAGTCGGGTGGAGATGACCTTCCGCCGGCTCTTCAGCGCCGACGGTATCCACGACTACTTCTGGAAAGCGCGCCCGGTGCGCGGGAAGGAATGACCTGATGGGTTCGCACGGCATTCGCGATCAGGTGGCCATTGTGGGCATGGGCTGCACGCCCTTTGCCGAACACTGGGACAAGGGACTCGACGACCTCATCGTTGACGCCAGCACCGAGGCCTTCGCCTCGGCCGGCATCACCAGGGAGGAGGTCGATGCCTACTGGTTCGGCACGGCCCAAAGCGGGATGAGCGGCATCACGCTGGCCCGGCCACTGCAGCTGCACAACAAGCCGGTGACCCGGGTGGAGAACTATTGCGCCACGGGGGCGGAGACCTTGCGGGCGGCGGCCTACGCCGTGGCGTCTGGCGCCTACGACGTCGCCATGGCGGTCGGCGCCGAAAAAGTGAAGGACAGCGGATTCCAGGGCCTGAACGCCAACAATCCGCCCAATGACGGGACGGCCAGAACGCTCACCGCGGCCGCCATGTTCTCCATGGTGGCGCCGGCCTACGGGCAGAAGTACGGCGTCGACGACGAGACCATGGCCGATGTCCTGGCCTCCATCGCTGTCAAGAACCACCACAACGGCGCGCGCAACTCTCGCGCCCAGTTCCGTAAGGAAATCACCAAGGAGACCGTCCTCAAGTCTCCCCGACTGGCTGGAACGCTCGGTGTATTCGACTGCGCCGGTGTGGCAGACGGGGCCGCGGCGGCCATCGTGGTGCGGGCCGAGGATGCGCTGAAGTACACCGACAAGCCCATCTACCTCAAGGCGCTGTCCTTCGTCGCTGGGAGCGGCTCGGGCCTCATCGACCCCGGCTATGACTACACCCATTTCCCCGAATGCGAAGCGGCCGCGGCGGACGCGTACCGCCAGGCCGGCATCACCGATCCCCGGAGCCAGTTGGCCATGGCGGAGGTGCACGACTGCTTCACGCCCACGGAACTCGTGCTCATGGAGGACCTCGGGTTCGCCTCCCGTGGGTCGGCCTGGAAGGAGGTCCTGGCGGGGACGTTCGCACTCGACGGTGATCTCCCGGTCAACCCAGACGGTGGGCTGAAGAGCTTTGGCCACCCAGTTGGTGCCTCGGGCCTTCGCATGTTCTTCGAGTGCTGGCTCCAGCTGCGCCACGAGGCACCAGCGGATCGCCAGATCGCCACCGTTGATCGTGGCCTGGCCATGACCCACAACTTGGGGGGCTACCCGGGAGAGATGCTGTCCTTTGTCTCCGTGGTCGGCAACCAATTGGGCTGACGTCCCGATCCCTGCCGTCGGGTCACTCCCGACGGCACTGGTCACCGACGCGGGGCGCCACTGGTCCGACCGGCACGTCGAAGCATCCGTGACCTCCAAGAAAGGAACACCACATGGGCGAGAATCAACGGGCGAGCATCGGGATGAGCGACGACGAGATCACCGTGTTCGTTGAGCAGCAACGAAGTGCGACCATCGCCACGGTCGGGCCGAAGGGCCTCCCTCATTTGGTGGCCATGTGGTATGCCGTCATTGACGGCCACGTGTGGATCGAAACGAAGGCCAAATCACAGAAGGTGACGAACCTGCGCCGCAACGATCTGTTCTCATTCCTCATCGAGGACGGCTTGACGTACGATCAGCTGCGCGGCGTCTCGCTTGAGGGTCGGGGCGTGATGGTCGATGACCCCGACACACTGTGGAAGGTGGGCATCAGCGTCTTCGAGCGCTACATGGGCCCCTACTCGGAGGACCTGCGTCCACTGGTCGAGGCGATGATCAACAATCGGGTCACGGTCAGACTCGACGTCGAGAGGACCCGGTCGTGGGACCATCGCAAGCTCGGAATGCCCGAGATGGATGTTGGGGGTTCCACCGCGCCATTCCTGACTCGGTGAACGAGGCCGATACCCCGACTGATGTCGTGATCGGTGCCGGCTCGGGTATCGGCCGGGCGGTGGCCGAAGCGCTTCACGGTGAGCGACCGCTCATCGTGGCCGATCGGAATCTCGACGCGGTGTCGGAACTGGCCAGGCGCCTGGGACCCCCGGTGACTGCTGCATCGGTGGACATTACCGACGAGGCCCAAGTCCGCCAATTGGCTTTGCCGGTGAAGAGGCTCGGCGCGCTGGTCATCACGGCCGGACTTTCACCCCATATGGCGTCTGGACGTCCCATCTACGAGGTCAATCTCGTCGGGACGGCCCGGGTCCTGCGCGCCTTTGCCTCCGCCGTCGTCCCGGGTTCGGCCGCGGTGTGCTTTGCCTCCATGGCCGGTTACCTCATGGTTCCGGCACGACCGGTCATGGCACAGTTGGAGAGACCACTCGATGACGATCTCCTCGGCCGATTGACCGCGGTCGGGATTGACGTTGATGAGCCCAACACGGCGTACGTCTTGTCGAAGGCGGGGGTCATTCGACTCGCCCGCAATCTGGCGGCGGAATGGGGATTGTCGGGTGGCCGGATCGTGTCTCTTTCGCCGGGAATCATCGATACCACGATGGGTCAGTTGGCGATTGATGATGAGCTGTCGGCCCGAGCCTTTATCGACCCGGCGCCGATCCCCCGCCTGGGCCGACCCGAAGAGATGGCTTCTGTGGCCGCGTTTCTGTGCTCGGCCGGCGCGTCGTACGTCACGGGGATCGACATCCTCGCCGACGGCGGGGCGACGTACGCCAGCATGCCTCCTTCCGACCCCGACCCCGAGCCGGACCCCGACCGAGCTCCCGACCCCGACGTCTCTATCGGGGTCGACGATCGGTGAGACGTCGGTCAAGACCGTGACCGGCGCCCCCGGGTTCGATCAACCCTCGGAGCGGACCCTGGGGAACGTCCTGCGAAAGCAGGCGCTCCATCGTCCCGAGACAAGGTTTGTCGTTGCCGAGGGCGTGAGCTGGACGTTCGCCGATGTCGACCAACGAGCCGATGGCCTGGCCCGGGGCCTGGCCGACCTGGGCGTCGCCCCCGGGGACACGGTGGCGATCTACTCGGGGAATCGCGCTGACCTGGTGCCTCTGGTGTTCGCCATCAACCGCGTCGGCGCCGTGTGGGTCCCGATCAACACGGACGAGCACGGCAGCTGGTTGCGTCGAACGTTGCAGGACAGTCGAGCCACCGTCGTCGTCGTGGACTCCGCCGTTGTCGGTCGGGTCGCCGAGGTGATGCATGGCCTTCCCGTGGCACATGTGGTCCTCATCGGGGAGAGCGATGCTCCGACCAACCTCGATGAGGTTCCCGAGGGGGTCGCGCTCCACTTCCTCGACGCGTTGGCGTCATCGAGCACCCGATTGCCCGAAGTCGATGTCACGTACGGCGACACATCGGCCGTCCTGTGGACGTCGGGCACCACCGGACGGCCCAAGGGGGTGATGCAGAGCCACAACGCGTGGATCCGGGCCGCCCTCACCGGCGCCGCCTCCGCCCAGACCACGGATGACGATGTTCTCTACTGCTGCCTTCCCATGTGCAATTCGGCGGCGTGGATCGGTGTGGTGTTCCGCTCGCTGGTGGCCGGCGTTCCCTTCGGGCTCGACGCCGGCTTCTCGGTCAGCTCGTTCTGGGATCGAACGCGGCATTTCGGTGCCACCCAGGCCTTCACGCTCGGGGCGATGCATCTCTTTCTGTGGCAGGCCGCCGAGCGGGCCGATGACGCGGACAACCCGGTGCGGGCCATGGGTGCGATACCGATGCCCGACCCCGTACTCGAGCCCTTCAAGGAGCGCTTCGGGATCGAGTTGATTCAGCAGGGCTATGGGCAGAGCGAAATCATGGGGCTCATATCGCGGGTGGACGGCAGCGGCCGTCACTGGAACCCGGGGTCAGTCGGGCTGGCCCTGCCCGGGATTGACGTCCGCCTTTTCGATGACGAAGACCGCGAGGTGGCGCGAGGGGAGGTCGGCGAGTTCTGTGTCCGACCGGTGGAGCCGTACGTCCTCTTCAACGGCTACTTCGGCGACCCCGAGGCGACCCTGGCGGCCCAGCGGAACCTCTGGTATCACACGGGAGATCTGGGACGGCTGGACGACGACGCCCAGTTCCATTTCGTCGATCGCAAGCGAGACCTCATCCGGCACAAGGGACGAAGCGTCTCCTCCATGGCCGTCGAGCAGGCCGTCCGGGCCCACCCGGACGTCCGCGAAGTGGCGGCGTTCGGGATCGTCACGGCCGAACTGGCCTCGGAAGGAGAGATCATGGTGGTCGTCGTGGCCGAAGCCGGGGTGCAGATCGATCCGGCCCAGTTGGCTCGATTCGTCAACGACAACGCGCCCCACTACCTGGTGCCCCGGTACATCGACTTCGTCGATGAACTGCCCCATACCCCGACCGGCAAGATCCAGAAATTCGACCTGCGCGATCGTGGCGTCACCGCCACGACATGGGATCGCCAGCGCAGCGCCTTCGTGTTGGAGCGCTGACGCGCTAGCTGAGGTGCGCCTTGGTGAGCGGCAGTTCACCCTTCTCGATGGCGTCGGCCCGGGACCGGAGGGTCGCCGCCGTCTCGTCCAGGCCCAACATCATGACGAAGCGCTGTTCCTTGATGCCCGAGACCACGAGGTCGGCCAACTCGTCGAGGGATTGGAATTGCAGCTCCCGCCCGGCCTTCTGCGCCATCGCCTCGAGACCTTCAATCGTCATCGGCGCTGTCTCGCGAGGGCGTTCCCGGGCCAGCTCGGGCGGTCGCGTGCGCTCCGCCGTCCAGAGGCCGGTGCGCATCAGACCCCCGGAGGGATAGAACACGGACGCCCTCAAGCTGGTGTCGTCGGCTTCGAGCTGAGCGGCCAGGCATTCGGTGATGGTCGAGACGGCCGCCTTGCTGGCGGCGTAGACCGACGCCGTGGACAGAGGTGAGATGGGACCGTCCGGTGAGGAGGTGTTCACGATGTGGCCCTCGGCTCCGTCCTCGAGCATGCGGGGCACGAAGGTGAGAATGCCGTTGACCACGCCGGTCACGTTCACGCCGAAGACCCAACGCCAATCGTTCGGCGTGGTCGTCCACACCTTCGAGCTGGGCGCGCCCACGCCGGCGTTGTTGCACAGGATGTGGCAGGCGCCGTACGTGCCGTAGACGCGGTCCGCCAGGGCCCCGACCGATTCGAGATTGCTCACGTCGGTCACCACCCCGGTGACCGCGCCCAGCGGGCTGAGCTCGGCGACGGCGCCGTCGAGGGCCGTCTGCTCGATGTCCGCGATCACCACCGACATGCCCTCGTTCAGGAAGGCCCGCGCGATGGCGAGGCCGATGCCGCTCGCTCCTCCGGTGACCACCGCCACTTTTCCGCGAAGTTCTTTCATGCCGTCCCTCTCCGGAGAACGTGGGCACCAGGCCCCACCCCTTGACTCCTGACTTGCAGAGTATATATTGATAATTGATTCGGAAAATAGTGAGTTCCCCCCGGGGGGGCACCTGAAAGGGGCGACATGACGGATCTGAAGACCGCGGATGGCGAAGTCGGCGCGATCGGCGAGCCGCTGAAAGGCGGGATGCCCCGTCGACCTGAGTACATCTCGGACGTGGGTGGCCGGCCGAGGGTGCGCCGGGAATCGGCAGCACGTTTTCCCTTCCCCATGCCCAACGGGTGGTTCATCGTTTCGGAGGCAGCCGAGATCGCGCCCCTCGAGGTGAAGCCGGTCTTCTATTTCGGCCGGGATCTGGTGCTGTACCGCACGGCGGACGGGGAGGCCCGTCTGGTCAGCGCCTATTGCGCCCACTTGGGGGCGCACCTCGGCGTCGGCGGGCGGGTCGAGGACGATGCCATTGTCTGTCCCTTCCACGGGTGGAACTACGACGGGAGCACGGGCAAGTGCGTTGCCATCCCGTACGGTTCGGGGAAGATCCCCAGTCAGGCGAAGATTCGCTCGTATCCCACCATTGAGCGAAATCACATGGTGTGGGCCTGGTTCCATGCCGAGGGCAAGCCACCGTTCTATGACGTGCCCGAAGTGAAGGAATTCGACGACCCGGCGTACGGCGAGCCCTACACCGTCGATTTCACCCTGAACACGGTCTGCCAGGAGATGGCCGAGAACAACCACGACCAGGCGCATTTCCAATTCATTCACGGGACCGAGTCGATTCCAGAAGAGGACATCTTCATCGACGGCACATACAAGCGGGTCATCGGGATGAACGGCGTGTTCACTCGTGAGACCTTCGGACTGGGCCTCGGGGTGTTGCGCATCACGAACCATGTCACCTTCTTCTCATCGACCACACCGGTCGATGAGGAGCATGTCCAGGTCCGGTGGACCTTTCTGGCCCCGGTCGCCAATGGTCCGGGAGCGGCCGAAGCCTCTGCGCTGAGCTTCACCTCCGGGCTGAGCCAGGACATTCCCATCTGGGAGAACAAGCGTTACGTGGAGCGGCCGATCCTGATCAAGGACGAACGCACCATCCTCGACCACCGTGAGTGGTGCCAGCAGTTCTACTCCGATCCCTCGCTGGCCATCGACTGACATCCCGCCTGCACACACCCAGAACGTCACGTTCCAATCTCATCCAAAGGAGCATCACATGCCGCAAAACCGTTGGGTCTCGAATGCCTCATGGCGACCGTCCGCCATTCCCGAAGGCCCCGTCCTGCCCTCATTGGAAGCGGTCTACCTGACCGATCCGGTCTTGCTCGCCGCGGTGCTGCCCCCACCGCTCGAAGCACCGCCCGAGCCCCGCGTCCACGCGCGGGTCACCACCATCGACCTGGCCCTGCCCAACGGTCACCGGCACCAGGAAAAGGTGGGCTTCTTTGCGGTCGACGCCGTCTACCAAGGCACTCTGGGCGAGTATCCGCTCATGATTCCCATCGACCTCGAGTCAGCGGTGGCGATCAGCCGGGAGCGCTTCGGCGAGCCCAAGAAGCTGGCCGAGATTGAGATGGAGCGCGATGGGTCGCACGTGCGGGCCAGCGTCTCGCGCCACGGCGTGGCGTTCATTGAGATGGTCGGTGATGTCGCCGAAGAGCTCCCCGTTCCCGCGCCCTATGCGGCCACCCAGTTCTGGTTCAAGTTCCTGCCGGCCATCGAGGGTCCCGGTTTTGACGCCGGGCCTCTGCTGGTGCGAGTCGACCAGGTGCGGACACCGATCACCGCGGAGCGCGTCGAAGGCAAGCTGGTGCTGCGTGACGTGGCAACGGCCCCGGTGGCCGATCTTCCCGTGGAGGAGTTCGTCTCGCTCACCTGGACGACCCGAAAGAGCAGCGTGAGCCCGAAGGTCGTGGGACCGGTTGATGCGGAGAAATTCGCGCCCTTCGCCTTCGCTCGCTATGACCACGTCTGAGGATTTGGCCCGGACCACCTGAAAGTTTGAGGAGCACGAATGGATTGCACGAATGGATAGGTACCTGGTCATCTCGTCTGATACGCACGCGGGGCCGCCCACTGAGCGCTATCGCGAGTATCTCGACCCAAGATACCTCGAGGCGTTCGACGCAGACGTGGCGGCGAACCAGCAGTTGATCGGGGCGCGCCGGGATCTGGTCGACACGGGCGACTTCGAAGAAAAGTGGGAAGACGAGACCGGAGACGGCGGCAAGAAGGCGTCGTGGGACTCGACGGCCCGCAACATCGAACTCGACCGGGAAGGCATTGTGGCCGAGGTCATCTTTCCCGACGCCGACGTGCTTGGCGGGGGAGCATCGGCGCCGTTCGGGGCCGGGTTGGGCTCTTCGGGTGATCTGGATGGCGAGCTGGTCATGGCGGGGGCCCGGGCCCACAATCGTTGGTTGGCCGAGCTTTGCTCGGAAAGTCCGGAGCGGCGTTGCGGGATCGCCACCGTGCCGATCCTCCATGACATCGAGGAGGCACTGACGGAAATCAGGCGGATTGCCAACGACGGGTTCCGGGCCATGATGATTCCAACCCTCTGGGGGAGTCAGCCGGCCTACAACGATCCACGTTACGAACCGATCTGGGCCGCCTGCGCCGACCTGGGGATCGTCGTGCACGTGCATTCCGGGGGGGCGTCTCGAGACATCATCTCCCCGCCCGGTCTGGTGGCGATCTACGCCACCGAGGCGTGGTGGTGGGCCGCCCGGCCGCTCTGGGCGCTCTTGTGGTCCGGCGCATTCGATCGCAACCCCACGCTCAAGTTCGCCCTCACGGAAGATGGTGCGTGGTGGCTCCCGGGCATCGTCAAGCGGATGGACGAGAAATGGGTGGGCGGGCACAATACGGCCAAATTGGGCGATGCGTTCCGCCAACACGTGTCGCGCCGGCCCAGCGAGTACTTCGGCTCCAACATCTTCGTCGGCGCATCGACGCCCAGCCGGGAGGAGATCGAGCGCCGCCACGAGATCGGCGTTGAGGCCTTTCTGTGGGGGAACGATTTTCCGCACCCCGAGGGGACCTGGCCGCATACTCGAGAGAGCATCCATGACACCTTCTTCGACGTCCCCGAAAGCGAGGCACGTCGGATGCTCGGGGGGAATGCTGCTGCCGTCTACCGTTTCGACGTGGCTGCGCTGTCCCCGTTGGCGGAGAAGATCGGCCCTACCCTCGAGGATGTGCACTCGCCGGAAGTAAGTGCGGCCAACTGAGATGACGGGGAAGGAACCGGTCGTCCTCCCCACCGGGCGTCGAGTAGGTCGACCGGCGCGGATCGACAAGGACGCCATTGCAGAAGCGGTCCTCGAGATCGGATTGGAACGCAGCAGCATGAAAGCCGTGGCCGAACACCTGGGAGTGAGCGTGCCCGGGCTCTATCACCACGTACGGAATCGGAAGGAACTCCTGCTTCTCGCTGCCCAACGATCCATGGCCCAGATGCGGTTACCGAATCATGAAGGAAAGCACTGGTCGGTGTGGCTTCGTGAATGGGGCCGATATTCGCGCAATGCCTTCATAGAAGAGCCCGAAGTGCTGGGCCAGTATCTCAGTGGAGCGGTCAGCTGGGAGCAGGTCGTCGAGGTCGCCGACAGCGTGATCCAGGTCCTGACCCCTCAGGGCTTCACTGCTGCATCCGCCATGGCCGCCTGGGATGCCGTCGGGACGTGTGCCGTTGGCTCGGCCGTGGCGGCCATCCGTCATAGCTCCGCCGTGCGGTCCGGTCAGCCACCAATTGCGGAGTGGCATCGGGTCCTGGCCCAACGGCCAGCCGACGAACTTCTGGGGGCTCGTTCGCTCCTTGACGGTATCGGTGAGAACCAGGAGGCGGATTTCGAGGAGGAGCTGACCACCCTTCTCGTCGGCATCGCGGCCAGACGGGGAGAGTCATGGGAGGTCGTGCTGTCACACGGCGAGACGGAACCGGGACTCCCTATGCAGAAATTGGCAGCTGGCTGAATCCACGCACGGTGCTCGTGAAGAGCAAGACCGCACGCTCGGTGTCGACTTCCCAATTCGGATAGCGCCGCAGGGTCTCTTCGATGGCGATCCGGCCTTCCAACCGGGCCAGGGCGGCCCCGATGCAGAGGTGAATCCCGTACCCGAATGAGACATGGCGATCCATGCTGCGGTGGATGTCGAACCGGTCGGCGTCGGGATAGGTCCGCTCGTCTCGTCCGGCGGAGCCGGTGAGTAAGAGGACCTTGGAGTCAGCTGGGATCACCTGGCCGTGGAGCTCCACTTCTGCCGTCGTCCAGCGCCCCTGCACCGGAGAAGGGGATTCGTAGCGCAGCAACTCTTCAACGGCATTGGGGATCAGGGAGGCGTCGGCGGCCAGTTCTGCCCGCTGGTCCATGTGGGCGGCGAGCAGGAGGCCGGCCCAACCGATCAGCCGGGCCACCGTCTCGGTCCCCGCGGAGACGAGCAGGATGGCGAAGCTGGCGCTCTCCGCTTCGGTCAAGCGCCGAGGCACGCCGTCGTCGTCGACGACCTCGGCCTGGACGAGGTCCGTCAGCAGGTCGTTCTGGGGTGCCTTCCGCCGGTTCTTCAATTGATCGTCGACGTACTCGTAGAGCGCCGCCCCGGCGATGAACGCCTTGTCGTTGACCATACCGACACCGGGTTCGATATGGAACAGCTGGTCAATCAAGGAACGCACATGATCCCGGTCGGGCGCCGGGACGCCAAGCAGCGTGGCGATGACTGAGGCGGGAACGATGGCGCCGAACTGCTGCACATAGTCCCACGTGGTGTCGTCCCGTCGCTCGTCGAGGAGCTTGGCGCAGAGCGCTCGGACACTGGTCTCGAGTTCGGCGATGCGGCGCGGCGTGAACGCCTTGGAGACGAGGCGGCGCAGGCGGGTGTGCTCGGGCGGATCAACGAAGATCATCATCCCGGCGGCGTCCATCACGTCGTCGGTCATCATCTCCAACACGGTTCCATGGGCGGAGCTGAACGTCTGGGGGTCGCGATGGGCCGCGTCAACGTCGATGAAACGACTGAGGGCCCAGAAGTCGTAGCGGTCGTTGTAGTAGACGGGGGCCTCGTCGCGCAGGCGGCGCCAGATGGGATGGGGGTCAACCCGCAGGGTCTTGTCGAAGGGGTCCCAATAGAGCTCGCCACCTTCCGGTGGGAGTGGTGCGTGCGTGACGTTCATGGGTGCCAATCGGCTTCCTTCTGGCGTTCCCGATACCCAGCCAGGGTGGTGGGAGGCGCGGTCCGTGGGGGGGCCGGGTAGGAGCGGCACCGTGGTGTTCTCGCCATAGCTAGATCGTATACGATATACAGTGCAAACCCCCGAGATTCGGCTAGGAGGAAGATTACCAATGGTGCTCGCCGTGGCCGAAGGCCAATCGTTGTCCGAGGTCGGGACCATCCCGCTCATCGTCGACCTCGACGCGCATGTGGTCGAGCCACCGGACGTGTGGTCGAGTCGACTGCCGGCCCGGCTGCGCGAGGTGGGCCCTCACATCGAGTACATGCCCGGAGGAGTGCCCGTGCTCAAGGGCTCCTCATACGTGGAGTCCCCCGGGACCGAGGGACCTGACGTGGCGTGGTGGTGCTACGAAGACCACCGGGCGTCCATCAAGCGGACCATCGCGGCGGCGGGATTCGCGGCTGACGAGGTCCAACTTCGCGGCGTGACGTACGACGAGATGCGCCCCGGTTGCTGGCGTGGGAGCGACCGGATGATGGACATGGACGTGAACGGGGTCGAAGCACAGCTCTGTTTCCCCAACTATCCACGCTTCTGTGGTCAGCAGTTCTTGTGGGGTAAAGACAGAGAGCTCGCCCAGTTGTGCGTCGAGGCCTACAACGACTGGATGGTGGAGGAGTGGTGTGGGACCAGCGGGGGCCGGCTCCTTCCTCTATGCCTGGTCCCGCTCTGGGATGCCGAATTGGCGGCAGCCGAGGTCGTCCGAAATGCCGCGCGCGGAGTTCGGGCCGTCGCGTTCAGCGAGCTTCCCACCTTCCTTGAACTTCCCAGCATCTACAGCGGCTACTGGGACCCGTTCTTCGCGGCCTGCGCCGAAACCGGCACGGTGGTCTGTATGCACGTTGGCTCCGGGACGAAGGTCCCCACCACCTCGCCTGATGCGCCCGATGCCGTCCAGGCCACGATCCTCTTCGGCAACAGTGTGGGAGGGTTGACCGACTATCTGTTCTCCGGCGTGCTCCACCGGTTCGCCAATCTGAAGCTCATGTTCGCCGAATGCCAGATCGGTTGGATCCCCTACCTCTTGGAGCGGGCCGACGACGTCTGGTCCACCCATCGGGGCTGGAGCGGGTCGCAACTCCACTGTCCGGAATTGCCCTCCACCTACTACTACCGCCAGATCACCAGCTGCTTCTTCAAGGATCCGGTCGGAGTCGCGCTGCTGGATCGCGTGGGTGAGGCCAATGTGGTCTTTGAAACGGACTACCCGCATCAGGACGGCACTTGGCCGAACTCGCGACAGGCGGCGGCTGACCAGTTCGGCCATCTACCCCAAGCCACCATCAACCGGATCGCCCGAGGCAATGCCATAGAGCTCCTCGGATTGCCGCTGGATCCCAACGGCTGAGGAGCATCACGAGAGCCGCGACGTGGCCGAGGCTATTTGTTGGACCAACTCTGCAGCCCGCGGCCCTGCGAGCCGAAGATTTGGGTGGCGAAGACGTCCCCAACCCGTGAAGCATCCCAGCGCTTCCCGTCATTCGACGCGCTTGCGGCTTCGTGCCATCCGCCCATGAGATGGATCTTGTCGCCAATCACCCGAATGACCTGACCGGTCACGTGTTGGGCCTCATCCGAGGCCAACCAGGCCACCACGGGCGAGCTGCCGGCTGGGTCCAGGGGGTGGAAATCGTCCTCGGGGATCTCATCCGGCTCCACGACAGTGGGTGCGTTCGGCATGGTTCCAGTTATGCGGGTCGCCCCCGCCGGCCCGATGGCGTTTACCGTGACCCCGAGGCGATGGAGTTCGAGGGCCAGAGTCTGGGTGAGGCCCACCACAGCAGCCTTGGCGGTGGCGTAGTTGGTCTGTCCGAAGTTGCCGACCAGGCCCGCGCCCGAGGTGGTGTTGATGATCCGCCCTCGGCTGTCGAGGCCCTCCTTGGCCAGTGATCTCCAGTGCCGGGCGGCTACCCGGCTCGTCAGCCACGGCCCCCTCACGTGGACTCGCATCACGGCGTCCCACGCCTCGGCGCTCAGGTTCCAGATGACGCCATCGCGCACGATTCCGGCGTTGTTCACGAGAATGTCGAACCGGCCCCACTCGCTCATCGCCCGGCCGATCATGTTCTCGGCATCGGCCTCTTCCGCCACGTTTCCGTAATCGGAGACGGCGGACCCGCCACGGGCGGCTATGAGATCAACGGTGAGGTCCGCATCGCGACTCGAGCCCTCCCCATCGACCGAGCTGCCCAGGTCATTGACGACAACCCGGGCGCCCTGGCGGGCCAGCTCGAGCGCGTGACCTCGACCGATCCCATGGCCGGCACCAGTCACGACAGCGACCTTCTCCTCCAATAACTTGGTCATCTCTTCGCAGCCTCGCATTGATTCGTGATCTCGGCCGGGAGACCGCAAGATGTCTCGCCCGAGCTACTGGTCGCGCCAATCCCTTGAACTATAACTTGCATATAATATCTAACTGTCAAAAAGATAGTACACACTGAGTACTGCCGAATACGACCCGCGGCTACGCCGCGGCCGGGCCGAAAGGACAGTGTCGCCGCATGATGGACCCTGACAGCCTGACCGGTCGGATCGCCATGGTCACGGCGGTGGGTCCGGGCCGGGCGCGGCCATGGCCCGGTCTTTTGCTGAGGTTGGCATAGCGGTGGCCGCCCTCGACATCGACGAGGCCGTTGCGGCATGCGCGGCGAGCGGGAGTGGCGAACGGTCGGCGAGGACCATGGGGTGAGTGCTCCCCATCCCGTGGGGACGAAGGCAGATCGCCTGGCCCATCTCGTGGCGCCGGACCATTGCGCGCTCCTCATCCAAGAGATGCAACGGGGCGTGGTCGGGCCCGATTCGGGTCTGCCTGAGTTGGCCGCGGCCGGTGCCCAGGTCGGACTCATCGAGCACGTCGCCAACGTCGCCCGGGGGGCACGAAGGAGCGGGGTGCCGGTCGTGCATTGCACGGCCGAGAACCTGCCCGACGGATTCGGAGAGAATCACAACGCCCGCTTGTTTGCGGTGGCGCGAAGGTCGGGAATGAAGAATGCGCCCGGGTCGGATGCGGTCCAGCCGGTGCCCGAGGTCGGACCTGAGGCCGGAGACCTCGTGCTCCCCCGCTACCACGGGCTGAGCCCTTTGAGCGGTTCTTCCCTCGACCAGTTGATGCGAAACAGCGGGGTGTCCACTGTCGTCGTGGTCGGCGTCTCACTCAACATCGCCATTCCAAGTCTGGTCTTTGATGCCGTCAACCTTTCGTATCAAGTCGTCATCGTGTCCGATGCCGTGGTTGGGCTTCCGGTGGAGTACGGCGCCCAGATCCTGGCGCACTCATTGTCGCTCGTGGCCACCATTGCCACCTCTGACGACGTGAGACAGGCCTGGGCCATGGCATGACCGGATCCCGGCCCTTCGAAGTGCCTGGAGATCGAGACATCTCCTCTCCGCCAGATGTTGGTCAACCCCTCGATCCCGAGTATGCGTCGCTCCTCGATGGATTTTCGTTTGAATACTCAGCGGCGAGTTCCCTCTCCGAACTGCGGGTGGCGCTCCCCGGCCTCGGGAGTACCGCGGCGGTCGAACGGACGGAACACCGAGGGCTGCTCGAACCTGAGGTGCCCTTGCGGATCCACCGACCACGAGAAGTGGACGGACCGCTGCCCGGCGTCATCAGCATTCACGGGGGCGGCTACGTCCTCGGGAGCTACGACATGGATGACCTCCGCTTCGAATCCTGGTGTCCCGACGCAGGTGTTATCGGCATTTCGGTCGACTACCGGCTGGCGCCGGAATGTCCATATCCCGGGCCATTGGAAGATTGCTATCGCGGGTTCAGGTGGGCCCACGACAACGCGCAAGAGCTCGGACTGGATCGCTCCCGAATGGGTGTGTACGGGGTGAGCGCCGGAGGTGGGCTGGCCGCCGCGCTCGCCCTTCTGCTCCGAGACCGCGGTGAGATGCCGCTCGCCTTTCAGCTGCTCGAGGCGCCGATGCTCGATGACCGTCAGCAGACTCCCTCGAGCAATCTCGACGGGTTGGCGGTCTTCAGCAAACAGTCCAACGAGTTCTGCTGGCGGGCGTATCTCGGCGAGGGCTACGGCGGTCTCGATGTGCCGTACTACGCGGCTCCGGCCAGAGTGACCAACCTCTCCGGACTCCCACCTTCGTTCATCTCCGTTGGTGCTGTGGACGGGTTCAGGGACGAGTCCATTGACTACGGGCTTCGACTCAATCAGGCGGGAGTTGCCACCGAGCTGCACGTCTACCCCGGGGCCCCTCACGGATTTCAGATGTTCGTCGATTCGAGAGTGGCACGCCAGGCGCAACGCGACAGCGACAATTGGCTGGCGCGGGTCGTACGTGAGGCGACTTGACAATGGCGTGGTGCGGATAACCGAGGAGGCTGGAACTAATGGCCACGTACCTTGTCACGGGCGGCACCGGCCTGATCGGGTCGAACATCTGCCGACTGCTGGTTGAAGCTGGCGACCACGTGCGGGCAATGGTCCGCCCGGGAAGCGATTATCAGCCCCTGGCCGGGTTCGGCGTCGAGCCACGGGAAGGAGACATCACGTCACCCGACGACATTGTCCGGTCGGCGGCCGGCTGCGACGCCATCATCAACTCGGCTGCCGTACTCGGCGGGGCCGAGCAGCAGCTGGAGGAACAGCGTTTGACCAACGTGGATGGAGCTTCCTATGTGTTCGACGCCGGGGCGAGGCATGACATCCGAGTGGTCACGCTGAGCACAACGACGTTCTTCGAGCACGGCGTGTCCCTTACCGAAGCCTCGCTCGTGGCGGCCGACTGGAGCGACGACCCGTACACGGTCACGAAGGGAACGGCCTACGTCGAGGCCATGCGCCGGGTGAACGATGAGGGCCAGGACATCGTCATCGTCGTCCCCGGCGGAACGTTCGGCCCCGGAGCATCGGTGAAGCGGGCGATGAGCCCAACCTCGTTCAACCGGGCCGTGCGGGGTGCTGCCAACGGCAAAATCTCCGCGTATGTGTCGTACCCGGTGCCGTGGGTGTATGCCGAGGACGTGGCGAGGTGCGCCATCGCCGCCACGAAGGTGGGCCTCGCTGGCCACAAGTACCTGGCGTTCGGTGCCGAGGACGCCCAGTCCACCGCCGCCTTCCTCAATATCGCGTGTGAGGTGGCCGGAGTGTCGCACCGGATCGCCGAGGTGGTCCTCGATCCGTCCGACCCCGAGGCGGTCGACCGCTATGGCGCCACGCTGGTCGATCTCGCCCAACGGCGGTTCCCCGTGCCGTGGTTCGACAACACCCATACCCGCCGGACGCTCGGCTACGCCCCTCGATCTCTCACTGATGCGATGGCCGAAACCGTCGAGTGGCTCCGCGCCAACGGGCAGATCCCCTGACTCCCCGTGGCGCAGCTGGCGAGCACTTCGACCAGTGTGGCCGGCATCCATTCAAGGGGGCAGATTCTGTTCAGTCGACCTCGAGTTCACCCGTTTCGACCGCCGCCGCCGACTCCAGATAGCGCCATCCAAGGTCAGGGGGGAGGCCACCGACCAGCGGTTGCAGGGCCAACGCGTTCCCGTTCTTGACATACACGCTGGCTTCTTCGGGAGTCACTATCTGGTAGGCGCCGTGCTCCGCCCTCAGTTCGGCCACCGAGGTTGCGAACGACACCGACGAGGTACCGAGCCGAGCGGAATTCCAGCTGGCGTAACTCACGGCATCACGCAGGAGGAAGTCTCCGATTTCATTCCAGGCTTCGTCCGGATCATCGGCGACGAACACGGTGAGAGGGACATCGACCGCAGGAAACGCACACCCGACCGGTGTCACTCCCGCCTCGAGGGCGGCCACCGTATAGAAGTTCTCGAGGCCCTTATCGGGGTTCTCCGCCAGGAAGTACAGGCCGAGCCGGCCGGCTCGCCGGGCGGCGATCTCGGAGCCGCCTCCGTACGCCAACATGGGTCCGCCGGGGGTGAAGGGCATCGGGGCAATTGTGGCCGGGCGTCCCTCGACATCAACAGATTCACCCGCCCAGAGGCGACGGAGGACCTTGATCCGATTTTCCACGACCGCCCCTCTTCGCTTCGGGTCGATGCCGAACATGGCGAATTCTTCTGACCGGTAACCGACGCCGACCACATAGCTGACCCGGCCGCGTCCGATCAGGTCGATGACGGCGAGGTCTTCGGCCAACTTCACCGGTTCGTAGAGGGCCAGCAGGAGGGCGGCCACGCTGATCGGCAAGGTCGTGGTCCGTGCCGCGATGGCGGCCGCCAGTGGGAGTGGTGACGGAAGGTAGCCATCGTCCACGCCGTGATGTTGGCTCAGCACGGCGGCGGCACAGCCCCGATCCTCGGCCCAGGCACACATGTCGAGGGTCGCCGCGTACAGGTCGGCCCGCTCAGACGCTCCGACCGGGCCCGAACGCATGGCAAACCTCATGATGAACATGGCCACTTCCCTCCCAAGGGTGAGGCACCGTAGCGGCGATCCGGCGTTCCAGAAAATGGCTGATCTGATCTCAGCAAGCGGCTCCGCACTTCCACGGTTCGTGGTAGCGCATATCATATACAAGAGGTCGAACAATGAGTGAGCGCTGGTCCACAGGGGCCCTCCGTTTCAATAACGCCACGTGCGGCCCGTTGAGAGCACGTACGCAATGATCGCAAGAAAGAGGGAGCATCGTGTCGAGCACCGCCTGGCGCAGTGAAACGGAGCAGCTCACCTTGCGGAGTCTGCTCGAGCGTCGACTCGAGAACGATCCGGACGGCGAATATCTCGACGTCTGTGCGACGAAATTGTCGGCTCGACTGGTCTACGACACCGCCAACAGCCTGGCCAATGCCCTGGCGGAACTCGGGGTCAATCCGGGCGACCGGGTGGCCACCCTGATTGAGAACTCACCCGAAGCGACTCTCAGTTGGTGGGGGACCGTGCAGGCCGGAGCCATCAGCGTGCCGATCAACACGGCGTACAAGGGTGAGTACCTGCGGCACCAATTGTCCGACTCCGGCTCCAAGGTGCTGGTGGTCGAGGCATCCCTGGCCGAGCGGGCAGCCCAGGTGTTCGGACAGAGTGGGGATCTCGACCACCTGGTGGTGATCGGCGAGGCGGAGGCAGAGCTTCCCGGCAACGTGCACAAGTGGACGGACTTGTTGACCGCCACCAACGCGCCGCCCACCGCGGCCCCGTCACCGGGTGACCTGGCCACCTTCGTCTACACGGGCGGGACGACCGGCCTCTCCAAAGGCTGCATGCTGAGCCATAACTATCACGCTGCCCTGACCGAACAGATCGGCGTCTGCTGGGATCGGACGGCCGACGACGTGGTGTGGACGCCGCTGCCGTTGTTCCACTTCAATGCCATCACCACCGCCGTGGTCGGGCCGCTTCTCTACGGTGGGCGGGCCGCCATCTACCGACGGTTCTCCGTGTCGAACTTCTGGAGCGAGATGAACCGGGTGGGCGCCACCATCACGTCGACCCTGGGGACGATGGCCTACCTCCTGGCCCACGACACCGACCGCCCGGAGATGCCACTTTCGGGAACCCCCGAAGCCAACCGAAGTCTGCGACTCATCGGCGCTGCCCCCATGCCGGTCGAAGTGGACAAGGTCATCCGCCAGCGCTTCGGCGTCCGCACCTTCTCCGGGGCGTACGGCGTGACCGAGGCGAGCCTGGTGTCGTGGCAGCCGACGGGGATGACCAACCGGCCCAACGCCGCAGGCGTCATCAACGACGAATACTTCGACGTGCGCATTTTCGATGATGACGACAATGAACTGGCCCGGGGAACAGATGGCGAGATTGTCATCCGTCCCAAGCGACCTCACGTCATGTTCGCCGGCTATTGGGGCCAGCCCGAGGCAACCGTGTCGAGCAGCCGGAATTGGTGGTACCACACCGGAGATATCGGGCATGTCGACGACGACGACTACCTCTTTTTCGTCGATCGAAAGGCCGACTACCTGCGCCGGCGCGGCGAGAACATCTCGAGTTTCGAAGTCGAGCGGATTCTGATGGGACACGGTCAGATCGCCGACGTGGCGGTGCACGCCGTACCGAGTCAGCTCACCGAGGACGACTTGAAGATCACGGCGACCCTCACGGCAGGTTCTGGCCTCACCGAGGCGGAACTGTTTCGGTGGTGTATCGACCAGCTTCCCTACTTCGCGCTCCCGCGCTACATCGAGTTCAGGTCGGAGCTGCCCCGGAGCCCGGTGGGCCGGGTGTTGAAACGGGAGCTCCGGGACGAATCCCTCAGCAGCGCCGTCTTTGACTGCGAGACGTCCGGCATCACCTATGACCGACGCTGATCCGGAGGAACGGGACAGATGAGTGATAGTTCGAGCGCAGACGCCATACGCTCCGCGGTGGCGGCAATGAACGCAGGTGATGTGGACGGTTACATCACGCACTTCGCTCCAACGTGTGAGAGATGGGTATCAGGGCTCGACCAGCCTGTGAGTCTCTACGATGTGGCGGAAAGCCTCCGGCAGCTTGTGAGGGCGTTCAGTCCACTCCAACTCGACGAGGAGCTCCTGATCAGCGAGGGTGCCTTCGTGTGCGCGCGATGGCGACTGCGTGGCACCCAGACAGCCGACTACGTCGGCCTGACATCGAACGGCCGCAGCATCGACGTGGCGATTTGCGAGGTCTACGAGATCGCTGAAGACAAAGTCGTGGCCACATGGGCCTACCAGGACCCGAGCCAGATGTTCCGCCAAATGGCATCAGCAGCCACTTCAGAAGGGATCCAATGACCATGGCTCTTCCCGGCACGCACCTTCTCGATCCCGCCGTCATTGACGATCCATACCCCTTCTACCGCCGGCTGCACGCGGAGGCACCGGTATGGCACGTCCCAGGTACTGACGTCTTCACCGTCAGCACCTACCCGTTACTGGCCGAAGCGGCGTCCCGTGTCGAGGACTTCTCGTCGCATATTCGCTTCTTGCTGTACCGAGACGAGGAGGGCCTTCCCAACCGAGTCGCCTTCGGCGACGCTGGCGTTGACGTCTTGGCCACCGCCGATCCGCCAAAGCACAAGGTCCACCGGGAGGTCGTGTTCTCGGAGCTGGTGGCAAAACGCATGGACGCGCTGGAGCCGGAGGTGTCCGAGGTCGCTCTGGGTTGTCTGGACCGAGCAATCGGTGATGGCCGCGTTGATTTCATGGCGACCGTTGGCAACATTGTGCCGATTACGGTGATGAGCCGTCTGATCGGATTCCGCGACAGCGACCCAATGCAACTTCTGCGCGCCGCATTTGATTCGACGTCCATGCTGAGCGCCACCGCCACTCTGCCGGAGTTGGAGTCACTCATCGTCCGCACCCTTGAAGTCGAGGAGTGGATCGCCGATCAACTCACGGATGCGGCGACGAACCCCAACGATGAGATCCTCGGCACCGTCGCTCGCGGGATCGACGACGGCATCCTCAACCTTCAAGAGGGTGGTGTACTGCTCCATACATTGCTGAGCGCGGGAGGTGAGTCAACGACGAGCTTGCTCGGCAATGCCGTCCGAATGCTGGCCGAACATCAAGATCTGCAGCACCATCTCCGCGCCAATCCGGAACGCATCCCCGCCTTCATCGAGGAAGCGTTGCGCCTGGAGTCTCCGTTCCGCTTCCTCTTGCGGACCGTTCCCTCTGACACCACTTTGGGTGATGTGCCGATCCCCGCCGGGGCGACGGTGTTACTCCTGTGGGGCGCCGCCAATCGAGACGGCGGAACCTTCAACCATCCTGACGACATCGACCTCGGGCGAAAGGTCCCCCGCCGTCACGTTGCCTTCGGCCGTGGCATTCACCACTGCGTCGGCGCGCCGCTGGCGCGCCTCGAGGCCCGCGTGGTCCTCACGGCGCTGCTGGAGCACACCAGCGCCATTCACCTCGATCCTCAGCAGCCACCACAATGGGTGTCAAGCCTGATGGTTCGCCGGCACGATCAACTCGCCGTGCAGATCACTCCCGGGTGAGCCCCGTTCTCGGTCGGACCGAACCAATGGCGTGGAGCAGTCAACGAGGAGGCGGAGAATGACGACAACGCTGCTGCTGGTGCACGGGGGCACCGTCACCTCGACCATGTGGGATCCGGTTCTGCCCTATCTGCGCACCCCGGCGCGCGCCATGGACCTGCCCGGCCGTCGCTACAGCCCGTCTGACCTTTCGACCATCACGCGGGCCGAGTGGGTCGGCGCCGTCATTGATGAGATCATCGAACACGACCTCGGGTCGGTCGTCCTGGTCGGGCACTCGTCCGCCGGGTATGTCATACCGGAAGTGGCGGCCGGAATCCCCGACCGGATCGCTCATTTGGTGTTCGTGGCGGCCACCGTGCCGGCGGACGGCCGGCGCCCCGTCGACTACATCAAGCCCCGCCTTCGAGACCTGGCCGTCGACCACCTGGACCTGGTCCGTGAGATGGCCAAGGGCAAGACGTTGGGCGGGCTTCGACCGGGCGAGCCGCCCATCGCGACCGAGCTCGAAATCGTCGAGAACGATCCCCGCATGGGCCTGGAGGCGCCCGGACCCCTCCACGAGGTCTATGACGGCTGGAGGCGGGTGCCCCCTCGGCTTCCGAGGACGTTCATCCGTTGCCGACAAGATCGCGTCGTGACTCCCGAGCTGGTGGAGATGATGCTGCCCAACATGGGAGGTGTGCAGGTCGTTGACATTGACGCCGGCCACGGCGTAGCCGGCGAAGCCCCGGCTGCGCTGGCCGACCTACTGGATCAGATGGCCGACGGCGTCGAGTCGAAGTGAAGGGTGGCCGTCGCCCTCACGTGGGTGTCGGAGAGGCTCCCACCACGGGAGAGTTCGCCCGAATGACCATGTGCTCGAGTCCGACGTCCGGGTAGTCAAGGGCGGTCCCGAGTATGCCGACGAGCGTCCCGGCCACGTCGTCGGGATCAAGCATTTGTTCGGTCATGAGCCCATGTCGAGTCCAGTCATTGAGCGCGTCGGTGAGGTGGCCGGGATCGAAGGAGTCACCGAATTCGGTCGGGAAGCACCCGCCGACGGCGATGGTCGAAAATCGCACCAGGGGCTGCTCAATACTCCAGGTTCGCATTGACTCTTCGAGTGCCGCCTTGCTCGCTCCGTAGGCTCCCATCATGGATCGCGGCCTTCCCACCGTTTCCGATGAGAGCACCGCCACCACGGCGGCAGGGGACAGATGCTCAAGAGCGGCCTGCACGACATGGTGCAGTCCGAGCACGTGAGTTTCCAGTACGGACGCCCAGTCGGCGGCGGTGGTCGAAGCCAGTGGCTTCAACGGCGCCACTCCGGCCGAGTACAGGATGAGATCGATCTCCCCCAGGGCGGACCCGGCTTGGGCCACAATGCGCCTGCAGTCCTCCTCCTTGCGAACATCGCCCACCGCGACGATGCCGAGGTCGCTGTCGGCCTCGGTGAGCAGGGTGTCGAGGCGCTCGCCCCGGCGGGAAGTGACCACGACGTGAGCACCCACATCGAGGGCCCGTACGGCGAAGGCCCGCCCGATGCCCGCCGACGCCCCGACGACGAGGACACGCCGACCCTTCAGCCCGGGCCCGATCGCCCCCTTTCCACTCGTGGTTGGTGAGACAGGTGAGTCGGCCATGGCGACAGCTTTCTGTATGACGCGGCCCCCATGAACCCACGGTCGAGCACCGGGGAGCCCGCGGGCGCGGGTGCGGCGACGATCCGGACTGGGCCAGCGCTTGATTGCGAACAATGCAGATCATATACAATCCGGTACCTTGGGTTTCGATCCAAACGGGCAGAGGTGGAGGGCAGCTCGTGGACACTGACTGGCTACCCGCGAGGATGGCGGAGCCCGTCATTGCCTTTGAATTTGGCCTGAAGTATTTTGAACTGCAACTCAAATTCCGGGTTCAGCCGGATTCGGGACCCTTGGGAACGGGAGTGTCGTGGACAAATTGCTCGGAATGGAGCGCTGGGCACCGGCGCCAGCTCGGCGGCGCGGCTCCCATTGGGGGGACCATTGACTGCTGACGACGACAACGGCCGCCGTGAACAGCGCCGGACCCAACGTCAAGACTTGAGCCGAGGTCAACTTCTTGATGCAGCCGAGCGGGTCTTCGGCGAGAAGGGGTTCCACGATGCGTCCCTCCGGGAGATTGCCGAACTGGCGGAATTCTCTGTGGGGTCTGTGTACTCCTTCTTCGATGGAAAGGACGATCTATTTCGTCAGATGTTCGTGCGCCGAGGCGCCGAGTTCATGCTCGGTATGCATGCCGTTCTCGAGGCTGAAGGCACGGCAACCGAGAAGCTGCACATGCTCATCGACTTTCAGATCGGATTCTTTCGCCGCCTCCGACCCTTCGGCCGTCTCCTCCTGCGCTACGGCAACGCGTCGCTGCTCTCGGATCCCAACGAACTTGACGCCGTGATCGCCAACAATGTGGCGGAATCAATGGGGCTGCAGTCGGCTTTGTTCGCCGCTGGGCAAACGACAGGCGAGTTCCGTGCCGGCGACGCCACGGTGCTGGCGCATCTCTTCAGCGGACTGATGGCGGCGTACCAATCGGTCGATCCATCGATCATGTCCGATGGCACGGACACCGGAGAGCGTCTTTCGTTGCCGGAGTTGCATCAACTGGTCGCGCGGGCATTCTCGGTGTGAGCCGAGCTGATGCGGCGCCGGATCCGACCACCATGTGGGAGCAGCTCGAACGTCGAGTTGCGGCGACACCCGATGCGTTGTTCCTGGTGGATGACAACGGTCGACGCCTCACCTTCTCCGAGTTCCGCCAGGCTGCCCAAGAGACAGCGGCGGGACTCACGCCGCACGGTATCGGGCCCGGGACGGTGGTGGCCTGGGCGCTGCCCACCAAGATCGACACCTGTGTGCTCATGGCGGCACTGTCACGGTTGTCCGTGGTGCAGGTCCCGATCGTGCCGATCTACCGCGAACGTGAGGTCAGCCACATCACCCATGAAGCAGAGGTCGACGTGGTGCTCGTCGGCCCGCCGCAACGTGGCGTGGACTACGCGGAGATGATCCGGTCCATGGCGGCGGACCGCGGCGGTCGCCCTCGGGTACTCGAGCTCGAAGGCCCGCTCCCGAAGAGCGCAGGCCTTCTGCCTCCACCTCCCGTCGCCCCTCGGGCGAACCAGCCCGACCCCGTCAGGTGGTACTTCTACACGTCCGGCTCGACGGGAAGGCCAAAGGGAGTACGGCACACCGACAGCGGTCTGGCTGCCGTTGCGAGAGGGATGGCAGCCCATCTGGAGATGGTGCCGTCTGACCGCAGCGGACTCGCTTTCCCCATTGCCCATGTCGGAGGGCCCATCAACCTGCTGGCCAGTTTCATGTCGGGGACGGCGTTCATCCTCATTGAGAACTTTGATCCACCCCGGGCGGTCGAGACGCTTCGTCGTGAAGGCGTCACCATGGCCGGCTCCGGTACGGCATTCCACTTGGGATATCTCGACGTGCAACGCCAACATCCGCACACGCCGATTTTCCCCCGCTTGCGCTGTTGTCCCGGTGGTGGTGCGCCGAAGCCGCCCGGGCTCCATCGCGAGGTCAAGGAGGAGTTGGGCGGGGCCGGGATCCTGTCCGGGTGGGGGCTCACCGAAGCGCCCGTCCTCACCATGGGCCGGCCGAACGATCCAGACGAGAAATTGTCACTGACCGAGGGTCGTCCGCTGGCGGGCGTGGAACTCCGCGTGGTGTCACCGGAGGGCGTGGCGGTTGCCGACGGTGAAGTCGGTGAGCTGCGGGTACGCGGCCCTCAGATGATGCAGGGCTACGTGGACTCGTCACTGGATGCGGCCGCCTTTGACGAAGGAGGCTTCATCCGCACCGGTGACCTGGGGGCGGTCGACGACGAAGGCTTCGTCACCATCACCGGACGCCTCAAGGACGTCGTCATTCGCAACGGCGAGAACATTTGGGCGGCGGAAGTCGAGGAACTCATACGTCTCCACCCCGCCGTGGTTGACGCGGTGGTGGTGGGATTGCCCGATGAGAGGACGGGAGAGCGACTGTGCGCGGTGATCGAGCTGCGAGCCGGGCACGATCCGTTCGACGTCACGTCACTTGCGACGCATCTCGAGACGAACGGCCTTCGTCGGCAGGCTTGGCCCGAACGGGTAGAGAATATGTCAGCCCTACCCCGCACGATCGCGGGCAAAGTGGACAAGCCTGATCTTCAGGAGAGGTTCAGTGGGGCATCGGCCCAGATACCCCAGCGATCGAGCAGTTGACCCAACGGAGGAGACGCACCGTGCATGATCAAACCCAAGGCCGACCGCCCGAAGGGGACTGGCTGGGTACGCCCTACGTGCGATTCGAACGCAAGGGCAGCTTGGCCAGTTGCATTGTCGACCGTCCAGAGGCGCGCAACGCCATGACCGGGGCGATGTACTTCGCCGTGCGCTACGCCGTTGACGTCGTCAATGCCGACCCCACGCTGTCGGGGATGCTCCTCACGGGGACCGGCGACGTGTTCATTCCGGGCGGCGACCTCGGTGGACCAACGATCGATGACTGGGGCAACGTCACCGGTCTCCTCGGAATGGACACGACCCCGTTCGAGGCGATCCGCAACTCCCGAAAGCCGATCGTCAGCGCGGTGAATGGCATCTGCCAGGGTGGCGGGCTGCTCATGGCCATGTTGTCCGACGTCACGGTGGCGAGTGAGAGAGCAACCTTCCGGGCGCCGGAGCTGTACCGGGGTATCGCCGACATGGGCTACGCCGCGTTCTTGCCGGCCCAGATCGGGCCCGCACGGGCTCGCGACATGCTGTTCACCGGGAGGACGCTTGACGCACAGGAAGCCCGTGCGTGGGGCTTGGTCACACGTGTCACCGAGCACGACCATTTGCTCGATGAGGCACGCTCGGTGCTGAGTGCCTGTTGTCGCACGGCGCCGCAGGCCCGATTGGCGGTCAAGCGTGCCGTCAACGAGGTCTACGGCCGCTACGACCGCATGTCGATGGACGAAAGCCTCGCCGGACCCGAATGTCTGGAAGGGTGGCTCGCTTTCAAGGAGCGGCGTTCACCTTCCTGGGTGGCCGAAGAGTTGCGTCAGGACGGGCGACTGTGAGGAAGCCGCTCTCAATCCCCGGCTGGGGACGGCCGGTTCACCGTCAACGTCGAGCCGCTGCTCCCTGAGCCGCGCCGCGGCGTCGGAGCGCAGAAAAGCAGGCGCCACCAGGCCTTGGGCCGCTCGGACCACTCGGGCTGCGCCCGAGCCCAGGTATGCATATTATATATGACCCAGACCGTTCGCCATCGATTCGGGCCCGGTGAGAATTGAGATTCAGAAGTTCGAACTATCGTTTATCCGGTACTCGAAGGCAGGGGAGGGACGCACATGCGAGCCGACGACATGATCATGATCAGCGTGGACGATCACCTGGTGGAGCCTCCGGACCTCTTCGCGGGTCGATTGCCGGCGGCGTTCCAGGACTTCGCGCCCCGGGTGGAGCGGCTGGCCAACGGGAGCGACGTGTGGGTGTTCAACGGCACGCTGATCCCCAATATCGGATTGAATGCCGTGGCTGGGCGGCCCAAGGAGGAGTACGGGATCGAACCGACCGCCTTCGACGAGATGCGGCCCGGGTGTTTTGACGTCCACGAGCGCATCAAGGACATGAACGCTGGCGGAGTGTTGGGCTCCATGAACTTTCCGTCCTTTCCGGGCTTCAGCGCCCGTCTGTTCGCGGCATGCCGGGACAAGGACCTGGCGCTGGCGGTATTGCGGGCGTATAACGACTGGCACATCGAGGAGTGGTGCGGCTCCTACCCGGGCCGTTTCATCCCGATGGCTCTCCCCGTACTGTGGGACGCAGAGCTGTGTGCCGAAGAAGTCCGGCGGGTGGCGGCCAAGGGCTGCCACTCCATGACCTTCACCGAGAACCCGGCTGCGCTCGGCTTTCCCAGTTTTCACGACCCGTCGTGGGATCCGCTCTGGACGGCGCTGTGCGACGAGCATGTTGTGCTGTCGATCCATCTCGGTTCATCGGGAAGCATCACCGTGACGGCTCCGGATGCTCCCGTCGATGTGATGATCACCCTGCAGCCGATGAACATCTGCAGTGCGGCAGCCGACCTGCTGTGGTCGCGGGTCTTGAAGAACTTCCCCGACATCCGAATCGCCCTCTCTGAGGGGGGTACCGGGTGGATTCCCTACTTCCTCGACCGGATCGACCGAACCTATGACATGCATCGGTCGTGGACGGGACAGGATTTCGGGGACAAGTTGCCGAGCGAAGTCTTCCGTCAACACTTCTTGACGTGCTTCATCTCGGACCCGGTGGGCGTTCAGCTACGGCATCAGATCGGCATCGACAACATTGCCTGGGAATGTGACTATCCGCACTCGGATTCGTCGTGGCCGCACGCCCCCGAGGAGCTGGCGGACGTGGTCACCGGTGTGCCTGACGATGAAGTCGAGAAGATGACGTGGCGCAACGCCAGCCATTGGTACTCCTTCGAGCCCTTCGCCCACCGCCCCCGTGAGCGGTGCACGGTACAGGCACTGCGAGCCGAAGCAGCCGGGCATGACGTCGAGATTCGCTCCTACGACAAGGGCCGGTTCACCCGCAGCGGACAGGGTGTCGACCTGGGGGAGCTGGCCGCCAAAGCAACCGCTTGAGGGAAGGTTTCATCGTCGCTGGGGAGAGATCGCTCGAGAGGTCCCGGCCCACATGCGAGCGAAATCGAGGGAGGGTACGATTCACTATCACGTGCAAGACGAGACCGGTAACGGTCCGAGGGGCGGTGCTGCGGATAGGTCGCCGCGCCAGGTCCGATGAGTGAGTTCCTCACCTTTCTGTCATCGGAGTCGTCTCAGCTTCGATCTACGCCGTCACCGCCATGGGCCTCGTTGTGAGGTACAACACCACAGGAGTCTCCCGGACCGAGAACTTGACGGTGGTCCTCGTCGAGCAATTCGCCGAAGCGGCGTTGGCCCTGGCCACGCAAGCGGTCATCATGGTGAATGGGCGTATCGCCCATGCCGGCCCACCGGACGAAGTGCAGGCGCTCTTGGTCGAGAGCTACCTCGGTGGCGGGTAGATGGAGGCGCTCCCCGGTCCATTCCACGACGCGACGTCAACGACCGGTGCGCAAGAGCCGAGGGGCCGGTGAAGCGGGTGCTTGAGGCAGACTCCACTCCGGAGTCGCCGCCGGTCGATTCCGCCGGCCCCCTGGGCATCGGGCCGGACGCCTCCGTCGATGAGGTGGTCGACGCGGTGCGGAGCTGGATCGAGTCGACTCTGCCCGAAGCATGGATTGAGGCCGGCCGGAGAGGTGGACCCGCCGCGGTTCGAGAAGTGAGGACGCGAGCCGACTATGCGTCCTGGTACCCGAAATTCGGGAGGTCCGGTCTCGTGGCCGCCACCTGGCCCAGGGCGTACGGTGGCCTCGATCTCTCACCAGCCGCAGCGCGACGGGTCGAAGAGGAACTGCGTCCGTTCAACCTGGGGCGACTCAATCCTTTGGGTCTGAATCTGGCCGCTCCGGCACTCTTCGCCCATGGATCCGAAGCGCAGCGTCTCCGATTTCTCCCCCCCATCGTCCGAAACGAGGAAGTCTGGTGCCAGCTCTTCAGCGAGCCTGGGGCCGGTTCGGATCTTGCGTCGTTGGCCACTCGTGCCGACCTGGACGGGGACGAGTGGACGATCACGGGCCAAAAGGTGTGGACCACGTGGGCGCACCTGTCGGACTGGGCAGTACTGCTGGCTCGGACCGACATCGATGTGCCAAAACGGCAGGGCCTGACCTATTTCCTCATCAATCTGCGCCAGCCCGGTGTTGACGTTCGCCCGTTGCGGCACATCGGGGGCGAGGTTGATTTCAACGAGGTCTTTCTCGACGGAGCCACGGTGCCCGACGCCCACCGGGTGGGTGAGGTCGGCGCCGGCTGGAAGGTCGCCAACGCCACCCTGTCGGGGGAGCGCCAGATGGTGTCTGGGGGAGGCTCGGGTGGCGTCGACCGCATCGGAGGCTCGAGTGTTGCCTATCTCATCCGGCTAGCCAGACGACGGAGCGACGACGGTGGGCCGGGCGGATGGGACGACCCGGTCTGTCGCGACGAGATCATCCGCCTCTACTGCGAGGAACGCGTCCGGGAATGGACGAATCAACGCGTCCGCAGCCAGGTGCGCGCCGGACGATCACCTGGTCCGGAGAGCTCGGTGGGCAAGGTCCATCAAGGAGGGCTCAACCAGCGCATTCAGCTCGCCGCCACGTCGGTGCTGGGCATGGGGGCCACCGCCTGGCTGGGCGACCTCGGCGACTACGCCGAGACATTGCCCCATGAGGTTCGCGGGATGCTGCGAAGCCGGGCCAACACGATCGAGGGTGGGACCACCGAGATCAACAAGAACATCGTGGCCGAGCGCGTCCTCGGATTGCCACGCGAGCCCGACCCGTACTCGTCGCTTCCATGGAAGGAAGTTCCCCGCAGTTGAGCTCGTACTCCACGCTGCTCGTTGAACGCAATGGTCCGGTCGGCTGGCTCATCTTCAACCGTCCGGCCGCAGGGAACTCGATGGACGCCGTCATGCTCGACGAACTGGAGGAGGCCTGGCGCGAGCTGAACGGGGACCCGGCCGTACGCGTCATCGTGAACACCGGGGAAGGGGACGCCTTCCAGACCGGCCTCGACATGGTCGAGCTGAGCCGTGATCCCGACGCCCTGCGCAAGCAGTCCGGACGGACGCGCCGAGCCGAGCTGAGACTGACCGGATGGCACAACGACGTGTGGAAGCCGGTCATCACCGCGGTGAACGGGATCTGCGCCGGGGGCGGGCTGCACTTCGTGGCCGACGCCGACATCGTCATGGCCTCCTCGAGTGCCTCATTCCTCGACACGCACGTCTCGGTGGGCCAGGTGGCGGCCTTCGAGCTGATCGGCCTGGCCCGTCGCATGCCC
>Ga0208357_1000126_pt1 | contig 59168 bp, 56 predicted proteins | sample NGESurdeep092012_6_FD_184487 | JGI IMG/M metagenome (GOLD analysis project Ga0208357, IMG submission 184487) | Arctic peat soil microbial communities from Barrow, Alaska - NGEE Surface sample F52-2 deep-092012 (SPAdes) | ecosystem: Environmental > Terrestrial > Soil > Wetlands > Peat ...
TCCTGCGCTGCGGGCTCTTTCGGTCGTCGGAAGCCCGTCGCGGCTGGGCTCACTCGGGGTAGAGGCGTTTTGCGCCGTTCGGACGTGTCTTAAAGCGCTTGTGGGTCCAAAGATACTGTTCCGGCATCTCCCTAACCCGGGCTTCTATAAACGAATTGACGCGTTCCGTTGCGGCCGCGAGGTCGTCTCCGGGAAAGTCTTCCCAGGCCGGGTAGAGGCGAACCTCGTAGCCTTCGGACGTCATTCGAGTGACGCACGGAACGATCAGAGCGCCCGACAGCTTGGCTAAGCGTGCCGGCGCGGTGACGGTGGCTGCCGGGACGCCGAAAAAGGGTGTGAAGATCGCGTCGCGCGGTCCAAAATCCATATCGGGGAGGTAATAGAACGGCAGCCCGGCGCGCAGGGCCCGAAGGGCACCGCGCACGCCATCCTGGCGCGAGAGCAAGACCGGGTCGTTAAAGCGACTCCTGCCGGCTAAAACCGCCGCATTGAACAGACGGTTTTTCTGCTTCGAGTAGATCGAGACAATGCGCCAGGTGATCGTCGATAGGACCCCCCCGGCATCGAGGCCGACGAAGTGAGGTGCGAGCAAAATCACGGGGCGACGCTTGGCCGCTTCTTCATAGTGGTGCAAGTCGACCCAATGAACGACGCGGCAAATGCGTTCAGAGGTGCCCCACCAAATGAGGCCGCGATCGAGCAGGGCTTGGGCAAATACACCAAAGTGGGCGCGCGCGAGCTGTTTGCATTCCTGTAGGGTCAATTCCGGGAAACACAGCGCGATGTTGGTCAGGGCAACGTGACGCCGCTCGCTGCTAATGAGATAGAACAAGGCGCCCAGAATTCCGCCGGCCGAGCGTGCCACCGATAGTGGCAGCTGACCGAGCGCGCGTAACAGCGCCAACGCCAGGCGCGTCATGACGGACTATTGGGGCGCGCGACGCCGCGAGGGACCTTGTAACGGTTGTAGCCCCAAAAGTATTGTTCGGGACAAAGCCGGATCAAACTTTCCATGGCGGCATTGACTTGCTCGGCCTGAAATTCGGCAGGGCCTTCCAAGGACCGTTCGAAGGGCAGAAGGTGCACCACCCAGCCGCGGGCGCCGGACAGGCGTTCTCCATAGGCCAGAAGGAGGGTGGCACCGGTGGCTTCGCAAAGCTTCGCCGGCAAGCTCATGGTGTACGCGGGTTTTCCGAAGAAGGGGGCCCACACACCCTCGCCACGGCTGGGAACCTGGTCGGGCAATAGGCCTACCGCCTCGCCGCGCCGAAGGGCGCGCACCATGCGGCGCACGCCACCGAGATCGGCCGGCGCGAGTTTGAGGTTGCCGCGCGCGCGGATGCCTTCGAAAATGGGACGCAGCGCCGCTTTGCGCGGCGGCCGATATAAAACGGTGATGGGCGCACCGTCTTGCGGGTTGACGGCGAAATACTGCGCAGTCACCTCAAAGCAACCCAGATGGGGTGTCAGAAACACGATGCCACGCGCCCGCGCGCGCGCGGCCGTGACCAGTTCCCAGTTCGAAGTCGAGGTGCGGCAGAGGATGTCTTGAGCGGGACGAAGCCACAGGTAGGGCAACTCGAGGACGCTTTTCCCGGCCTCCGCGGCAGCCCGGCCCAGCGAGATTCGGCCGGAGAGGCCCGCTTGGCGCAAGTTCTGCCGCAGCTGGCGACGATAGACCGGTGACACGACGACCACGAACCGCCCCAACCCAGCACCGATCCGGTGCAACCAGGACAGGGGTAGTTGCGCGAATAGCCGAAACGCCAGATCGAACACGTTGTACGAATTCCCCGGTGATGCGACGCGGCCCGGTCAGGACGGACGGTCCCGCCCATGGCCGACTGCGCCCGACGCAAAGACGCGGTATCATACTCTCGATCATTCGCGGATCTGCTAGGTTAATTGACAACTTGCGGGGCGGATCCGAGCAAGCGCAGTGGGCGCCATGCTTTGATCGCCGCTAAAGCGTCTCGGTCTCCAGCATCCTAGTGGCCGGTCGCGCCAGCGGCTCGGTATGCAATTGAAACTACGCCACAGGAGCTAGCATGTCTTCAGACTTTCTCTTTACATCCGAGTCCGTCTCCGAGGGTCATCCCGACAAGGTCGCCGACCAGATTTCCGATGCCGTACTCGATGCAGCGCTCCAGCAGGACCCTTATTCTCGAGTCGCTGCGGAAACCCTGTGCAACACGGGACTTGTGGTGCTCGCCGGCGAAATTACGACCACTGCCGTGGTGGATTACATCCAAGTGGCGCGCGACACCATCAAGCGCATCGGTTACGACAATACCGATTACGGCATCGACTACCGCGGTTGTGCGGTGCTGGTGGCCTATGACAAGCAAAGCGCGGATATCAAGCAAGGCGTCGATCGGGCATCGGATGACTACCTGAATCAGGGGGCCGGCGACCAAGGTTTGATGTTCGGGTACGCTTGCAATGAGACGCCCGAATTGATGCCGGCACCGATCTACTATGCGCATCGTCTGGTGGAGCGCCAGGCTGATTTGCGGCGCGATGGCCGGTTGCCCTGGTTGCGGCCCGATGCCAAGTCGCAGATCACTTTACGCTACGTCGATGGCCAGCCACATAGCATTCATACCGTGGTGCTCTCGACCCAGCACGCGCCCGATATCACACAGGAACAGATCCGCGAGGCCGTGATCGAAGAAATCATCAAACCGGTCCTGCCCAAGGGTTTGATCAAGGGCGAGATCAAGTACCTGGTCAATCCCACCGGGCGCTTCGTCATCGGCGGCCCCCACGGGGATTGCGGCCTGACGGGACGCAAAATCATCGTCGATACCTATGGCGGTGCCTCGCCGCATGGCGGTGGCGCGTTCTCGGGTAAAGATCCGTCCAAGGTCGATCGATCGGCGGCCTATGCGGCGCGCTACGTCGCCAAGAATATCGTCGCCGCGGGGTTGGCGCGTCAATGCCAACTCCAGTTGAGCTATGCCATCGGTGTGGCTCGACCGATCAACATCACGGTATACACGGAGGGAACCGGCAAGATTTCCGATGAGGAGATCGCGCGGCTGGTGGAAGAACATTTCGATCTGCGCCCCAAGGGCATCGTGCAGATGCTCGACCTGTTGCGGCCGATCTACGAGAAAACAGCCGCTTATGGCCATTTCGGCCGGGAAGAGCCGGAGTTCACCTGGGAGGCGACCGACAAGGTCGCCGTGCTTCGCGCGGCGGCCGGTTTGTGAGATCACGGGTGCTTCCGGGCGCGTCACGATCCCAGTAATTGCCTGCGCCTGATGGCTGCGCTGACCTGCGGTAGAATCGGAACCTCGCCAAGGAGCGTTGCGACGGGGTCAGTCGACCCGGCCAGGCTTGGTGAACTTTTTTGCAACGGCGCTCACGAACTTTTTTCGAAAGAAAGGAGGGCGTGATGAACGCCGCAGTCCTGAACCATCCTCCCCCCGAAACCGGCCCCGATTTTTGCGTTGCCGATCTTTCGCTCGCCGCGTGGGGTCGCAAGGAAATTCGCATCGCCGAAACCGAAATGCCTGGCCTTATGGCAATTCGCGCCGAGTATGCGCATTCCCAGCCCTTAAAGGGGGCACGCATCACCGGTTCGTTGCACATGACGATCCAAACCGCCGTCCTGATCGAGACGTTGACCGCGCTCGGTGCCCAGGTGCGTTGGGCATCGTGCAACATTTTTTCAACACAGGATCATGCAGCCGCGGCGATCGCCGCGGCCGGTTCGCCCGTATTCGCCTTCAAAGGGGAATCGCTGTCGGAGTATTGGGAGTTTACGCACCGCATCTTCGAGTGGCCGGAAGGCCATTTTACCAACATGATCCTCGATGATGGCGGCGACGCGACGTTGCTGCTGCATCTGGGTGCGCGCGCCGAGCGGGATCGTTCCGTGCTCGCGAATCCGACAAGTGAGGAAGAGCAGGTTCTCTTTGCCGCTATCGGCGCACGCTTGGCGCGTGATGCGACCTGGTATTCGACGCGTTTACCGCACGTCAAGGGTGTGACCGAAGAGACCACCACGGGCGTGCATCGTCTCTACCAGATGCATGAAGCGGGCAAACTCGCATTTGCCGCGATCAACGTCAACGATTCGGTTACGAAGTCCAAATTCGACAATCTCTACGGATGTCGCGAGTCCTTGGTCGACGGCATCAAACGCGCAACCGACGTCATGATCGCGGGCAAAGTCGCCCTCGTGTGCGGCTATGGCGATGTCGGGAAAGGATCGGCACAGGCGCTGCGCGCCCTTTCAGCGCAGGTTTGGGTGACCGAAGTCGACCCCATTTGCGCCCTGCAGGCCGCCATGGAAGGTTATCGGGTTGTCACCATGGACTATGCTGCCGACAAAGCGGACATTTTCGTCACCGCCACGGGCAATTTCAAGGTGATCACGCATGCGCACATGAGACGCATGAAGGATCAGGCGATCGTGTGCAATATCGGGCATTTCGACAACGAGATCGACATCGCTTCACTCGAACAATACGAGTGGGACGAGATCAAGCCCCAGGTCGATCACGTCATCTTTCCCGACGGCCGGCGCATCATTCTTCTGGCCAAGGGACGTCTGGTGAATCTGGGTTGCGGCACCGGGCACCCGAGCTATGTGATGTCTTCTTCCTTCGCTAACCAGACTCTTGCGCAGATCGAGTTGTGGACGCGCGGCGATCAATACCCTCTGGGCGTCTATACGTTGCCCAAGCATCTCGACGAAAAGGTCGCGCGCCTGCAATTGACGAAACTGGGTGCCATGTTGACCGAGCTCAGTCCCGAACAGGCGCGCTATATCGGCGTCGCTCCGGCCGGCCCCTACAAAAAGGACAGCTATCGGTATTGACCGTGGGGGTGTCTGAGCCCCGTCATCGATCGCCGTTTACGCGAGAGGAGGTATTCCAATGCGCTTGTTGCTCGTTTGGCTGATCAACGCGGCCGCCCTGTTGGCACTACCGTACTTGCTGCCCTCCATTTCGGTGGAGGGTTTCGCCAGTGCGCTGGTCGCAGCGCTCGTGCTCGGGCTGGTCAATGCCATACTGCGGCCCGTCCTGGTCCTCCTTACCCTGCCGGTCACTTTGCTGACATTGGGTCTTTTCATTTTCGTCATCAATGGTCTTTTGTTCTGGTTCGTGGGCTCGTTCATTCGGGGATTCCACGTCAACGGTTTCTGGCCGGCGGTTTTCGGGGCGATCGTCTACAGCATCATCTCTTGGCTGCTGTCGAGTCTGCTCTTGGGCCGCAAGTAGCGAGAACGATCGATGCGCACCATGGCGACCAACCCCAATAACACTCATAGTTTCGAATTTTTTCCGCCCAAAACGCGTGAAGGCGCGGACAAGCTCGCACTCGTCTGGCGCGACTTGGCCGTGCTCGGGCCCAAGTTCTTCTCGGTGACATTTGGCGCAGGCGGTTCGACGCGCGAGGGAACCTTCGAAACGGTGCGCGCGCTGTTGGCCGACGGACTCGATACCGCGCCGCATCTATCGTGCGTGGGGGCTTCGCAGGAAGGCATCGCGGGATTGTTGGAGCAATACCGGGCGATGGGGATCCGACGTCTCGTGGCGCTGCGCGGAGACCTGCCCTCGGGTGCCGGGCCGTCGCCAGCCCCGAACTGGCGTTACGCGCGCGACCTTGTCGAATTCATCCGCCGGCGAAGCGGCGACTGGTTTCATATCGAGGTCGCCGCCTATCCCGAATTTCATCCGCAATCGCGTTCACCGAAAGAAGACTTGATGGCGTTTGCCCAGAAAGTTACTTCCGGCGCCGACTCCGCTATCACACAGTTTTTTTTCAATGCGGAAGCGTATCTGAGATTTGTGGATGACGTGCGTGCGCTGGGTTTGTCGATTCCGATTGTGCCGGGGGTCATGCCCATCACGAATTACATGCAATTACGCGGCTTCGCGGAACGATCGGCCATCGACATGCCGCGCTGGATCGATGAGCGGCTGCGTGGCTATGGCGACGACATCGCTTCGATCCGCGCATTCGGACTCGACGTCACGACCGCATTGTGTGAGCGTCTCTTGCACGAGGGCGCCCCGGGATTGCACTTCTATACGATGAATCAGGCCAGCGCTTCGCTCGCGATTTGGCGGCGATTGGGTCTGGATCAGTCGGCGGCCACACGCGATTCGGTGCCCCGGGTCCCGGAAGACTCGCCGCAAAAGTAATTATTGCGCCCGCGCCGCTTGACTTCATAGAGGGCGGCATCAGCACATTCGAGAAGCGCGGGAGCGGTGAAAGTGGAATCGCTCAAAAACGCGATACCGATGCTTGTCGTGACATGTAGGGTTCCAATGGGAAGATCCATGTCGCGACGTACCGCGGCCAGGATGGTCTCGGCGGTGCGCAACGCGTCGGCGCGCTGCATCAACCCTTCGACGATGACTGTGAACTCATCGCCTCCCAAGCGTGCTACGGTATCGTCGGCGCGCACGCTTTCCCTCACGCGCTCGGCAAAAACCTTCAGCAGACCATCGCCTGACGCGTGACCGTATTCGTCATTGACGCGTTTGAAATGATCAATGTCGAGATACATCACTGCCAACAGCGTACGGCTTCTGCGGGCACGGATGATGGCGCGCTCGAGGCGGTCCAGAAAGAGGGCGCGGTTCGGCAAACCGGTGAGCACGTCCGTCTGGGCCATATGCCGCAGTTGCTCTTCGGCGTACTTGCGGTCCCCGATGTCGCGTAATGTGATGGCCACGCCATCGCCAAGGGGCACCGCGTGTACATGAACCCACGTGGCCTTGAGTCCGGCAATATCGATATTGAGTTCGGCATCTATGGGTCGGCCCGTCTCCAGAACCTTGCGATAGCGATCGAACCAGCCGCTTGTGCGAGTCCACGGCAGGCTCTCGAACACCGAGTGATCAAGGACCTCTTGGCGCTTCTTCGAGATCAGCCGCTCGCCGTTGGCGTTAATGAATGTACACGCGAAGTCGGTGATTTCACCTTTGGGATCACGAACGCTCCTGAGAATGAAAAGTGCATCCAGACCGGTTTCGGACGCCGCCCGAAACCGCATCTCACTGTCGATCGCTGCCCGACGCGAAGCAAGCATCTCGTCGAGCGCTGGCCGCATGCGCCATCGCAAGAAAAGCGCGCCCAGTACCACTAACAAGGCCAGAATCGGCAACGCGACTTCGAAAGCTTGACGCATCGGATAGTAAATCTCGGCCAGGTCCATTTTCATGACCATTCCGAGGCCGCTCGTGTCCACCGGACGATACGCCGCCAAGACGCGTTGTCCTCGATAGTCGCGGAATTGCGCGACGCCGCTCTGACCCCCCAGCGCAAGTCCCATGGCGAAGCGCCCGTGATCGGTCTCATTCGCCGAGAAAAACGGATTGCCCGAAAAGCGCGTCGGAAAACACGCCATGCCCGACGCGTGCAGAGCGCACAGTCCAACTTCACCCGTTTGACCCCACGAAACCGACGATGCACTGATTCGGGTCAATGCCTTCATCGGCTGCTCGGTGAGAACCCGGCCGAGCTCTCGCGCACCGTCCATGACGGGAACCGTTGCTTCGAGGTAAAAACCATTGATCCATAGCAATCGGGCTGGAAACGGTTCCTTTAGGGGCACGCCAAACGTCGTCGCAGGATGAAAAGTGCCGATCGTCGAGAGGGTTTTTCCGGTCGCATCAAGAAAGGCAATCGCGGTGAACCCATGCGGCAGATCACTGCGCGCTATGAGATCGAGGCGATCACGTGCCGCCTGGCGCAACAGTGGCTGGGCGCCTTGCCGCAGCAGATCACGTGTCTCTGGACGTGTCGCGACCGCGGACGCACGGTCGCGGAACTGTGACAGCGTGTTGCTAAAGAAATTCACACGGTCCTGCAGACGTTGGCGCGTATCGGCGCCAATCGCGGTCTCGAAGTGCGCCTGTATTGCGCCAAAGCTCACCAGGCCTGCACCACACACTCCGACGACAAGGACGAGCGTTGCAAGGAAAAAGGCGCGTTCGTCAGCCGGGTGACGATCGCGGGGGTGGCGCACGTGGTCGCGGCGCATTTCTTCGAGTTGAGCCCCGCCCAGCGCCAGGATCCCCACGACCGTCGGCAGGGCCATAGGGGAAATGCCGTGCCAAGCGTAGAGAAAATCCAAGGAGAGGAATCCGGCCAAAAACCCGAGAAGCGCGAGCGCGAGTTCTGCTCCGACCAGAAGGCCGACCAGGCGCGAAATCAAGCCGCGCTGGGATTGCCGCGAAAGCAAAAAAGCCAGCGCGAATGCGATCAACGCGAGCGCTGTGTTGGGCGCCATGCGTCCTGCCCTGCCTTCGGTATTCGCGATCCACACCTGAGCGAGCGGCTGATCCAAGCCCAAGTTCACATCGAAGATATTTTCGAAGAGAGCGGCTACCGACAGGATCAATATCAAAGCGACCAGAACGAGCGCTAGTCGATCCAAGATTGTCCGGCGCCGGGCTATGAGAAGTGCCAAGCCGCCGCCGGTCACGCATAACGCCGAGTTCAGGCTCATCGAGCCGGGCAGCAACGTGGTCCACCGGATCAGTAATCCGAAATGAAACACGTGTCCCAAGAGTGCCGCGCCACCGATGATCAGGGCCAGTGCGGCGCACGCGTCCGAGACGGCGGAAGGTCGAAAAGAGTCTGATTGCGCCAAATTCACCCTTTGGGAGGCCCCTCGATGCCCAGCCAAGCATTCATCGTGGAGCGAAGTGTCCACCCTGTGCGCGTCGCGCGCAAGGCCCGCGTAGCGAGCCCCAGCCGGTCAGTGAATGCCGCTTTCCGTGACGATCGCGTCGAGCGGCATGTCGTGCACCTCGCGTCTGAGGCAATCGACACGTAGCGTGTCGTAAGCGACACCGATCGTAGGTACGGCGCGCGCACCCAAAGTGCGGTCGTAGTAACCGCCGCCGTAGCCCAGACGCAAGCGTTCCCCGTTTTCCGTCAATGCGAATCCCAGGCACGGAACGACCAGTATGTCGGGCTCGAGCAACTCCCCACCTTCCGGGACTTCGATGCCATACCGTGATGCGTGCATGGGCGCTCCGGGCTGCCAGCGAACAAACCTCAGGGGGCGATCGAACGCGACCACTTCGGGCAGGCCGATATGCACCCACTCTACCCAGAGGGGACGCAGGTCAGGCTCTCCACGGATCGGCCAGTAGCAGCCGATGACCGCGGACCGCGGATCGAGTTCGAAGCGATCCGCAAGCGTTCGGCGCACGCCGTCTTGGATCGCGCGATCCGCCAGAAGACGAAATTCGGGCATGAGGCCTGTGCGCAACCCGAGCAGGCCGCGCCGCAGAGACGCTCGGTCTTGTGACGGTTCAGGCATGCGTCAATGCTATCCTATGGCTTGTGAAGAAGGGCGGTTCAGTGATCACGGTTTGGGTTGACTCGGTGACGGGGCTTTCGGGTCGAGCCGCGCAAATGGTTCGCTCGTTCACTTTTGTTGCGGTTCTGCTGTGCGCGGCACCGCTCGCGGTATGGGGTGGCGGCCGAGATATTGCACCGACGCCGAGTCAGCGGCTCGTCCCCGCCACAGCTGACGATGCTTTTTTGGCGATGCGCCAGGCCGTGCGTGAGGGCGACCTCGATGGTGCGACAGCACTGGGCCAGCTCGTTTTGGGGCTCGAGCCCGATTATCCCTTGGCCGGCTACATCGAGTACTACCGTCTGAACCAGCGCTTGAAAAATCCGGTCGATCCCCCCCCGGACGACGCGGTACGCGCCTTTATCGCAAGAAACGAAGGGTCTTTGGTCGCCGACCTCGCGCGCCGGGACTGGCTTTTGGCGCTCGGCGCCCGCGCCGACTTCGCCACGTTCGATGCGGTGTACCCGACGTATCAGCTGAGAGACGACGCGCAGGTCAACTGCTATGCGATTCTGGCGCGCTACTATCGGCTAGAACGCCATGATTCGGATCTGCCCCTGGCTCTCGAAGCCGAGGCGCGTCAGGCCCTGGCTCGGCCGAACGACATCCTCGGGGACGGCTGCGCTACCTTGGCCGCGACTTTCGCCGGTGCCGGGCGCCTGTCGACCGCCGAGATCTGGCGTTGGGCGCGCGCGGCATCCGATCACAACGCTTTGTCGGCGCTCAAGGCTTATCTTTTTCTCCTGCCGCAGGAAGCGGCGGTGAACCCTGATGAAATCGATCGGGTCTACAACAAACCCGTTCTTTGGCTCGCTCAAAGGACCGGCTTGCCGCTGGAGGGGCATCAGGGACTCGTCGTACTGGCGCTGTCGCGCATGGCCCGAAGCGAGCCGGATCAGGCCGTGCCGCTCTTTCAGCGTTATTGGGCATCGCGGCTCTCGGCCGATGCCAGAGGTTACATCTGGGCGGAGATCGGGGCGGCAGCCTCGAAGCGCGAATTGCCCGAAGCATCCGAATGGTCGCGCCGTTCATTGGATGTCACCGGGCTGTCGGAAGACATTTTAGCGGCGCGCGCCCGTGCCGCCTTGCGCGATCAAAACTGGAGCCTGTTGCATCTCTTCATCGAGAAAATGCCGCCCGAGATGCGTCGTCCCGAAGCAGCAGACGGCACCTGGACCTATTGGCTAGCGCGGGCCGAGGCGGCACGCGGGATGACGGTGCGAAGCGCTGAACTTTACGCGAGCATTGCCGGCCAGTTCGATTTCTACGGCCAATTGGCTCGAGAAGCATTGGGACAGCCGTTGACGCTGCCACCCCGCGCAGCGCCCGTCACCGGGGCCGAACTCAGCGCGGCCGCGTCGAATCCCGGATTTGCGCGGGCCCGAAAGTTCTATGAGCTCGATCTGCGTTCACAGGGAAACCTCGAATGGAATTTCGCCTTGCGCGGGATGAACGACCGCCAATTGCTGGCGGCCGCCGATTTTGCGCTGAGCAATAAATTTTTCGACCGGGCGGTCAATACGGCCGACCGCACCAAGAATGAGTACGATTTTAGTGTTCGTTTTCTTGCGCCTTTCGAAGATGTGATGCAGGTCAAGGCCCACGCCGTGGGCCTTGACCTCGACTGGGTCTACGGATTGATTCGTCAGGAGTCGCGTTTCGTTTTGGTGGCGCGCTCCTATGCTGGCGCGTCGGGCCTTATGCAGCTCATGCCACAGACCGCGCGGTATGTCGCCAAGAAGATCGGCATGCTGGGCTACGTGCCGGGTCAAGTGTCCGATCTGGATACCAACTTAACCCTGGGCACAAGCTACCTCCGCATGATTTTGGATCGACTCGATGGCAATGAGGTGCTGGCCACGGCGGCCTACAACGCCGGACCTGCGCGCGTGCGGGTTTGGCGCGCCGGACTACCCAGTCCGGTCGGAGGCGCAATATTTGCTGAGACGATTCCGTATCCGGAAACGCGCGACTACGTCAAGCGTGTGATGAGCAACGCCATCTATTACCACCTGTTGTTCAATCCTTCTGCGCCGGCGTCGCTCGTCGCGCGCATGGGTATCATTTCACCGGCTGACTACGGCGGCTCTTCGGACTTGCCTTAGAATACCTTCGTCGGGCCGGATACGGCGCGACGCTTCCTTCTTGTCGAATCGCGATGCTTACATGAGACACCAGAACGTCGTCGTATTTGGAGGCGCCGGATTCATCGGCGGCCATTTGGTCGCAGGTCTTGCGGCGGCGGGGCGGCGCGTGACGGTTGTGACGCGGCGCGTGATCAATGGACACAAGCTGATTCTCTTGCCGACCGTCGAGGTGGTTCAGGCAAATCCCCTTGATCCAAAAGCGCTCGAGGTGATTTTGGCCGGACAGGATGCCGCGATCAACCTCGTGGGAGTGTTGCATTCGACGCACGGCGTACCCTATGGGCCTGCCTTTGCGCGTGCGCACGTCGAGTTACCCCAGGCGATTGCACGCGCGTGCGGGCATGCTGGGGTAAAGCGCATTCTGCATATGAGCGCACTCGGGGCGAGCCCGAGTGCGCCGTCGATGTATCTGCGTTCGAAAGCCGACGGCGAGCGCGTGGTGTCCGAGCAGCGTCTTTCCGCGGTGACCGTGTTTCGACCGAGCGTGGTGTTCGGCGAGGATGATCATTTCGTAAATCTCTTTGCGAGCTTGCAGCGTTGGTTGCCGGTGATCCCGCTTGCGCGCGCCAATGCGCGCTTTCAGCCGGTCTACGTTGGGGATGTCGCCCACGCGATGGCCAATGCGCTCGATGCGGTGGATGCGTATGGCAAGGTGTACGAATTGGTCGGCCCCAGTATTTACACACTGCGCGAGCTGGTGCGCCTCGCGGGGCTGGCAAGCCGCCATGCGCGACCGATCGTGGCGTTGCCGGACCGGATGGGTCGATGTCAGGCCCGAGTCATGGAATGGCTTCCGGGACCGACGCTTATGTCGCGCGACAATTTTGACTCGATGCGCATAGACAGCATCGCCAACGCACGAGTGCCTGGCCTTGAGGCGCCCGAGTTGGGCGTCATCGATCCCACGCCGTTAGAGCAAGTACTGCTCGAACACCTGGGGGTCGTTCACGTTCGGTCGCAGTTTGACGAGTTTCGGGCTCAGGCGCGCCGATGAATCCGCATCACAGGGCGCCACTCTGGAGCCGCGGCCGCGTACGATGGCTGGCGCCGGCAAGGTAGGCCGCATCGCCGGGTTACGACGCGCTGAACAAGCGATTCGTCGCGTCGGCCCGGCGGCTTTTAGGAGTATCTATGCTCAAGCTGGTTATTGCGAACAAAAATTATTCGTCGTGGTCCCTGCGTGCTTGGTTGATGCTCGTGGAGGCCAATATCCCGTTCGAGGAGATTCAGTTGATGCTCGGCACGAAGGACTTCGCGCAGGCGATTGCGTCTTTCTCGCCGGCGGGGCGTGTGCCGGTACTGCTGGACGACGATTTCGCCGTTTGGGACTCATTGGCCATCGCGGAGTATCTGTCCGAGCGTTTTCCGACACTCGGAATCTGGCCCGGTGAACCCAAAGCACGCGCCCAGGCACGCTCGGTCTGTGCGGAAATGCATGCCGGGTTTGCTTCCCTGCGAAGTTCAATGCCCATGAATGTGGAAGCCTCGTTGCCTGGTATGGGTTGGACTATTGCGGTACAAAGGGACGTCGACCGTCTGATTGGAATGTGGCGCGCACTTTTGACCGAGCATGGGGGCCCGTTTCTGTTCGGATCGTTTGGCGCCGCCGATGCTTTTTTCGCGCCAGTCGCATTTCGATTGCGCACGTATGACGTTCCATTGCCCCCGGATAGCGCGATCTACCGGGATCGCTTGCTCGCGTGCAAAGGCATGCAGACATGGGCCGCTGCCGCGCGCCAGGAGCACCATTTCCTCGAAGCGGATGAACGGTATCGGGCCCATCTTTAACCGGCGCGCCATGTCTGCCGGTAGGCGACCGTGAAGACCTATGTCGTCGGCGGCGCCGTGCGCGACCGGCTATTGGGGCGGCCCGTAGTCGATCGCGACCATGTAGTGGTGGGCGCCACTCCCGATCAGATGCGAGCTTCGGGGTTTATTCCGGTCGGACGGGATTTCCCGGTGTTTCTCCATCCGGAGACCCACGAGGAATACGCGTTGGCGCGAACCGAGCGCAAAACGGCCCCAGGCTACGCTGGCTTTATCTTTCATGCCGATCCTAGCGTGACGTTGGAACAGGATCTCGCGCGGCGTGACTTGACGATCAACGCGATGGCCGAGGACGACGACGGTCGCATCATCGACCCTTTCGGGGGGCGACGCGATCTTGCCGCGCATCTGTTTCGTCACGTAGGTCCCGCATTCACCGAAGATCCGGTGCGTATCTTGCGCGCCGCGCGCTTTGCCGCGCGCTTTACCGACTTCACGTTGGTACCGGCAACCGCTCATTTGATGCGCTCGATGGTCGACGAGGGCGAGGTCGATGCCCTGATCGCTGAACGCGTATGGCAGGAATGGGCGCGAGGCCTGATGGAGGCGCGCCCTTCGCGCATGCTCGAAATACTCTCGGCGTGCGGTGCGCTGGCGCGCCTCGCGCCCGAAGTCACTGCACGTCAGGCCTCGAGATGGCCTGCGCTTGATACCAGCGCGGATCGTGGCGCACCGCTGGCCGTCCGGTTCGCGGTCTGGATGAGCGAAGCCGGAGTAACCGAAACGCAATTGCTCGCATTGTGCGACCGAATGCGTGTGCCTAACGACTGTCGCGAGCTCGCCCTTCTGTTCGTGCGCGAGAGGCACCCTCTCGATGCGTTGACCGGCGGCAGCCCTGCCGAAGATGTTCTCGGATTTCTTGAGCGCAGCGATGGGCTGCGCAGACCCGAGCGCCTAGACCTTTTGCTGAATGCATTTGATGCGTTCGCACCGCAAGCGCGGCAACGCGACTTCTTGAACCGGGCGCTCGCTGCAATTCGCGGCGTGGACGCCGCCCGAGTTACGGCGGGCCTGGCGCGCGAGCACATTCCGCTTGCGTTGCGAGCGGCGCGACTGGCAGCACTGGGGAGGCTTGACGACTTCAAGGCGCCGTAGCGCTCCATCGCAGATCAAAGGGCACGACAACGGTCCCCGTGCGCAAAGCCGATGAGCGGTTCGTTTTGCCCCCGGCCAAAAGACACGACCTTGAACAGTTCACCCATTTCGGCTTCGGACAATAGGCGCTGCAAAGCATTGACTTCGGGTAACCATTGCATGCTGTCTTGCGGCGTGGCGCGGATCAAGTCGGTGATGCCGCAGTTGATGAGAAAGCGAGCCTGGCTGGTGTAGCCGTACAGTTGAGCACCCGCCTGGGCTGCGGTGTGAACGACCGCGCTAAAGTCGACATGGGTCGTCAAGTCCTGCAATCCAGGCCACACAAATGGGTCGAAATGGGCGCGGTGCCGATAGTGGGCCATGAGCGTGCCCGAGGCGCGCTGCGGGTGGTAGAACTCCGAGGCCGGAAACCCATAGTCGATAAACACCGCGGCGCCAAGAGATAGCCGTTCAGCCACGCTGGCGACAAAGGCAAGTGCGCTCAGGTTGACCTCGGTGACGTAGGTGCCGCTCAACGCCTCTGCATTGGGAACTCGTTGCAGAATTTCGGCGAGAAGCGTCGCGTCGGCAGGGCGATCGTCAAAGGCCAAGCGTCCCGTGGGGTCGAGTACGACCCCTCGTTCGTACCAATGATTCTGTGCCGATACGACGATTTGGGCGGGCATGGCATCAAGCACTTCGTTGCCGATCACTGCACCTTCCAGGTTCGGAGGAAGACGATCCAGCCATAGGACGCGATCGACGAGGTCAGGCGCGTCGCGCGTGATGTGCGCTTTCTGTCGTTCACGCAACTCACCAGATACCTCGACGATCGCATAATGCTCCGGTGCGGCGTCCTGATCCGCAAGGGCGAGTAGGATTTGGGCCGCGAGTTGACCGGTGCCCGCGCCGAATTCGGTCACTTGGGGTTTGGAGCTGGACATGATCTGGGCCAATTGACGCGCGAGCGCTTGGCCAAAGAGCGGCGAGATTTCAGGGGCCGTCGTGAAGTCGCCCGCGGCCCCGAATTTCTGCGAACCACCGCTGTAGTAGCCCAGTGCGGGTGTATACAGGGCCATTTCCATATATCGGGAAAAAGGGATCCACCCTCCCCTTGCTTAGATTTCATGCGAGATGGAGGAAAAAAGTGCCCTGCTGGCTGCACGGGCGTCTTCGTCGGGTGGCGGCAACTCGAGGTTGGGGGCGAGGTTCATCCGACCATTTTAGGGCCTTGACCTGTGATCCATTAAACTGGCATCTTTTTCCGGGACCGTCGATGTCGAACGGATCTTCTCCATCAGCGGGCGCCGCAGCGCCGGTGGTTCTCATTACCGGGGCTGCCGCTCGGCTCGGGCGGGCGATCGCCTTGGGGTTTGCCCACCGGGGTTGGGATGTGGCCGTGCACTATGGAAACTCGGAACAAGCCGCCGAGGAGACCGTCGCGCAATGCGTAGCCGCGGGGCGCCGTTCAATCGCGCTGCGCGCCGATTTGGCGGATGAGAAGGCCCTGCCGTCGCTCTTCTCGCGGTGTGCAGAGTACCTGGGTGAGCCGACTTGTCTCGTCAATAATGCATCCCGATTCGACTACGATGATGTTGAGGGGTTCTCGTATGCGCGCCTGGAGGCGCTCATGCGTATCAATCTCGCGGCCCCGATCGTGCTTGCCCGCGAACTGCATCGGCGCGTCAGGCGGGCGCAAAAAGGGGCGCGCAGTGCAGTGGTCATTAATCTGTTGGACCAGAAGCTGGCGAATCTGAATCCTGACTTCTTCTCCTACACCTTATGCAAGTCGGCGCTGGAGGCGGCTACGACGATGCTGGCACAGGCGCTGGCGCCCGAGGTCCGCGTCGTCGGCATCGCGCCGGGAATTACCTTGCCCTCACCGGGACAGAGTGAGGCCGGATTCCGTAAGGCGCATAGCGCCACGCCACTGGGAAGCTCCAGTACCGCCGAGGATATCGCGCACGCGGTCTGTTTTCTGGCCGAGGCACGCGCGATTACCGGAACGACGCTGCTCGTGGACGGCGGCCAGCATCTGGTGGCGAGCGCGCGTGATGTTATGTTTACGAATCCTTAAAGGTCTGCATGCTAAGCGCCCTGTCGCATCCCCAGCTTTCAAATTGTCGCCGGATTTTTTTGCGCAACTATGCACTCGACGTCAATATCGGAATTCACGATTTCGAGCGCCGCGGCGCGCAGCGCGTGGTGATCAACGTCGATCTGTTCGTCGATCTGGCGCAAACCACGCCGCACCAGGACAAGATTTTTGAGGTTGTCGATTACGATTTTATCCGGCAGAGTATTCGCGCACGCATTGGGCGAGGTCACATCAACCTGCAAGAGACCTTGTGTGACGACATCGCCCGCACGCTTTTGGCGCACCCTGCGGTGCGCGCGGTTCGGGTCTCGACGGAGAAGCCGGACGTTTATCCGGAGTCCGAAGGCGTGGGCGTGGAGGTATTCCACGTCAAATCGATTTAGTACGCTCGAGCCAATGGGTACGAGGAGCGCCTGGCAGCGGATCGACGGGATTTCGGCGATTTCGGCCTGGGACCGAGCCGGCAGGCACAGAGGGGCACCATGTCGAATATGTCACGGCGATTGCGCGATCTGGATCTTGACGCCTTAAGCGATGGCGAACTGATTTTCGCGATTGCCGCCGCCCTTTGTTTTCTTGCTGCGCTGCTTTGGATTGGTTTTGGTCTCCTCGATCCGGCCCCACCCCGTGTATTGGTATTGAGCGCCGGGCGACCCGGTGGGGGTTATTACGCTGCGGCCAAGCGCTATCAGGAAGAGTTCGCAAAATACGGCATCGCCTTGGAGGTGCGAGAGTCGTCGGGATCCGTCGAGAACTTGCATAAGCTGCGCGACGCGCATTCGGGGGTTTCGATCGCCTTTGTGCAAAGCGGCACCGCGACACCCGACGAGCTGGCCGATCCGGACATCCAGAGCATCGCCAGTCTCTATTACGAACCGCTCATCGTCTTTCATCGCCTGCCCGATCCGATCAACCGGCTGTCCCAGTTGCGTGGCAAGCGGATCGCGATCGGCGAGCGTGGCAGCGGCGTCTTGAAGGCTTCGCGCGAGCTACTGGCCGCCAATGGCGTCGATGACGGCAATTCGGAACTCCTGCGCCTTTCGCCAGAAGCTGGCATGGCGCTCTTGACGAAAGGACAGCTCGACGCCGTGTTCGTCATCGCCTCGGCCGATTCGCCCGTCGTTCAGCAGGGCTTTGCCGCACGCGAGCATCTCGTCGATTTCACGCAGGCCGACGCCTATGTGCGCCGCTTTCCGTGGCTGTCCCACGTCGTGCTGCCGCGTGGCTCGGTCGATCTCGGCGACGACTATCCCGCTGCCGATGTTCACCTGCTGGCCCCCCGGGCGACACTTTTGGTGCGCTCCAACTTGAATCCGGCGCTCATCTACCTGTTGATGGAGATCGTCACCCGTGTGCATGATCGGGCCGGTCTGTTCGAGCGACGGGGCGAATTTCCATCGCAGGCGGGCTTGGAATTTCCGCAGAACGCCGAATCGACCCGATACTTCTCCTCCGGCAAACCGTTCTTTCAACGCTATCTGCCTTTCTGGGCCGCCAACCGGGTCGAACGTGCACTGATTATCCTTGTTCCTTTGCTCGTGATTTTGGTGCCGCTTCTGCGCTACGTACCCGCACTTGTGCATTGGCGCAAGAAGGCGCGCGTGAATCGTCTCTACGGGGAGCTAAAGGAGGCCGAAGCGCGTTACGAGCGTTCTTCCAATGGGGATGGCGCGCGGGACTATGGACTCGTGCTCGAGGCGATCGAGGCCAAGGCAAACGCGGTGCATCTTCCCTTGCAGTACGGCAGCGATCTTTACCAACTCCGCCTTCACATCGCATTTTTGCGGCGCAGACTCCACGAGGGCGCGCCGCCGGTCTAGGTGAGAGGCGCGAAGGACATGCCTCGACGAGACTTCTCCGACCTGAGGCAACGCAGATCCGATAAAATCGCTCACTCTCCTTCCGCCTCATTCCATGGTCCCGACCTCTTCGAATTTTCGCCATCTCCAGTCCCGGCTCGTCCGGCTGGTGGGAACTGCGATCGTCGACTACGGCATGATCGAAGAGTCCGACGTGATCCTGGTCTGTCTGAGCGGCGGCAAGGACTCGTACACGCTGCTATCCATACTGACCGAATTGCAAAAGCGGGCGCCGATCGATTTTCGGTTGATCGCGATGAATCTCGATCAAAAGCAGCCCGGGTTTCCGTCCGATATCCTGCCGCGCTATTTCGAATCGGTAGGTATCGAGTATCGCATCGTCGAAGCTGATACGTATTCCATCGTGAAGGAAAAGATTGCGCCCGGGAAAACCACCTGTTCACTCTGTTCGCGTCTGCGACGGGGCGTGATTTACCGCGTGGCCAGCGAGCTTGGCGCGACCAAAATCGCGCTCGGGCACCATCGTGATGATATCGTCGAAACCCTTTTTCTGAATATGTTCTTTGGTGGAACGCTGAAGGCAATGGCGCCCAAACTCAAGACGGACGATGGCAAGCATGTCGTGATACGGCCTTTGAGCTACTGTGGTGAAGACGACATCGCGACTTATGCCCGCCATATGCAGTTTCCGATCATTCCCTGTGATCTATGCGGCGCCCAAGAAAATCTTCAGCGCAAGCAAGTCAAGGCGATGCTGATGCAGTGGGAACGTGAGTTTCCGGGGCGCATCGAAAGCATCGCTCGCGCCCTGAGAAACGTTATTCCTTCACATCTGGGTGATACGAACTTGTTCGACTTCGGCGCCCTTGGAAGCACGGCGTCCGGTCAGATCGATGGAGTGGCCGACGCGCCGCTTGCTGCGCTCGAGTTGTTTCGAAGCGAGGGACAGCGCATCCAATTCGTGAAGAATGGGGAAACGCTCCTCGGACCCTAGCAGACGGTGACAATTGACGCAGGCGTAAGCCGATGTGGCGGATCGAAGCGCGCCCATGGCCCAGAGCCTGGGCTGCTGATTGTCGGGACGGATGCAGCGCATGCGCTTTCTCTCGATACGGCCGATGGCAGTGAAGATCCGTTGGACATTATCGGATCGGTGCCCACGCGGCATACGTTCGGACCTCTTGATGCACCATCGGGGATTCGCAGGTTTTTTCAATCGTCACGCCAAGGAGGTGTTCCGAATGATTAAGATGCTTTAGTCCGAGGGATTGACCTGATTTTCGTGAATGCGATTTGCGAATTCATCGAGTCGCTGGGCGGCCACATCGGAGACGGCGACGTAGCGCATTCCACCCTCGTCCCAGGAGCGAAAGTTGTAACCATCCCGCTTCGGCAAACGGTGATCAAGGTGCTTGGCGGCGCCGCCGCGTAGGGCATACAGGTCAATTTCGTGTTCTTGATAGGCGTACACCATGACGGCTACCGGCTCACCGCCAAGAAAACCGCGGCGGCCGCCGACCAATGGAAAGCCCTGTTTGGCCAGATCGACGACGTCCGGTGAATAACCAAGCTTCGCGCTCAGCCACGGCTTGACGGTGTGTGAGTTGCTGGAGGCTATCTCGATCGTGGTGTCGGTCATGAGTGCGCGCGTGTGGTCTGACAGCAGCACGGCGACCGTCACGCTGTCGCGTGGTGCGTCATAGAACATGCGAACACCGAGCAGGGTGGCCAGGACCCCGGTCGCAAAGGCTATCCCCAGGCGGGGCAGTGGCCGCGCGAACCCCATGCGAAGTCGCTGTAAAAGGCTGGCGTGGCGTAGGCCTGTGCCCGGCGTCCGTCGTACGGCTGCGAGTACCTCGGAATGGAGATCTGCCGGCGCGGCGAAGTATGTGGCGTGCCTCTTGAGCACACGGCGCAGTTCTTGATCTTCGTGTGCGTCCATCAAGTGGCTCCTTTTTCTTCAAGCGCCACAAATCCGGCACGAAACTGCTGCCGGGCGCGCGACAGGCGCGACATGACGGTACCCACAGGGACGCCCGTCACCGCCGCAATTTCCTCGTAACTCATATCCTCGATCTCGCGCAGCACCAACACTTCTCGAAACACGACGGGTAACGCGCGAAGGGTCGCGTTGACGCTGTCCCGCGCGGCGCGTCGCTCCAGCTCGTCTTCCGGACGCGTTGTCGCGCTGCCCATCTGTTCCAGTTCGCCTTGTCCATCCATAAGCGCGCTCACATCGAGATCGCCACTTCGGGCGGACTGTTCACGCAAAGTGTCTAAACACACGTTGCGCACGATGCCGAGAAACCAGGGCCGTCCTTCGTTGCTGCGCAAGCTCGCAATGTAACTGAGCGCGCGCACCGCCGCGCTTTGGACCGCATCGCAGGCCAGCGCCTCGTCGCCCGTCATCCAGCGGGCCAGATTGAAAGCGGCATCGAGATGGGGTAACACTGCGGCCTCGAAGCGTTCATGTCGCATTTTCACTTTGACCCCATTCACAACGACTCTACCGGGATTGTGCGCGTTTTATTCCCGACCTTCCTGTCGCGCATGCGGGGTTAATCAACCGTGGGTTTGCCAGCGATAGCCGGCGATTTGCACTTTGCAGTAATCCGATCTACCTCCAGACGAATGCCCTGCATTGTTGGTATCCGAAGGGTCAGATTTTTTTGGTCGTTTTGTCTCATACCTCCGCCGGTTCGTTTTTATTCCCACGTTTTCGTACCTTCGCCAATTTCTCCGATTCAGGAATATTTCGCGCCGCGGTCCGGTATTGCAGGAGAGCGTCCCGTTTAGTCCTGATTAATCAAGTGAGGCTTTATTGAGGACGCGACCGACTCGGCCACCGCGTTTCTCGCGTCGTCCGAGCCGATTTGATCGTCCGTCTAAAAACACGTTCGCTCAATTGCGAACAATGACCTGGAGTGAAAATGATGAATCGCCGCGGTTTCCTGAAACTTTCTTCCGCCGGTGCAGGTGCAGTATTCCTATCGGGTCTGCCGGGGGGTGCGTGGGCCGCCATGACGTACGGAGACTTCTATTTTGTGCAACTCTCCGACAGCCATTGGGGTTACTCCGGCCCGGCCAACCCCGAGAGCACCACGACCTTGACGAAGGCTGTCGACGCCGTCAACTCGTTGGAGACACCACCTGACTTCATCGTGTTCACGGGCGACTTGACCCATACCACCGATGATCCCGCGGAACGGCGTCGGCGCCTGGGCGAATTCAGGGAAATCGTCAGCCACCTCAATGTCAAGACCGTGCACTTCATGCCGGGTGAGCATGATGCCTCTTTGGATCGTGGTGCCGCCTATCGTGAGTTCTTTGGTGACACGAATTACACGTTCGATCACAAGGGCGTTCATTTCATCGTGCTCGACAATGTCTCCGATCCTGGCGCCGCGCTCGGCGATGATCAACTCGCATGGCTCAAACAGGATCTGGCCAAGCAGAACGCCGACACGCCGGTGGTCGTATTTACCCATCGTCCCCTTTTTGATCTTGCGCCCGAGTGGGACTGGGCGACGCGCGACGGTCAAGCGGCGATCGACATTCTGGATACGCACGCCCAAGTCGCCGTGTTCTACGGGCACATTCACCAGGTAAATCACTTTACAACCGGTCACATCACACATCACTCGGCGAAGTCGCTAATTTTTCCCCTTCCTACGCCCAAGTCGCAGGAAAAGCGCACACCCGTGGCGTGGGATCCGGCAGCGCCGTTCAAGGGATTGGGTTTTCGGGAAGTCCAAGCCGAACCCGATGCCGCGCAATACAAGTTGCACGAATTTCCCGTGGTACGGGGCTGACCATGCGGCGGTTTTGGCAGCACCGTTACATCGCGTACTTCGTACTCGCAAGCAGCGCCGCCGCACTGCTTGTCGGTCTGGGGCCGAGCCACGCCGATGAAGCCGAGGGTGGGCGAGTCATCAAGATCGTGGCCCAGAGATTTCACTACACACCCAATGAAATTCATTTGAAGAAGGGAGAACCCGTTACCCTCGAATTCACTTCTCTGGATTTTCTCCATGGCTTCAAGGTTCCCGCCCTCGGCGTACGGGCCAATCTGCCGCCGGGGAGACCAACACGGGTGCATATCACGCCTGATAAGACTGGGCGCTTCGCTTTCCTTTGCGACAATTTCTGCGGCGCTGGGCACGAGGACATGAACGGTGTGTTCGTGGTGACCGAGTAGCGCCTTGTTTCGCGTATTGCCAAGGATAAGGGGCGCGTCAAGATTCTTGAAACAACGTCCTTTCGCGGGAACAGCGGGGTTGTCCAAAAATCCGCCCCCGTCCTTCCTCCCTCAGCGATTGTCGCTGAATGGCTTCTGGTTCAACCGACCCTTGCAGTCGACGCAACGACGATCCCCAGACGAGCGACGACGATCTGTGTGCCTGTTACAGGCGACGCGCCTAAACCTGAACGTGAAACGGGCTGAAATTGGTGTGACGGTCGTAGTAGTCCTCGTTCTCGCGCCGCTTTAGAAACCCGACGAGCTTATAGGTCAGGGGCGTGGCCACCACTTCCCAACTGGTCTTTAGAACGTACTGGGCGATAGCGACTTTGACGATGTCCGAGCTCGTCCAGATGCCATAGAACGCGATGAGATAAAACAGCGAGGAGTCGACGGCTTCGCCCACGGCGGTTGACCCGATGGTGCGCGTCCACAGCCACTTGCCTTGGGTGAGAATCTTCATTTTGGCGAGCACGTAGCTGTTGGCAAAGCTGCCGCACCAGAACGCGAGCATGGAAGCTGCCGCGATGCGCCAGGCGTTGCCAAACACGCCGGCAAGATGCCCCTGATAGCTTTTCATGAATTCGCTGTTTGACGGGGGCAGTGCGACGACGACCCAGGCCATGATCGAGGCGAATACCAGGGCTGAGAAACCTGCCCAAACGCAGCGCCGATCACGGGCATAGCCATAAACTTCGGTCAAGACATCGCCGAAGAAATATGAAATCGGGAAAAACAGAATGCCCGCACCAAAGGTCACTGCGCCGAACCCGGGTAGGGTGATGGTCGCCTGTTTCGCCGCGCCGATAAAATTAGAGCAGAGAAGCACGACCACAAAGGCGGCCATGACAAAATCGTAGTATTTGTAGTGGCGTGGGGGTGGCGCGGTCGAGGTTGGCGACATTTTGATCCTTTCAGAAGTCCAATCGACGGTGGGCGGCGTGCGCCCGCATTCGGCGCTTCAGCCGAGAAACAGGCGATAGGCCGGATTGTTCGACTCATCCTGGACCGTATAACCGAGCGTTTTCAGGAAGCGGCCAAGCGCGCGCTTTTCGTGCTCTGGCACCTGCAGGCCGACCAGGATGCTACTGTAGTCGGCGCCCTGGTTTCGATAGTGAAACAGGCTGATGTTCCAGTTCGGACTCATCGAATCCAGAAACTTCATCAAGGCACCGGGTCGTTCCGGGAATTCGAAACGGTAAAGCAGTTCCTCTTTCGCCAGGAGCGAGCGCCCTCCCACCATGTAGCGCAGATGCTGTTTCGAGAGTTCGTCGCCGGATAAATCGACCACGGCAAAGCCATGGCGCTCGAAGGTGCGCGCCATGGCGCTGCGTTCCGAGCGGTCGCGGATTTCTATCCCCACGAAAATGTGTGCCGCATTCGCGTCGGCGATGCGGTAGTCGAACTCGGTCACGTTGTGGCTGCCGACCAACCCGCAAAAGCGCTTGAAACTGCCCCGTTCCTCGGGAATGGTGACGCCAAACAGGGCCTCGCGTTCCTCCCCGACTTCGGCGCGTTCGGCGACGAAACCCATGCGGTCGAAATTCATGTTGGCGCCCCCGGCCACGGCGACGAGCGCATCCGAGCGCCGCGGATTAGCCTCGGCGTATGCCTTTAGGCCAGCGATCGCCAGGGCTCCGGCAGGTTCCAAGATGCTGCGCGTATCTTGGAAAACGTCCTTGATGGCGGCGCAGATCGCATCCGTGTCCACCAGGATAATGTCGTCGACGTGGCGGCGGCACAAGCGGAAGGTCTCTCGCCCGACAGTCTTGACGGCCGTGCCGTCCGAAAATAATCCCACGCTATCCAGAGTGATGCGGCGGCCGGCGGCGATCGAACGCCGCATGGCGTCCGAATCGGCGCTTTGCACGCCGATCACCCGGATTTCGGGTCGCACCGCCTTGACATAGGATGCGATACCTGAAATGAGTCCACCGCCGCCGATAGCGACGAAGATCGCATCCATCGGTGCGGGATGTTGGCGCAGGATCTCCATGCCGACCGTGCCCTGCCCGGCAATGACATCGGGATCGTCGAACGGATGCACGAAACTGGCGCCCCGTACCTTCTGGATGCCCAACGCGTGCTGGTACGCGTCGCTATAGGAATCGCCAAAAAGGATGATCTCGACCGCGTTGCCGCCATGCGCACGTACGGCGTCGATCTTGACCTGCGGCGTGGTGACCGGCATGACGATGACGGCGTGGCACCCGAGCCGTGAAGCACCGAGCGCGACACCCTGGGCATGATTTCCCGCGGACGCGGTTATGACGCCCTTCTGACGCTTTATGGCCGACAATTGCGCCATTTTGTTGTAGGCGCCGCGCAGTTTGAAGCTAAAGACGGTTTGGTTATCCTCCCGTTTGAGCAAGACGGGCCTGTCCAGTCGCCGCGACAGCGCGGGCGCGAGCTGCAGTTCCGTTTCACGCGCCACGTCATAGACACGTGCCGTTAAGATGCGCTTTAGGTAGTCGGGATGTTTCATCGGGGCCAAAAGGAAATCGCAAGTCGGACGCAGCGTCGATGCGAACGGGTAAAAACGCAAGGCCGCCAGCCTCCACTGGGTCGGAGGACGCGCTGCGGCGCGGGAATGTCTGGCCGCGGCCCAGGCTGTCGCGGTGGTACGAAGGTTAATGGCGAACGCAAATTGGATCAAGTGTCGTCGTCGGTGCCGCTCCCTTGGACGCGTAGGCGGCCGATATCCTGTGGCGTTGCGGGGGTATTGACGGATCAGCCCGCGCGCACGACGGCACTGGGCTAAAATGACCCTTTGACCGTACCGGAACGCCTGACGTGGGTTTTGCCGGCCATTGCGCGGCTTTTATTCCATGAACGCACCCATTTCACCGACCCGCGGTACGCTCGCACCCGCCCACGATGCGGTCGAATCGCGGCTGCGCGAGATTCCGTACAATTACACGTCTTTTTCGGATCGCGAGATCGTGATCCGCTTGCTCGGTCATTCGGCCTGGGAGATCCTCGACGAGCTGAGGACGGAGCGTCGTACCGGGCGCTCTGCGCGCATGCTCTATGAAGTTCTGGGCGATATCTGGGTGGTCCGGCGCAATCCTTATTTGCAGGACGATTTGCTGGACAACCCGCGCCGGCGCAAAGCACTGATCGAGGCGCTCGACCATCGGTTGAGTGAAATCGAAAAGCGGCGCGATCCACACGACCCCGAGCGCGACCTGAAGGTAGGGGCACTTCTGCAATCGGCGCGTCGGGTGGTGCGCGCATTTGAAGCGGAGTTCGTCGACACGGCGCGACTCAGACGCGAGGCGATGCGGCGACTGCAGAAGGTAACCGCGCGCGACAACATCAAGTTCGACGGCCTCTCTCGTGTCTCCCACGTGACCGATGCGACCGACTGGCGCGTCGAGTATCCCTTTCTCGTTCTCACGCCGGATACGGAACAGGAAATTCCAGGCGTCGTTGCCGCCTGCATCGAGCTCGGACTCACCATCATTGCCCGCGGCGGGGGAACGGGATACACCGGCGGCGCCATCCCGTTGACGTTGCGCTCGGCGGTCATCAACACCGAAAAACTCGAGCGGCTCGAGGCCATCGAGTGGCGCGTATTACCGGGGTTGGACACACCGGTGCCCACGATATGGAGTGGCGCCGGGGTGGTCACCAAGCGCGTCGCCGATGCGGCCGAACGCGCGGGATTGATCTTCGCGGTGGATCCGACTTCCGCCGATGCCTCCTGCATCGGTGGCAACATTGCCATGAACGCGGGCGGGAAAAAGGCGGTGCTGTGGGGGACTGCGCTGGACAATCTGGCGAGTTGGCGCATGGTCGACCCGGACGGCTTATGGCTCGAGGTCGAACGCCTCGATCATAACCTGGGGAAGATTCACGATGCGCCCCTGGTGCGTTTTCGCATCTCGCGTTTTTTGCCGGATGGCACGACGCCTGTATCGTCCGAACTGTTGGAAATCGAGGGGCGCAAATTCCGGAAAGAGGGTTTGGGCAAGGATGTCACGGACAAGTTTTTGTCCGGTCTGCCTGGCGTCCAGAAGGAAGGGTGCGATGGACTCATCACGTCGGCGCGCTGGATTCTGCACAAAATGCCGGCCTACACGAGAACCGTGTGTCTGGAATTCTTCGGCCATGCGCGCGATGCCGTCCCGTCGATTGTCGATATCAAGTCGTATCTCGACTCGCAGACGCGCTCAGGCGGTGCTGTCCTGGCGGCGCTCGAACATCTGGATGAACGCTATCTGCGCGCGGTGGGTTACAGCACCAAATCCAAGCGCGGCGCATTCCCGAAAATGGTGCTGGTGGGGGATATCGTGGGCGACGATGATGTCGCTGTCGCGAGAGCGACATCGGAGGTCGTTCGCCTAGCCAACGCGCGCCATGGCGAAGGCTTTGTCGCAATTGGCGCCGAAGCCAGAAAGAAATTCTGGCTGGACCGAGCTCGGACTGCTGCGATCGCCAAACATACCAATGCATTTAAGATCAACGAGGACGTGGTCATTCCGCTGCCGCGTTTGGGCGAATATACCGACGCCGTCGAGCGCATCAATATCGAGTTCTCGATTCGGAACAAGCTCGAGCTGGTGAACCAGTTGTCGCGGTTTTTTGCGGGTGAACTACCGCTGGGGAAAACCGGGGATGGCGAGGTGGACCGGCTCATGCCGTCCGAGTTGTTGGGCGAGAGACCCGAGGAAGCGCGCTGTCTTTTGGCCAACACCGGTGCACGTTGGCGCTTTTTGTTGGAGCAGATGGACCGGGCGTTGATTGACGTGTCGGATGATCTCGTGAGTCTGGGACTGGGCCGCCTGGAGACCGAATTCGAAGCGCGTGGCGCGAGCCAACCGGATGCGCGTTTGCTTGATCTGCTGCAGGATCGAACGATCCGAGTTTCATGGAAGGCTGAGCTGTTGGCGCCCTTGAATCAGATCTTTCATGGTGCGGCCTACGCCCCTATCCTGGCGCGCGCCTCCGAGATTCATCGCCATGTCTTGAAGGGCCGCGTGTTTGTGGCGCTTCATATGCACGCGGGCGATGGCAATGTTCATACCAATATCCCGGTCAATTCGGACAACTACGCCATGCTGGAGGACGCGAACGGCGCTGTGTCGCGCATCATGCAACTGGCGCGCGACCTGGGCGGCGTTATATCGGGCGAACACGGGATCGGAATCACCAAGCTGGCCTATCTGCAGGACGGCGAGCTGTCCGATTTTCGGGCGTATAAGGCGAAGGTCGATCCCAACGGTCATTTCAATCTCGGAAAACTCGTCAATCTGCCCGATCAAAACGCCACGCTGCAGAACGCTTATACCCCCAGCTTTAGCCTGATGGGGGCCGAGTCGCTTATCATGCAGCAGAGCGACATCGGTGCGATATCGGATTCGATCAAGGATTGCCTGCGCTGCGGCAAGTGCAAGCCGGTGTGCGCCACGCATGTGCCACGCGCCAATCTCCTGTATTCGCCGCGCAACAAGATTCTGGCCACATCGCTTCTGATCGAGGCTTTCCTCTACGAAGAACAAACCCGTCGCGGTATTTCGCTGCGGCATTGGGATGAGTTTTCCGACGTTGCCGACCACTGTACGGTATGTCACAAATGCCTGGCGCCGTGCCCGGTCGATATTGATTTCGGCGAAGTGTCGATGAACATGCGCAATCTCTTGAGGAAGATGGGTAAAAAGCGCTTGAACGTCGGAACGACGGCGGCGATGTTCTTTCTGAACGCGACCGATCCGGCGACGATTGCCGCGACGCGCAAGGTCATGATCGACTGGGGCTACGGTCTACAACGGTGGGGTAACCGTTTGTTGCGGCCGTTGGCCAAACGCCAGACTGCGCATCCGCCGGCGACGGTGGGCCGCCCCGCCTTGCGGGAGCAGGTGATCCACTTCGTCAATAAGAAGATGCCGGCGAACCTTCCCAAGAGGACCGCGCGCGCTTTGCTCGATATCGAGGATGACAAGATTGTGCCGATCATCCGGGATCCGCAAAACACCAGTGCCGAGTCCGAGGCCGTTTTCTATTTTCCGGGATGCGGCTCGGAGCGGCTGTTCTCACAGGTTGGCTTGGCCACACAGGCCATGCTCTGGCATGTCGGCGTGCAAACCGTGTTGCCGCCCGGTTATCTCTGCTGCGGTTATCCGCAGCGGGGTGCCGGGCAGTTCGATCGCGCCGAAAAGATCATTACCGACAACCGCGTGCTGTTTCACCGCGTGGCCAATACGCTGAACTATCTCGACATCAAGACCGTCGTTGTGAGCTGTGGCACCTGCTTCGATCAACTGCAAGGTTATGAGTTCGACAAGATTTTCGCGGGATGCCGCATCATCGACATCCACGAGTTTCTCATGGAGAAGGGAATTCAGCTTGCGGGAGTAACCGGAACGCGATATCTCTATCATGACCCGTGTCACACCCCCATGAAATCGTACGACCCGCTGGCCGTGGTCAATACGCTCATGAACGATAAGCTCAATGGAAAAGTCGAACTGAACGAGCGCTGCTGTGGCGAGTCAGGTACGCTGGCGGTCACTCGACCGGACATTTCAACTCAGGTGCGTTTTCGTAAGGAAGAGGAAATGCGGCGTGCAACCGATGCCATACGCGACGACGGCTTTGCGGGCGAGATCAAGATCCTGACCTCGTGCCCGTCCTGTTTGCAGGGCTTGGCGCGTTATTCGGCCGATGCATCGACCGAGGCGGACTATATCGTCGTTGAAATCGCGCGACACCTGCTGGGCGAGAATTGGCTGCCGGAATATGTGGCGCGCGCCAATCAAGGCGGCATCGAGCGTGTCTTGGTCTAGGGGTCGTCGTGACCTTGGAGCGATAGAAGGAGCTGCATCGTGAACCGGTTGGCCGACTGCACGTTGTGCCAGGACAACGGGGGCGTGCTGGTGTGGCGCGGTTTGCGCGCGCGCGTCGTTTGCGTGGAGGATCGCGACTATCCGGGACTGTGTCGCGTCGTCTGGAACGAACATGTACGCGAGATGACCGACTTGTCGGGCCCAGATCGCGAGCACCTCTGGACCTTGATTAACGTTGTGGAATCAGGTCTGCGTGATATGCTGGAGCCGGATAAGATCAACCTTGCGAGTCTAGGCAATGTCGTGCCGCATCTTCATTGGCACGTCATTCCACGGTGGCATGATGACCGTCATTTTCCGGATCCGATCTGGGCCGCGGCGCGTGAGGCCCATTGGCCGCCGGAGAGTGACATTTCACGGGCTGCTCGCTGGCTCGCGCGTACAGAACGTTCCAAGACCATCGGCCAAAAACTCAATCAACTTCTAACTTCCGCGTTCCCATGGTAATGCTCCGTTTCCGTCATTCAAACGACCAGCAGACACGCCGGGAATTCTCGGCTATACAGGATGCGACGACATGCAAGGCGTGGTTGGCGACGTTCGCGGCGTTCGAGAGCGCTGAGAATCTGCGGCGTGTCGCCGAATTCATCGGTGACCTCGTGGAGGGCCCCCTGGCGCCGGCGCGCAAGTACGAGATGATCGATCGCGTTCGCGTCGGCCTGTATGGCGCGGCACGGGAGCGCGTGCACGACAACGATCTGCGCAACGTTCCGTTGACCGCCGCTGAGGCCGAATCGGTTTGGGCGCTCATCGATACTCTCGAGGACCTGCGGGAGGCCTATGAGGTGTTGATCACCCGTTTGGCGAACGCGCCTATCGGGGAGGTTTTTGCCGCGGCGGTACCCGAGGCCGGCGCAGCGCCGACGAAAGTCATGGCTCTGCATCGTGCGTTGGATCTGAATGCGCACGTCCTGGTGTTGTATTTGCGCATGCGAGTGGCTGTGCCTGAACGTTTGTGGGATCAGCACTGCCGTATGGGTCAATTGGCGCGGCAACTGAGTTGCCAAAACGAGAAGGTCGACGATCCATTGCGCGCGAGCTTGACCGACACTTGCCGAGAGGCGTTCAACCTCCCCCTGCTTTTGGCATTGTCTGACCCGACCATGCTCTCGCAGCAGGAATTCCAGGCCGCCTACACCAGTTCATCGCGGTGGGCCGGTAAAGTGGGGTATCGCATCGATAGTGCGACGGAGTTGGGCAGCGCACCTGCACGTCCGGCCTCGAATCCGGGGCCCGTGATTCAACTATGTTCGAACGAACACCAGGTACGATTGGATACGCAGCGCGTGCTCAAAAGTATCGAACGACGTCTCGATTTGCTCGAGTCGGGAAGTACGGTCCAAAGCATTGGTTTGGGTGATGGTGTCAGCGCGGCCACCGCCCGCACGTTGCTCCGGGGCCTGGTGCGCCGCTGGGGCGCCATCATGCCGGAGTCGATCGATTTTCCGGAACAACTTTGGCGACCTTCCCCGTCGGAATTCGCGCTGGCGGTGACGGGCCTGTCGCAAGTGACTGACGGCATGCATCGACAAGGCACGCCCGCGGCCGCGGCTTCGACCTACGAGTACCACCGCATGCGTGACGATGCGTTAACGCGCTCGCACGGCGAAATCGAGCGGTCACGCATTGAACGTCTGCTCGAGGACGCTGAAACCTGGTCGGTCGTCGGCGAGACCGCCGATAGCGTCCTTTGTATGCGGCGGCATGTCCGGCCGCGCCTTTCTTTGGGCCAGTTGATGGGGCTCAAGCTGGGCGGCAAGGTCGGCCCGATTCCGTTCCTCTTGGGCTCCGTGCAGGGCTTGCAACAAGGTATCAACGACAACAGTCAGGGCGTGGCCCGACCTGCCTCTACCCACCTCGTGCGGATCAAACTCATCCCCGGTTTGCCGCAAGCCGTGCGCGCTGCGGTCGATCAGGTCGAGTTGCAGTGGGTCTACCTGCTGGTGCCCAACACGCCCGCCGCGAATGACGAAGCGATCTGGGAGCAGGTGCGTGCCGACCCCGAAAATTACTCGCTGGTATTGCCGCTGGCGTCGTTTCGACCGGCGCGGACGATGCGCGTCGTGGCCCGAGGCCTGGCGACAGCGCTAAGGCTGGAAGAACTGGTCACGCGCGGCCTGGACTTTGACCACGTGCGTTTCAAACTGGTGTAGTGCGCGAGACCTGCTCGATCGTATCCTGTTCGAATTGACGCGCTTTTTGGGCCGAGGAGAGATGCCGAACGACCACGCGCGAGGGGGGAAATACCGTCGCGAACCGGCTGCCAATGCCGACGGTGCTTGAAACCTTCAGCTGTCCCTGATGGCGCGTCAGCACATGCTTGACGATGGCGAGCCCGAGTCCGGTACCCCCCGACTCGCGCGAACGCCCCCGATCGACCCGATAGAAGCGTTCGGTGAGTCGCGGCAAGTGTTGGGCCGGAATCCCAATTCCCGTGTCGCTGACCGAGAATTCGCCCTCGGTCCCGTCGTCGCCGGGGAGCGCACACCAGCGCACCGTAATGCGCCCGCCATCGGTCGTGTAGCGGATCGCGTTTGTCACGAGATTGGTCAATGCGCTGGCAATTTCCGATTCGGATCCGAGCAGATGCAAGTCGGTCGACCCTTCGAATTCGATCTCATGCCGGCCTCTGGATAACTCAATCGCGGCCCGGTGCACCCGTTCCAGGAGCAGGGCCATATCGATGATTTCATCGACCGGTTTTGCATCCGCTTCGAGGGCCGACAAGGTTAAGAGATCGGCCACCAAACGTTGCATGCGCTCGGCCTGCTCGCTCATGAGTTCCATGTATCGTTCTTGCTGGCGCGCGGGCAGCTTCACCTCGCGTATCGTTTCCAGGAAGCCGGCCAGCACCGTCAAGGGCGTCTTCAATTCGTGCGAGACGTTTGCGACAAAGTCGCGGCGCATCGTCTCGAGTCGTTCGATCTTGGTCGTGTCGCGCGACAACAGCAATTTCTGCGAATCGCCGTAACTCACCAGTTGAACCGACAGCATGCGGTCTGCCGACGAGCCACCGGGGCGCATTCGCAAATCGATCGGCTGCTCCCACTGGCGTGTGGCGACGTAGGCCAGAAAGTCCGGTGCACGCAAGAGATTGGTGATGTTTTGGCCCCCATCCGCCTCGAGCTTGAGATTGAAGTGCTCCTCGGCCTGGGGGTTGCACCACAGGATCTGGTTCTGCTCGTTGAGCATCACGACCCCGTCGGGCAGCGCCTGAGCGGCACGCCGAAAACTCATGAGAGCGTCCGACAACGTGGCCTGCTCGCGCCGGTGCTCGCGGCTTTGACGATAGAGGCGTGCCAGGAGCTCATCCCATGTGCCGCTGGCCGCGATCAAGGGTCGTACGCCTTCGGTCTCGACCCAGCGCCAAAGAATACCCAGCAGACGTTGGTCGCGCATCCACAGAAGCAAAAAGACGATCCCTACGCAGGCCATCGCCACAGGTACCCCGAAGAACACGGAAAGTCCGGCGCCGGCCAAAAACAGGACCGTCAATGTCGCTACAGCGCTCCACCAGATCGGATTCAAAGACTCTCGCTCCATCGGGTGCATGCACCCCGATTGATGTGCCGACAAATCGAGGTGTCGCGGCTGAGCGTCACCTGAAAAAACCGGGTCGACGCGGACATGCCCGCCTTTAACCGCCTCAAAATATTGTGCATTTCCCGGTAAGATAAAGCACAAACGCGAACGTCGGGTGAAACGGCCCGAGCGACGAGCGGTCCCACCGGTTTGGACCCGTACGGGTTTCTTCGGGCTCTCGTTCTTTGCGGCGTTGCCGCCGCCCCATCGAACTTGGCTGCGGCGAGCCTTTGGTGGCTACGCCACGTTTTGCTCGAAACCTGGGCTGCCGAGCGCCCGTGGCTGACTGCGAGCGCGCGTCACCGACCGCGTCGTCCGGGGCTCAGGAGACCGACATCGCCACGCGCTCTGTCGCAACGCTAAAGCGGTAACCGCTACCGCGAACGGTTTCGACGAGATGTTCGTGGCCACTGGCCGTCAGGCAGTGGCGCAACCGCCGGATATGGACGTCCACCGTACGCTCCTCGAGAAAGACATGGTCACCCCAGACTTGATCCAGCAGTTGGGCTCGAGAATAAACGCGCTCGGGATGCGTCATGAAAAAGTGGAGCAGTCGAAACTCGGTCGGCCCGATCTCAAGAGTCTGCCCGACCCCATCACGATCCAAAGCCGATAACCGATGCGTCGCGGGATCAAGCCTTAGGCCGCCCTGGTCGACCAAATCGTCTGTCAGCTGGGGCGCACGTCTTCTCAAAACCGCCTTGATGCGGGCGATCAATTCCTTGGGTGAAAACGGCTTGGTGATGTAGTCGTCGGCCCCCGCCTCGAGTCCTTCGACCTTGTCGGATTCGTTGGAGCGTGCCGTGAGCATGATGATCGGAACATCCCGGGTCCGCTCGTCGTTGCGCAATTTCCTCGCGAATTGAATGCCCGAGCCGCCGGGCAACATCCAGTCCAGGAGAATCAGATCGGGTAACTCTGCCCGAATCAAGGTCGAAGCCTGATCGACCGTTGCCGCGCGTAGCGCTTTGTGTCCGGCGAACGTGAGGTTTACGGCCACCAGTTCCTGAATGGCGGGTTCGTCTTCGACCACGAGAATGGTACTTGGCATGCTCAAATCCTTCAACGGACGACCGACGTACAATAAGTCAAGTCTATGACAAATAGGTGACAATGGTGTCGACTGTTGCTCCGAACGGATTGGGCTTCACCGAAACCGAACCCCAACGGGAATTTTGGGGCCATTCGCCGAAAAGACTAGAATAACGACGCTGCCAACCGACGACGCCATGACAGGATTATCCAAAGACGTTCCGACACCGACCGAAATCTTGGTTCATCAGAAATCGCGCGAACTTGAGATTGCGTTCGGACCAGTCGAAAGATACCGATTTTCCTTCGAATTCCTGCGCGTTTATTCGCCTTCGGCCGAGGTGCGTGGACATGGGCCGGGGCAAGAGACGCTGCAGGTGGGCAAACGCGACGTCACGATTCAGACCTTGGAGCCGGTGGGCCGATATGCAGTTAAGCCCGTCTTTTCCGATGGGCATGACACCGGAATCTATTCCTGGGACTACCTCCATTGGCTCGGACGGAACGAGAGCGCCCTGTGGAGCGAGTACCTTGCGCGTCTGACCCAAGCCAAAGCTTCGCGCGATCCCGGCGCAACCCCTGCGCCGCTTGATGCGACGTCGGTGCGACGCACGTGACGGGAAAATTCCGATGACCGCACCCCAAACGACGCATTTTGGGTTCCAGACGGTCGACGAGGCCGAGAAGGCCGGCAAGGTCGCGGCCGTGTTTCATTCCGTTGCACAGAAATATGACGTGATGAATGATGTCATGTCCTTCGGCATGCACCGGCTGTGGAAGGCGTTCGCGATTGCCCGTGCGGGCGTGCGCGCGGGTCAGCGCGTTTTGGATATCGCGGGCGGCACCGGCGATCTGGCGCGCGTGTTTGCGCGCCAGGCGCAGCCTGGCGGCGAGGTCTGGCTGACCGACATCAATCCTTCCATGCTTGCGGTCGGGCGCGACCGGCTCCTCAACGCGGGACGAATCGTGCCCACGGTTCTGTGCGACGCGGAGCGACTTCCGTTTCCGCCCGACTATTTCGATGTGGTCACGGTCGCCTTCGGCTTACGCAACATGACGCACAAAGACATTGCCCTGGCGGAGATGCGGCGCGTGGTTCGTCCGGGCGGCCGCGTTCTGATTCTTGAGTTTTCGAAGGTGTGGCAGCCTCTGGAGGCTGCTTACGATGCGTATTCCATGAAAATCCTACCCTGGCTCGGCAAGAAAATTGCCGGTGACGCCGACAGCTATCGTTATTTGGCCGAGTCGATCCGCATGCATCCCGATCAGGATGCGCTAAAGGACATGATGCGAAGCGCCGGCCTGGAACGGATCCAGGTCTTTAATCTGAGTGCCGGTGTGGTTGCGCTGCACGAGGGAACCAAGTTCTGAATCGGATCATCAAGCGATGGCTTTGCTATCCTTGCACCATGTCTTCATCCACCCCGCAGTCCTTATGGCCGTCCATCCCCGACCCGCTCACCATGTTCGCGAGAGGGATCAATCATCTCTTGCGGCAGGAGCCGTGGGCCGCTTCACAGCTCGCTCCGCATACGGGCAAAACCCTCGAATTTGTATTGTCGCCGATGACCATCAAGTTGGCGCTGGACGCGGATGGATGGGTACACCCGGCTCTGAATGACACGGTCGCCGTGCGCATCGAACTGCCGCTGTCGAGTTTGCCCCAGGTGTTGGTCGACGGGCCGCGTGCGGCCCTGCGTTCGGTCAAGCTCGAAGGCGATGCGGAATTCGCCCAGGCGGTTCTGGACGTCGTTCAGAATCTCAAGTGGGAATTCGAAGAGGATTTGAGCCGGTACATTGGCGATATCGCTGCGCGCCGCGTGGCTCAGGGTGCGCGCGAATTCGCCGGTCAAGTCCGGCGTGCCAACCGCAATATGGCCGAGAGCATGGCGGAGTACTTGCTCGATGAGAAGGAGGAGCTGGTGCGTCCGTGCGACCTCGAGGACTTCGGCGCGCACGTCCGTACGCTAAGAGATGACCTCGCGCGACTTGAAAAGCGCCTCGATCGACTGACGCAGATTTGATGCCATGCGCCTTTTGCGGCTCGTAAAGATTTTCTGGGTGATGTGGCGCTACGGCTTGGATCAGATCGCCGTCGATAGCCTGACGTTTCCTGTGGTTCTTCCCGGTTTGCGCCTCGGCCGTGATCTAAGCGAGCCGCGCGGGGCGCGGTTGCGGCGCGCACTCGAGGATCTGGGGCCGATTTTCGTGAAATTCGGCCAACTCCTGTCCACGCGCCAGGATCTTTTGCCGCAAGACGTTGCCGACGAGCTCGCGATGTTGCAGGACCGCGTCCCACCCTTCGCCTCCGAATTGGCAGTGCGACAAATCGAACGATCGTTGGGGCGACCTTTGGCCACTTTGTTCGCCTCGTTTGAACAAATCCCCGTCGCTTCAGCTTCCATCGCCCAGGTCCATCTCGCCCGCCTGCATGACGGGAGGGAGGTTGCGGTTAAAGTTCTGCGACCCGACATGCGGCAGGCCATCGATCGCGATCTTGCGTTGATGCGAACGGCAGCCATGCTGGTGGAGCATCTCTGGGCAGACGGGAAACGGCTACGGCCGCGTGAAGTCGTCGCAGAGTTCGATAAACATCTGCATGACGAGTTGAATCTGATGCGAGAGGCGGCCAACGCCAGTCAGTTGCGCCGCAATTTCGAGGATTCCAAGCTGCTTCGCGTACCCGAGATGTACTGGGACTATTGCTCTGAATCGGTCATCGTCATGGAAAGGATGCATGGCATTCCGATTTCGCGTACCGAGGCATTGCGCGCGGCCGGCATCGATTTGAAAAAACTCTCTCGCGACGGCGTTGAAATCTTTTTCACGCAGGTCTTTCGGCATGGCTTCTTTCATGCCGATATGCACCCCGGGAATATCTACGTTGGGACGAAGGAGACCAATGGCGGCGCCGATTTCAATCGCTATATCGCGCTCGACTTCGGTATCGTCGGCACCTTGACCGATTTCGATAAGAACTACCTGGCCCAGAATTTTCTCGCATTCTTTCGGCGTGACTACAGGAGTGTGGCGCGGCTGCACATCGAATCGGGCTGGGTGCCCAAAGATACGCGCGAGGATGAACTGGAATCCGCGATCCGGGCCTGTTGCGAGCCGGTATTCGATCGACCCCTGTCGCAGATCTCCTTCGGCCAGATCCTCCTGCGTCTGTTCCAGACTTCACGGCGATTTAACGTCGAAGTCCAGCCGCAACTCGTGCTGTTGCAGAAAACTCTTCTGAACGTCGAAGGACTCGGGCGGCAGCTCGATCCGGAGCTCGATCTCTGGAAAACCGCCAAACCCTTTCTGGAAAATTGGATGCAGGAACAAGTGGGTTGGAGGGGTTTTCGGGAACAAATTCGGCGTGAGGCGGGGCTCTTCTCCCAGATCCTGCCGCAGTTGCCCAGACTCGCGCATCAAGCACTGACGCGGCAGGTCGAAGACGATACCGCCGGCGAAATTCGACGGTTGAGCGAGGAGCTCGCTCGAGTGCGTCGCTTTTTGGGGCCCGCGCTGGCCTTGGTGATCACGCTGCTCGCATTGATTGCGGCGTCGCTCGTGGCCTATGTCGTGCGCCGCCCGTAGAAAACAACTTCAGTCTTTGGTCCATCAATCGGGTTGTGCGCGGCCGTACGAAATAGGCTCGCGCGCAGGACCGATCGGCAGATCGCAAGCGCTGTTCTGTCCGGTCGCCCCCGGGTGCGAACGAACGCCAAGGGAGCGTTCTGGCTTCATCGCGGTCAGTGAGGTGTGGGTCCCTGTACGGGGGTCGGACCCTGAAGAGGAGGTATTCCCTGCGCCGGAACGTTACCCGATCCGGGTGTCGGGTCGGTTGGGCTCGGCGCTGTGGCAGGCTCGCCGACCGAAGGCTGCGCGGGCGGGCTGTCCCCTGAATTTGTGAAGTTGTGCCTAACCGGATTGGGAGGAGTCCCGGGGGCGGTGCTTACGGGTGGTGTCGGAACGACCCCGGGGCTGGGCATGGCACCGGGCATCCCCGGGGAGACAGGAAACGTGCCCGAGCCTGTGCCTGGGCCCATCGTCGATGTGCCATTGGCGCCTTGACCGGACATGCCGGGCATCATGGATGACCCGGGGCTTTGTTCCTGCCCGGGACTGACATTGATGTTAGAGGGCGTACCGGTCGTGGTTCCGCCTCCATTGACACTCTGGGACGAAGTCCCCGAAGGCACGCCGCCACCGATGGTTGCGGCACCCGGGGCCGCGACGCCGGCGGCGCTTGCACTGAGGGGCAGGCATCCGAGTGCAGCCGTAAGAAGGATAGGTTTGAAATCCATCGCAATATCTCCACGTTAAAAAAGAGCCCCCTCTGTTTGGGTACGACGGTGCGTCTGAACCGGGGTTCCTCGTTTCTGGCATGCAAGGAAAAGCCGGATCGATTCGCGTCAGCCGTTTTCCAGACAACCCGCAAATGTCATGCCGCAAATTGAAGGGCGCAGGACTTTCTGTTACTGTGGTAAGCGTCGAATCACTCTACCGGTCGACGAGCGCATAGTCCTGGTTTGCGCATTTTTATGCGAACGCGATCCACAAGAGAGCGTGTCGCGGTTGGTCAAGCGGATCACCGTTTTTGCCAGCTTCCCAAAAACACGATTTTTGAGGATCTTCAATGAACGCCCCCATCTCGCCCGCCCTACGCGAGGCACTTCGAAACGTCAACCTCGAGGACAAGTTCGCCCTCGATCGCGGACGGATCTATCTGAACGGCACGCAGGCCCTGGTGCGGCTCTTGTTGCTGCAGCACCAGCGCGATCTGGCCGCGGGCCTGAACACCGCCGCATTTGTGTCGGGTTATCGGGGCTCGCCCTTAGGATCTGTTGATCAGACGTTGTGGAAAGCGAAGGCTCATCTAGAACGACATAACGTCACGTTCCAGCCGGGTGTCAACGAAGACTTGGCTGCGACAGCGGTATGGGGTTCACAACAGGTGAATCTGTATCCCGGCGCAAAATACGACGGCGTTTTCGGGATGTGGTATGGCAAGGGTCCGGGTGTCGACCGCAGCGGTGATGTGTTCAAGCATGCCAACGCGGCCGGCACGAGCCGCTACGGCGGTGTATTGGTGCTGGCCGGTGATGATCATGCGGCCAAGTCATCGACCTTGCCCCACCAATCGGACCACGTTCTGAAAGCGTGTGGAATTCCGGTGTTTTTTCCTGCGACGATTCAGGAGTATCTCGACCTGGGATTGCACGCCTATGCCATGAGCCGCTACGCCGGATTGTGGACCGGTTTTAAGGTGGTGACCGATGTCGTGGAAGCGTCCGCGTCCGTGATGGTCGATCCGGAGCGGGTTCAGATCATCCTGCCCAAAGACTTCGTCTTGCCACCGGGCGGCTTGAACATCCGCTGGCCTGACACCCCCCTCGAGCAGGAAGCGCGGCTGATGGATTTCAAATGGTATGCGGCGCTCGCCTACATTCGCGCAAACCGGTTGAATTACTCGGTTTGGGACGCGCCGAATGCGCGCTTTGGCATCATCGCCAGCGGCAAGGCTTACCTCGATACAAGACAGGCCCTCGAGGATTTGGGATTGGATCGGCATGTGTGCGCTGAACTGGGCATTCGTCTATTCAAAGTTGGCGTGGTCTGGCCGCTGGATGCCTATCACGTGCGCGAGTTTGCCACCGGGTTGCAGGAAATTCTCGTGGTCGAAGAAAAGCGCCAGATCATCGAGTACCAGATCAAGGAGGAACTCTACAACTGGCGCGAGGATGTGCGTCCGCGAGTGTTCGGTAAATTCGATGACCGAGAAGGCGGAGAATGGGCCATTCCGCACAGCAACTGGCTATTGCCGGCTAAGTACGAGCTCTCGCCGGCCATCGTTGCGCGCGCGCTCGCGGCGCGGCTTTCGAATTTCGAGTTGCCCCAGGATGTCAGAGCGCGCATGAATGCGCGATTGGCATTGCTCGAAGCCAAAGAGCGCGCCCTTTCCAAACCCCGTGTGAGCGTCGAGCGTTCGCCATTTTTCTGCTCCGGATGCCCGCATAACAGTTCCACGCATGTTCCCGAAGGATCGCGCGCGCTTGCCGGCATTGGCTGCCATTACATGAGCCTTTGGATGCCGGAACGGCATACCAGTACCTTTACACAAATGGGTGGCGAGGGTGCGCCCTGGATCGGCCAAGCACCTTTCACCACCGAGCAACATATCTTCGCGAATCTCGGGGATGGCACATATTTCCATTCCGGTTATCTGGCAATCCGCGCGGCTGTATCGGCCAAAGTAAATATCACCTACAAGATCTTGTTCAACGATGCTGTGGCCATGACCGGCGGCCAACCTGTGGACGGTCTGTTGACTGTGCCGCGCGTCTGCGCTCAGGTGATGGCCGAAGGGGCTGAAAAGGTCGTGGTCGTTACTGACGAGCCGCACAAGTATCGCGGCGTGACGTTGCCTGCGGGCACGGCGGTCCACGACCGGCATGAACTCGATCGTGTTCAACGCGAATTGCGCGAAGTCAAAGGGGTGTCGGTGCTGGTCTACGACCAGACCTGTGCGTCGGAGAAACGGCGCCGCCGCAAAAAGATCGTCGACGGCAAGCCCGGATTTCCGGATCCGGCCAAACGTGCCTTTATCAACGAACTCGTGTGCGAAGGTTGCGGCGATTGTTCCGTCACATCGAACTGTCTATCGGTGGAACCGCTCGAGACCGAATTCGGGCGCAAGCGGCAGATCAACCAGTCCTCATGCAACAAGGATTACACGTGTGTCGACGGATTCTGCCCATCGTTTGTGACGGTCGAGGGCGGCCGTCCCCGGAGAGGCAAAGGTTCGAGCGTTGGAGAAGTCGACCACCTGTTCGACCTGGCGGAGCCCGAGTTGGCCCTGCTCGATGCCCCTTACGGCATATTGGTCGCCGGAGTGGGCGGCACCGGGGTCGTGACGGTTGGGCAATTGCTCGGCATGGCCGCACACCTCGAAGGTCGGGGTGTTTCGGTGCTGGACATGGCTGGTTTGGCACAGAAGGGCGGAGAGGTGTTCTCCCATGTGCAGATCGCTCCGAGCGCCGACGAGCTGCATGCGACGCGCATCGCGACCAGCGAAGCCGATCTCGTGATCGGCTGCGATCTGGTTGTCACGGCCAGCCGGGAATCGATTTCGAAGATGCTCCATGGGGCTACGCGTGCTGTCGTGAACACAACCGATGCGCCCACGGCGGACTTCGTGCGCAATCCGGACTGGCAGTTTCCCGGTGCCAACATGCAAGAAGATATACGAAGTGCCGTGGGCGAGTCATGCGCGTTTGTCGACGCCAACAAGCTGACGGTTGCACTTCTGGGCGATGCGCTCTACACCAATCCGTTTATGCTCGGTTACGCTTGGCAAAAGGGCTGGCTGCCGTTGCATGCCGAATCGCTTGTTCGTGCCATGGAACTGAACGGCGTCGCGGTCGAGGCGAACAAGGCTGCCTTCTTGTGGGGGCGGCGTGCCGCGCACGATATCGAGGCTGTCCACCGCGTTGCGTTCGCGCCCGAGGTGGTGGAGCTGAAGCGTCTGTCATCCAATCTGGATGAGACCATCGCGCGCCGCGTCGAATTTCTGGTGGGCTATCAAAACCAGGCTTATGCCCAGCGCTATCGGGACTTCGTCGAAGGGGTCCGTCGGGTCGAACAGAAACTCGGCTCGTCACGGCTCACGGAGGCAGTGGCGCGCTATTACTTCAAGCTCCTGGCCTATAAGGATGAGTACGAAGTGGCGCGGCTCTATTGCGCGCCTGCATTCATGGACCGTGTGCGCGCCCAATTCGAGGGCGACTTCAAGCTGAAGTTCTATCTCGCGCCTCCGCTTCTTTCCCGGCGCGACACTCACGGGCACTTGGTGAAGCGACAGTTCGGCACCTGGACCATGAGTGCTTTTCGGCTGCTGGCGAAATGCAAGGGCGTGCGCGGCACCTTCTGGGATGTGTTTGGGCATACTGCCGAGAGAAAATCCGAGCGTGTCCTGATTCGTGGGTACGAGGACACAATCCGGCGCATGCTCGCCAAGCTTGATGCCGGCAACCTTTCCGCCGCGGTCGTCGTGGCGAGCATTCCCGAGGATATCCGCGGGTACGGGCACATCAAGGAAGCGAGCATCGCGCGGGCGACCGTCAAACAGCGGGAATTGCTTTTGGCATTTCTGACACCGACGGCCGCAGCCGACATCGCGCGCGCCGCATAAGAAGCCCAACGCGGATACGGGCTGGGCGCCGATGTCCGCGCAACAGCCCCGCACCTGGCGGTTCATCTGTGTGGCCGGGACGATCTGCGTTGGCACGGCGTCGCGGGCTCACGCAATTCTGCAATGACCGCGCGCGCCGGGTACACTGCCCGGCTGCTCTTTCTCCTTTCGGGCACTCTGCCCTCATTTTGACTCATGAACGATACCCGGTCCGTGCAGTTGCCTTCCGTGGGGCGCAGCATGCTTTTACTCTGGCTCGCGGGCGCCTCCATGCGGCTGACGATCCTGGCAGTGCCGCCGGTGATCGCCGCGATCCAGCACGAACTGGCACTTTCAGCGACACAGGTCGGCCTACTCAATAGCCTGCCGGCCGCGATGTTCGCCCTGGCCGCGTTGCCGGGCTCCCTCTTGGTCAAGCATCTGGGCACCAAGCGCACGCTCTGCGCAGGGCTCGTGATCGTTGCACTTGGCTCGGCCTTACGGGGGCTGAACGGGGGCGTGATCGGGCTATTTGCCACGACCATGTTGATGGGAGCGGGCGTCGCGATCATGCAACCCGCCATGCCCGCCACGGTGCGTCAGTGGCTGCCCAAACGCATTGGATTTGGTACGGCGGTTTATACGAACGGGCTTTTGGCGGGGGAAGTGTTGCCGGTCGTTCTGACGTTGCCCTGGGTATTGCCCGCTGTCGATTCAAGTTGGCGTGCCGCGCTCGTGGTGTGGTCGATTCCTGTGGCGGTCGTAGCGCTCCTCTTGGCCACGCTGGCACCCACGCTGGGTACCAAGAGCCCGTCCGTGCCGCAAAAGTGGCTCCCGAACTGGCGCGACGGCCTGATCTGGCGGCTGGCCGTTCTCTTTGCAGCCATCAACAGCCTTTACTTCAGCGCCAATGCATTCATACCCGGATATTTCGTCTCGCGCGGGGAAGGCGCATGGATCGGTCCGGCCTTGAGCGCCTTGAATTTCGGTCAGATTCCCACGTCGTTTATCTTGCTCGCTTTCGCCCAGCGCCTCGAGCGTCGGGCATGGCCCTACTTCGCCGCGGGCGCGGGCGCGTTGCTCAGCCTCGTCGGCATCGTTTTTGGCCAGGGCCTTTGGGCTGTCGCAGGGGCCGGGCTACTCGGTGCTTGCGCAGGCGGAGGACTCATACTTGCCCTGAGTCTGCCGGCATTATTGAGTCCTCCGGAAGACGTTGCGCGCACCTCCGCGGCAGTTTTTACCTTGAGCTACGGAAGCGCGGTCGTGATCGCGGTGCTCAGCGGCCTCGCCTGGGACTTGAGCGGTATCGCCGCGCTTGCATTTGTCCCCCTGGCCGCATGCGCGATCGCCTTGTCGACGATTTGTGTGACCTTCGTAAAGCGAGGCGAGTTGCGCTAGCCCGCCTTTTGCATGAAGGCTCGCGGAACGAGAGGCGAGGTGAGTATTAAGTGTGATGGAAGATACGTGCGCGTAAATCACGTACTTAATGAGCAATTTGGGCTATTTCGGAGACACCACCCCCTACCCCCGAGTCGTCAACATGTCGGGGACGCACTGGGATCGGGCTAAGGAGAGCGCAGGAGGCTGAGGGCGGCGGCGCGGCCAGCTCTGGGCGGCATAGCGGAATTCGGTACAAGCGCGCTGCTTGACGCCGCGCCGGGCGAAGCGCTGCTGGAGGGTTGCGGTCAAGCCAAGCACGGCGTCATGACGCCGCAGGCGTGCATTACGCGCCAAGCCGATCACGTAGTGCACGCCGTCGCGTTCGGCACCCAACTGCAGCACCCGGTCATGACGCAACGTGTCGTGACCGTACAGATCCTCGTAGCCAGCACAGATCGCATACACGCGCTGGCGCATCAGGCTTCCCAGCCGGTGCTTGGTCTTGCCCGTCTGCCGCCTACCGTCTGCCGCGCGACTTACCACCTGCGTCAGCCCCAGCTTGCGATCCCTCTCACGGATCAACAACAGACCCGCATCGCTGGTCATCGCTCCCCCATCAAATGCCGCTTCGATCCGTCGCCTTCCGCGGCCCATGAAACGCAATCCCTTCGAACCCTCGTCGCGCTGCGCTTTACCCTTACCATTCGTCATCGGCCTTTCCTTGGGAGTTGACTTGGTTTGCACCTATATCAACGCGCTTTACCCAAGGTCGACCGAACTCTCTTCATGAAAAATCCGGGCTAGTGAGAAACGCGGCTTCGACGGCGCACGTGTCAGCCAGCAGATATGTTTCCCAATGGCATTGCGCGAGCCCTCTCGCGATGAGCTCAAAGAGTTGAATGAGTCGCTCGCTGTCGATGGGAACGGTCATCTCTGGTACCCAGAGCCCGCCACGGAGCCGTGCGACGCCACTTTTCATACATTGCTTGAGCGCAGCGAAGAGCTTCGTATTCTTCGCCAGTCGCGGCGGACCCAAGTTGAGAGGTTTCTTCTCGAATCCGCATGCCTCCCGCCGAACGGCATCACCGCCGTCAGGTAATGCTCGAGTTTCGACTTCGCGTTGTTGCATGCCTTACAGGCAGGAACTTTGGGAAGATCCGCTCTCTTCTCGGGAAGGAAAAACTCGCGCGAGACGAGGTGGTCCCCGTCCTCGACGAATTTTCGGCCACGCAGTACACACACGTCTTGTTCTTGTATTTCTTGCTCATTGACCTTGTTGAGAATGCCTGTTCAGCGTGGGGCCGCCCATGATAAACGCCGACCTTCTCGGCGTGGCGAATACTGGTGTGGTGATTGCGCTCTGACCGATTCCTTACTATACTAGTATCAGTAAGGATAAGGAGAAGGCCATGACGACCGCCGCAACCCTGACCAGCAAGGGTCAGACCACCATCCCCAAGGAAATCCGCGACAGCCTGGGCTTGCAACCCGGGGATCGGATGACCTTCACGCTGATGCCCGACAGCACCGTGGTCATGCGGGTGAAGACTAAGAGCGTCATGGACCTGGCGGGCCTCCTGCGCAAGAAGGGCCGCAAGCCGGTCGCGATCGCGCGCCTGTCACGCTGATGCTGGGCCTCGATACCAACGTGCTGGTGCGCTTTCTGGTGCGGGACCACGAGGCCCAGTTCGAGCGAGCCCGGCGGTTGATCAAACGCGAGGTCGGTACGGGAGAAGCCGTTTTGATCAGCCTACTGGTCTTGCTGGAGACCGAATGGGTGCTGCGTAGCCGATACGGCCTGCAAAAGACTGAGATTACGGACGCAATTTCCGCACTCCTCGATGCTGCGGAGCTCGAGTTCGAAGATGAGCCCGCGATCGAGGAGGCGCTGTATGTCTGGAAGGACAGTGCCGCCGAGTTTGCCGATTGTCTGATCGGCGCTCACCACCGCAGGCTCGGTTGCCGGGCCATCGCGACTTTCGATGTGAAGGCGGTCAAATTGCCCAGTTTCGTGGCTGCGTGATACGAACCGGACACGTCTTGGCGCTGCACATCGAGCCACCTGAGATGTTTGCGCATGGTCATGACCTATGTTCGAAATGCTCGAATTGCTAGACAATCGACGGGCCGCGTTCGCGCCCGAAACGCCAAACGATGTGGTCCCCGCGTACCACCGCCGTGAGCGACTGACCCAGACGCTTCTCGATCACCGGCCGCCAAGGTACGAGGCTGAAGTCGATTCCGTCGTCGAGCAGCGCGAAGCGACCGCTGGCAAGCGCTATCGAGCGCCGATAGACGCCGGATGCAGAAGTACCATCGGTCACGGCTCGATGCGCCAAGCCCGTCTCTGCGGCGACGGACTTGGCCGCCGCGGCGATCTCGTTATCGCGCAAGGTAGCCAATAGATTGCGCGCCAGGACGACTCGCGCTCCCGATCGCTTCGCGAAGCCGTGCTCGACCAGGAATTCTTCACGTGCCTTGAGGGCCCGTACGCGCCAGGCCGATCACGTAGTGCGCCCCGACGCGTTCGCAGTAGTGCAACAGCACGCGCCGGCAAAAGCCGGAGTCGCCGCGCACCACGACGCGCGTGGCAGCCCCGACCTACTTTCCGGTGAACAGATGTTTTAGCTGTGCCAGATTTTCTTCGGAACGCTTCTGGATCAGCGCAAATGCCCGTGTCTGAGAAGCTGTCGCCAACTCGGCCAACTCGCGCAGATTCGCTGCAGCCCGAGTGAATGCCCGTTGGGCCAAGTCGGCTTGTTCCTTGATCCCCACAGCAGCACCGGTTGCTGAAGATCGACCGACGATCGCCTGCCATTCCTCGACCGCCTCCTGCAGAATCTGCGCCTGACGTTGTGCCAGCCGTTGCATGCCTTGATAGGCTTCCTGATTGGCCGCGACGAGGGCTTCGATGTTTCTGCGCTGGGCATTCATGACGCTTTCGAGATTGATTTGGGGAAGCCGGGCGTGTTGCATCATTTGCGCGATATCGGGAAACCATGTCTCGACCGTCGGTTTGGGATCGTGGGCGGCCGCCTCGGGCGGTGCGTCCGCGGCCCTCCGTGGGGACGCCGTGTGGGTTCGAGATCCGGGCTTGGCGCTCGATTTGGAAGGCGACGCGGTGCGCCGTGTGGTACTGCGTTTTTCGGTTCTGGGGGCCATGACGATACTCCTTCTGTGACGCGTCCACAGTCATTGGATTTTGGACAGGTTTAGTTCAACATAGGATTCATTGGGTTCCGTGTAGCGGATGCGAACGGGATAGCCGCCGCGATCGAGGGCGATCCAGACTTCGAGCTCGCGATCGTTGGTTCCTCGCCGCAAGAGTCGCAGCAGATGGATGGCATGGAGTGTGCCAAGCGGGGTTACAACCTCTTCAGTCCCGAACACGAAGAAGGTCCAGTTGCTGACTTCCCCACGCAACCCGGCTACGGGGACATCGAACTGGGCGGTGCTTTCGGTCAGGGCGGGATTGGCGCGCAGCAATGCACCCAACTGGAATACTACGCTTAGCCGATCCTGCACGCCCGGCGCCACCAGCGGCGATTCCCCAGCGTGAATTCCCGGGTCATTCACCCCTCGATTAAACAGCGTGATCAGTGACTGCCGATTGCGCGGCGTCTCGACATAGCGCGCAGGCTCCAGGCCCTGCGCATCGATTGCGCCCTCGCTATGGGACTCCAACACCTTTAGGGACAAAAAGAGGAGCTTGACCGTCGCGGACAGGTCCAGCGTGTAGTGGTCCCGATCGAGAGCCCAGGTCATGACGCCGTCGCCCACCAGGCTCTGATTCGGATCGCGCCGCGGATCCTTCGCCATGACTTCATAGTAAAGGGTGGCGGAATTTGGCGGATCCACTGCCGGCGTAGCCGGAGGCGGCGGTGTCGCGGGCGCCGCTTCCGGTGGCACCGGCGCAGGGGTCGAATCACCCGCATCGGTTGAATTTCCACGGGTGTCGGGTACCGGCCCGTTGGGTGTCGCAACTTGGTCCATGGCCGTCTTGGAAGCAAGCTCGACGGGCGCTTCCGGTGACAACGCAGGTGCGGGCGGAGGGGCCGGGTGCGGGTGCGGGTGCGTCGCACGGGGTTTCTTCGGTCGGGCGAGCGCGGGAGCCCGGCTCGTTGTCGGCACAGCAGGCAACGGGACCAGGGTCGCCGTCAGCCTCGTGGGCCCGGTGTCTGGCGCGTGATTCCAAGTCGGTACCAGGCCCAACAGAAGCGCATGCAGCATGAGGGAGACCGCAAGCAGTACAAGCAGGCGTTTGCGAGACGGAGACAAGAAACGCTCGAGCAGGCGCAGGATGAACTCCCTGGATCGTAGACGGGGTCGGCACGAGCGCGCCCGGTAGGGCTTCGCAAAGCCTGTCATACTTCCTCTTCAAGGTCCGAACAGCACCTGCATCATACCGTCGGACCCCGCAAAGACCGGTTGGAAATACCCCGCGGGGGCCGAAAACGATGGCACCCGATTCGACAGGAAGCGGCCATGCTCAAGAAATCGAAGGATCCGGGCCCGTCCCCCTCGTCGGTTGCACAGAAGTCCGGTGCGACCCGTGCGGCCGCCGACTTTCCCGCGCTGAATAATGTTTTGACCGACACGCTAACGAGCAATTTTGATTTCGCGAAAAACCTGTGGGGGGGATTGCCGGCATCGATACCCGGCTTTATCGTCCCGACGATGGATATAGAGGAACTCGACAAGCGAATCACAGACCTTCGAGCGGTCGAATCCTGGCTTGCTCTGAATGCGAACCTGTTGCGAACCACCATCCAGAGCCTGGAGGTGCAGCGCAACACGATTGCGGCCATCCAGTCCTTCGGCGGTAGTTTGGGCAGCCTTGCACAGGATCTCCTGCAAGGCAAAAGCAATCCCGCAGCCGGAGGCTTCGCCCGTGCCCGTGTTCCCGGCGCGGGTCCGGATGCGGGTGACAGCGCGCGCGCGCCGGACGAAATGGCCGGCGCGCGAACCCGGCTCACCGACCCCGAGGGGCGTGAGGAGCCATCGGGCAGGATCGAGAAACCGTCAGGCGCTGATCCATCGGACCTCTTTGGCGCCGCTGGGTCGGCGTGGTTGGGGTTTCTCGAGGATCAGTTCAATCGAGTTGCGCTATCGGCTCTTTCGGCGGGAGCGACAGGAGACCCTTCTTCGAAGACAAGCCCGGGCGAGCGGCCCGTGACGCCGGCGCAATCCAGACGAACAGGCAAAAAGAGTCCGGCCATGCAACGAGCACCGAGAAAGTCTAAAGGCTAGCCGCTGCAAAAGCCGGGTCGACAAACCTCTTGCGTTGCACCGCCTCATGAGCGTCTCATGCCCGATTATGACGGGAGAAGAACTCTCTTTCGGAAAGCCTGGGCGATTGCGGACGGCGGTGCGTGGCGCCGACATTGATTTTGCGGGGATTGCGCATTAGGCTTCACTTGGCGGCAGCGATCAGGCAGCGGTCCGGAATGCCGGCTCGCTTCCCGCTTTTTGAGGAGGGGATATGAGATTCGTTCGCATGGTTGCTGCGATGGCCGCCTCCCTCGGCACGGTTGCACTGACGTTGTGTGGTGCCCAGACGCCGCCGGCCGCTGTCGCACCGAGTGCCCTGCCGCAGGCAAAACCGGCCGAGGCTTGCCCAGCGATATTGAATCGGACGGTCAAGAAGCTTCAGGACGAGTCGGATCAGTCGCTGTGCCAATATGCGGGCAAGGTGGTGCTCATCGTCAATACCGCCAGTTATTGCGGCTTTACCGGTCAGTATCAAGGCCTTGAAGACCTTTATGCGAAATACCAGGGGAGGGGTCTGGTCGTGCTGGGCTTTCCGTCCAACGATTTCGCTCAGGAACCCGGCAGCGATAAGGAAATTGCGGACTTTTGTTACAACACTTACGGTGTGAAATTTCCCATGTTTTCCAAAACGACGGTCGTGGGCAACAACGTCAGCCCCCTGTATGGCGCGTTGGCACAGGCCACCGGGAAAAGGCCCGCATGGAATTTCTTCAAATATCTGTTGGATCGCAACGGCAACGTCGTCGCCAGTTTTTCCAGCATGGTCGATCCCACGGACCGTAAGTTCGTCGCCGAAATTGAGAAGCTTCTAGCCCAAAGCTAGGCGCGACTGCCGGAGCGGCATCCCGTCTCCTCTCCCCGATTGAAAGTGACGTCATCTCGATGTCGCGCTCGCAGGTTACCGGGGGCCCTCCTACAACCGCTGGAACCTGATGAGTTTTCATTCTCGCGACCACGGTCCTAGAGAGGGTTCGCCGATTCTCCCGTGGATCGAGACACTGCTACACAACGTAGGGCATCCGCGACGCGTCAGGGGAGATTTGGTTGCACGCCTTTCGGCGTGTCCTGGGATACGTTTTCAATCCCCTCAGTTTCTGGTTTTGCCATCGTCAGGACGGCGCATTGCGGGCCGTCGTGTGCGAGGTTTGCAATACCTTTGGCGAAAACCACTGCTACTTGCTTGCCCACGACGATGGGCGCCCGCTTCGCCGTTGTGAGGAAATGGTGGCACGACAGGAATTTCACGTCTCCCCGTTCCTGAAAATCGAAGGGAGTTATCGTTTTCGCTTCGTTTTCGCTCGAGGTCGCTGTGTCGCTCGCGTCGATTACGACGATGCTTCGGGCCCATTGCTGCTCACGAGCATCTACGGATCGTTCTCGAAGCTCTCCGACCGCTTGCTTCTCCGTACTTTTTTCGTTATCCCCTGTTCACATTCGGCGTCGTCGCTCGCATTCATTGGCAGGTGGCGAAACCTTGGACCAAGCGTATTCCATTCGTTTCAAAGCCCGCTCCCCCGCCGATCAAGGTCGGCCGATGACGACCCATTTCTTTTCTTCGGGTTCGTCGATGGAGCCGCTGCGCGCCACGAATGTGCCACCCAAGGCGCGGCTGGTCCTGAAGCTGCTGCAGAAAATGTCGGAGGGCAGAGCAACTTGCCTTTGCCCGCGCACAATTGTCCTACGGGGATTATGCCGAACGTGTTGATTTGCGTCTGATGGACTACCGGATGTCGGTGGGCAGTTCGACGGCATTGCTTCTATCGAAATGTTCGAAGCGGTGGGGGAACCCTATTGGCCCAGCTACTTCGAATGTTTAAAGCGAAGCTTAAAGCCCGGTGGCCGCGCCGTTGTGCAAACAATCACGATCGACGACAGTTTGTTTGAGGCTTATCGCAAGAACAGCGACTTCATCCAGCAGTACATCTTTCTGGGCGGGATGCTACCGTCTGCCGCAGCATTTTGCCGACACGTGCTGCGGGCGGGACTCGCGGTCACAACCTCCTTTGCCTTCGGTCAGGATTACGCGCGAACGCTGCGTGTGTGGCTGCGCAATTTCTACACCAACGAGCGGCAAATCCGCGCCGCGGGGTTCGATACCCGATTTGTCCGGACGTGGGCTTTTTACCTCGCCTACTGTGAGGCTGCGTTTCGTTGCAGCAATACCGACGTGATCCAATTCACGCTGGAACATGTCCGCTAAGCCGCGCGCGCCGGCTGGAACAAGCCCCTAGACCGGCGACTGTACCGTTTGGATCCGAGTCGAATCTACAAACCCAGGATGCATCCACGGCGCGGCAGCGAGCATATGAAAAGGTGTTGCCGCCGCTTGCAGTCACCCGGATTCGTCGGCTTGTCGAGAGAACGAGGGGTTGGAGGGCCTTGCTCTCTGTCACGGCAATTTCACGCATTTGTGGGTCAATGACCCCGAAGAGATGCACCGTGGGTGTGCGGCATGTTATTTGCGACGTGAAAAATTGGTTTTATCTGCTAAAATCAAATACTTGTCTTAGATCGGCGACTATGCTGTATCCCGAACTCTTCAAATCGTTGGAAGCTGTGCGCTGGGAGATGTCCAAAGACGTCCCCTGGGACCAATTCGAGCCGTCGCGCCTGACCGATGAGCAAGCGCAGACCATCAAGATGAACGCAATCACCGAGTGGTCGGCACTCCCGGCCACCGAAATGTTTCTGCGCGATAACCGCGACGACTCCGATTTTTCTGCATTCATGTCCGTCTGGTTCTATGAGGAACAGAAGCACTCCCTGGTCCTGATGGAGTACTTGCGGCGCTTTCGCCCGGCGCTTGTGCCTACCGAAGCGGAATTGCATGCGGTGCGATTCCCATTCGACCCGGCGCCGGCGTTGGAGACGCTGATGTTGCACTTTTGTGGTGAAATCCGACTGAACCATTGGTATCGGCGCGCGTCCGAGTGGCACACCGAGCCGGTGATCAAACATATTTACAAGCTCATTTCGCAAGACGAGGCGCGCCACGGCGGTGCCTATTTACGCTATATGAAAAAATCGCTCGTCGAGCTCGGGGATTCGGCCCGAGCGGCTTTCGCCAAGATCGGCGTACTCATGGCGTCCGCGGGTCGTACCGATAAGCCGCTTCACCCGACGAACCTGCATGTCAACGAGGCGCTTTTTCCGAATGACACGGTCCAGTCGCGACTGCCGGATCCGGGATGGCTGGAGCGTTGGCTGGATACACAAATCAAATTCGACAGCGAGTGGGAGGGCAAGGTTGTCGAACGAATCCTTCACAATTTGTCAGTGCTGTTCGAGCGCACTTTCTCCTCGGCGCAGGACTTAAACCGCTATCGCAAGGAAATCACGCAACGTATTGCGCAGAGCGCGGCGGCCGCGTTGCCCCTGGCCACGCCTAAAGCATCGCTGGCCGATCTCGTCTGATGAGGTGGCGGCACGCCGCTGTGTGCCGCCCGGGGTGGGCAGCGGTCACACTCAGCCTCCAATAGGAGCTTGTCGTGTCGGTCGACTTCGAGAGGAAGATCTGCACGGCAACCCAGGCCAAAGAACGCGTCGCAACCTTGATGCGGCCCCTCGTCTTCACCAATGGAGTATTCGACGTTTTACATCGGGGTCATGTGACCTATTTGGCGCAGGCCCGTGCGTTGGGCGCGTCGCTGGTCGTCGGCGTCAACAGCGACGCTTCGGTGCGAAGACTGGGAAAAGGTGAGGACCGACCGGTCAACGCCGAGCAGGATAGGGCGGCCATATTGGCCGCGCTCGCCAGCATTGATCTGGTGACGATCTTCGAAGAAGACACACCCTACGAACTCATTGAGCTCCTGCATCCGGACGTGCTCGTGAAGGGCGGCGACTACGACATGGCGCGCCTGCGGGAATCGGCGTTGATTCAAAGCTGGGGCGGCCGCGTCGAGGCGATTCCGTTTCTCCACGAGCGCTCGACCAGTGAGACCTTGCGCCGCATCCGCCAGAGCGCGGCATGAATACGGTCCCCTTGGTCGAGACGACCCGCGGCATGCCGGGTGACGATGCTATCGTCGAGAATATTCATCGCGGAGCAATCGCGGTGGTCGATGCCACGGGGACGCTGCTCTATCGCGCTGCGGACCCGCATTATCTGGCCTTTACCCGCTCTGCGCTCAAGCCGTTCCAGGCGCTGCCCTTTGTCTGCGATGGAGGGCCTGCGTTATTGAATTTCGGCGAGCGTGAATTGGCGCTCATGTGTGCCAGTCACTCGGGCGAGGCGGTACACCTCGAGCTGGTCTCGACGATGCTTGCGAAAGCCGGCTGCCGGGAGTCCGACCTGCATTGTGGCTGCCACGTGCCGCTTCACTACACAACGTTCGACGAGACTCCTCCGGCCCAGAAGTGGACACAGCTGCACAACAATTGCTCGGGAAAACACACGGGTTTTTTGGGCTGGTGCCGCCTTCATGGCGCGCCGCTTCAGAGTTATCTGGACCTGTCGCATCCATTGCAATTGCGCATTCGCCGGGTCATCGCCGAACTGACCGAAATTTCCGAAGATCGGCTGGCGTTGGGGATAGACGGGTGTTCGGCACCCAATTACGCACTGCCGCTCAGTAAACTGGCCCAGCTCTATGCACGTCTGGCCAAACCGGCGCAAACGGATCCGTATCGCACGGAATTGTCCTTGCTTTACTCGGCCATGACCCGTTATCCGGAATTGGTTTCGGGACTCGGGCGTACAGACTTGGCTTACATGAACACAGCGCCAGGTGATTGGATCTCCAAGGGCGGCGCCGACGGCGTTCAGGCCTTCGCCAGCCGTTCGGCCCAGTTGGGCATTGCCATCAAAATCAGTGACGGTACGCCGCGCGCCCTCCACACCGCATTTGTCGCCACGCTGGCCCAGTTAGGGCTTCTGGAGGGGCGCTCGGATGCGCTGCTCCGGCCGTGGATGAACCCGTCGATCCGCAATTACCGTGGCCTCGAAACCGGTGCGATTCGCGCGGTATTTACCTTACAGCGGGTTTAAGCCCTTACGAATTGTTACAGATTGGATTTGGCCGGCGTCACGTGCTGCGTCAAAATCAGGGTGTCGGTGCAGTACCCTTGTGAATTATTGCGCCGGACCCCGGTCCAAATTCATGAGGCAACTTTGTCGCAGGTCGTTGTCCAATCCTAGCGCGGACTGCAGGTTTCAATTACGCAAAACGCTGTCGTCGTGGCGGCGGTCAGAAGGAGTTCCGAATGGTCGATGCTGTCGATCTGTACAATGCGTGCCTCTTCATCCAGGATAATTTGGACGCTGACCTGTCCCTCATGTTTCTGGCCCAGACCGTGGGATTGTCGCGGTTTCGTTTCCATCGTGTGTTTAAGGCCTGGCGTGGCGAGACGCTGCACGACTTCGTGACACGACTGCGCATGGAGCGCGCGGCATTCGAGCTCAGCTATCCGGTGCCGCGCTCGAACCGACGCAGCGTCAAGGCGATCGCCTTCGCTTCGGGCTACAAGAGCCTGTCGTCGTTTTCGCACGCCTTTTCCTCCTATGCGAGTATTTCCCCGCGTCAGTTTCGCTATCGCATGCTGCATGATCGCGCGCAGCTGACCCGTCGGGCCCATTTGGCGGCACTGGCCGGAGCCCGCACACCGCTCTCCAGCAATGTTTTCGGGGCTTTTTCACTGAGCATTCGCCAAGAGCCGGATCGACCGGTGGTCATCATCGAGAGCGCAGCGCCGGGATATCGGCGCGCCGCGCTTTTTGGCGCGGCCCAACCCGCCATTTATGGCGTTGAGTCGATGCCGGGCCTGTTTGCCCGTACCCAGCTGCGTCACGGTTTGTCGGCGCGCACCATGCCGATGGCCTGCATCGCCGTGGATGCTCCGGCCTGGGAGCGCGCTGTGACCTCCGGCGTGGTTGATCGTAAAACCGTGCGTCGGGCAACCCTGAATCTGAAAGGGGGGCGCTACGCGGTGCTCGATGGCGTGGGCAGTCTCGCCCGCCTATACCGCTCGTGGCGACGCAACTTTGATGGTTGGCTTTTGGCGAACGGCGAATGCCCGCGACCGGATCAAGTGTTTTTGCGTTTCGCCAACGGTCTTCCGACCAACGCGCGCCAGTCCGTGCGCATGACGCTTTATATCCCGTTAGAGGAGGTGAGTGAACGCAAAGCGATACGACGCGTACCCGCACCTTTCGAGCCGGGATCGGCCAGTCCCTAGGGGGCATTCGATACCGGTTCAAACGATGCATCTTCCGGCCCTGCATTCGGGTGCCGGTCCTATCCGAGGAAAGGCGCCCACCGCTTCATAGAAGGTGTCCACCACAGAGTCAGGGGAGGAGAAAAGGCCCAAGACCATGCAAGTCCAGCCGCGGCTGCTGAACCTGTCGATCTATATCAATGAGCACTTACGCGATGACCTGACCCTCGAGGTCTTGGCCACGCGTATGAATCTGTCACCGTTTCATTTTCACCGTAAGTTTCGCGCTTACTTCGGGGAGAGTTTGCACCAGCACATCAAACGCTTGCGGCTGGAGAGTTCGGCGCATGCGCTCTTGTACCGACTGTCTCCCGTCAGTGCGGTCGCGCGTAATTCAGGGTACAAGACCCTCTCGGCCTTTTCGCATGCGTTCTCGGCCCATTTCGGCGTTGCGCCCACGCGTTTTCGGGAAGTCATGCTCATGGGGCGGCTGGCCCAAAGTGAAGCGGCGTTGAAAGACCGGCTGGGCGTTCACTGGGTCGAGACCTTGGCGCCGACCGAAATCGAGCATTGCGCCGAGCGCGCGATTGTTTTCGAGCGTGCCGACCTGACGCGTGCCGAGCAGCCCGAGCCGGCTTTCGGTGCGCTCGATCGCCTCTGGGAGGCGACCAAGAATTTCGGTGAGTCCGTGGTTGCGAGCGTCGACCTCTACGGCATTCTTACGGCAAATCCTTTTCGCGTGTTGCTGGGTCAAAACACCACCGCGCTCGAGTCGCAGGCGCGGTCCGGGCTCGGCGAAACGACATTGGCTGCGGGCCGTTACGCCGTGTTCAATTTGGAGGGTTCGCCAGCGCGAATTGCCGACGTGTTACGTGCGGTCTATCATTTCTGGCTCCCGCGATCCGGCGAGCGCGCACGTGCGAGTACGCACTATGCGAGCTTTGTTCCGGCCCCCGGCCACCAATGCAGCGCCTGGCGGCTCTATGTGCCGCTCGAGGAGACGACCGCATCGGGCGCATTCGGCGCACATTCGTGAAGGTCCTGGTTCGGATACGAAGCGCGCAGCGCGGTTAATTGGGCAGCGAGTTCGGGCGCGACGTTGCGCAGTTGATAGTAGTTTTTTGTAACCGTCGCGGTGCGCTCGGTGGTCTTCGCGTTTTTGACGCCCAGTTGCGACAGCGCGGTCAGTTGCGCCTTGGCGGCCTCCATCGAATGAAACACGCCGAGCGAGATCGCTAATTTGAATGGGCCGTTGTCCTGAATGACGAAGAAATCATTGACGCCGATGCGCTTGAGCTCCTGCGCGGCATGATCGGCGTCGGCCTTGGTTTTAAACGGAGGCAGATAGACGAGGTAGCTTGCCGGCTCCTCGGATTTGCGCACCGTCAATTGCGCACCGACCCCCAGTGCATCGAGTTGTGCTTCGACGCGCTTGGCGTCGTCACCGGCAAAGCCGCCGAATTCGAGGCATGCCACCGTGCTGGCTTTCGGCGGCGCCGCGGCTGCGACGATCGCCGGTTCGCGGCTGCTCTTTTGCAGGTCGGGTGGCAACACGCGCATCTTCTCGGGGCTGATCTGAGCGACCAAGCGCGAGGGTTCGCGCCCATCGGTGATCAGCGGCCCCAAATACCCCTCTTTGACCGCGAAGAACGCGATATTGGCTGCCAGCAACAGCACAAACAGAGTCTTCACGATAGGGTCCTGGAGTGAGCGGCGTCGCGTGCGATTTCCAACAAGCCACGCAGCACCAGATTATCGACGATCGCTGTGGAAAATGGCAGATAGGGGGCGAGTGCCTCCGCGTCGCCGCCCGTCAGTACGCGAAGCGGCGAGTCCATGGATTCGCCTTCGATCTGTCGCAAGACACGCTCGATTGCGCCGGCTTGTGCGTGAATGATGCCACTCTCGATGGCATTCTCGGTGTCCTGTGCGAGAACGGCACCTTGGCCACGTGCCAAAGGAAGCTGAGCCGTGCCCTCGGCCAGGGCCCGACGCATCATGGCGGCGCCCGGCAGGATCACGCCGCCTCGGTATTGCCCCTGGGCACCCAACAAATCAATCGTCGTGGCCGTGCCCAGACTGACGATGAGCACGCTTTGCTGCGGGTAGAGAGCGCGTGCGCCGATCAAAGCCGCCCAGCGGTCGGCGCCGAGTCGGTGGGGTTCGAGATAACTGTTGATGACCCCCGCTCGTCGAGATTCGGAAACGATGACGGTTATCGCGCTTTGCGGCTGACAGGTGCGCACAGCACGAAGCACATGCTCCAGGAGGTCCTGCGTCGCGACGTTGGCGATCCAAACCGACGTAAAGCCAAGCACGTGCCAAGCGCGCGTCAAGCCCGCTCCAACCTCGCTGTCGATTGCCATGGCGCCTTGGGCGTCGCGCGCGGTATATCCCGCATCGATATCGGCGTGGCGCCACTTCAGGCGGGTATTGCCGATGTCAACGAAGAGATGGGTCATCGCAAAGCGCGCCATGGCTCAGGCAGGTCGCAGCGACACATCGCCCGCCACCACCGACTGACATCCGGTCTCGGTGTCCAGGCAAAGGCGTCCCGACGCGTCGACCCCGCGCGCGATACCCCGGCATACTGTGACGCCCCGCTCGATCAATTCGACCTGACGATCGCGATAGGCATGATGCGCATTCCAATCCGTCGAAAATTCCGAGAAACCGGCGACTTCAAAGCGCGCCAGACGCACCGACAGAGCGACAGCGATGTCGGCAACAATGCGATTGCGATCCACCGGGGACGGGGCACCTGATGCGGCCAGATCGGTGACGAGGAGCGCTCCCTCCCGGTCTTGCCCGAGCATTTCGGCGCGGGCTGCATCGGCCGCCGTGTTCAGGCCGACCCCGATGACCGCCCAGGTGCCCCTCTCGGCTTCCGGGTGGACCTCGACCAGGATGCCGCCCAGTTTTTTACCAGCGTACAAGAGATCGTTGGGCCATTTCAATTGGACACTGACGCCTTGCTGCAACAAGGCTTCACGTACCGCCAGCCCGCACACCAGGCTCAAGCCCGAAAGGTCGGCCAAACCCTGTGGCAAATGTTTGGCGAAGGATACGGTCAGGGACGTCCCGGCACAGGCGTGCCACGTACGCCCCTGGCGCCCGCGTCCGGCGCGCTGAATTTCGGCGGCAAGGATGGTCATGCTTTCACCCGCGCGTGCCAAGCTGCCTCTGCGCGCCGCATTCAAGAGCGATGTATTGGTCGAGTCGACGAGCGCCACCACCGAGATTTTGGCCCTGATCGAAGCTCGTGCGAGTTCGGATCGAATAATGTCCTCGTCGAGGGCGGCATACGGGGTTGCCAGTCCGATCGACCCATCGGGGGACCGTACAAAGCGAAGCCCCGCCCGCTCCAGGATATCGAGTGCGCGAGACAATTCGCTCGACGTCGCACCCGTGACTTGGACCAGGATAGGGTCAAAGCGGTGCTGTCCGTCGGATAGGCACGAGAGGAGTTTCTGGAGCAGAGCATCGGATGGGTACACGGCCGGATTTTGACATCAGGTGCAATTTTTAGCTTGCGCCCGGGTTTCAAACGGCAAACGTCCACAGGACGGGCCGTATCATGGCGGCCATGAATGGTCACATTGATTCCCTCATCAAATGCGCCGCGGCGTGAGTTCGGCGGGCATCCCTTCGGACTTGCGGGCTTGGCAACGCCGCGCTTCTCCTTTGGCGCGAGTCGCTGCGGGCGTATACCTCGCATTGTTGATCGATGCCAGCCTGTATCCTTTTTCCGGCTGGCGTGACAAGGGGATTGCGTCCTTCGACTATCTCTGGGCACCGTGGCCGGCGCACGCTCTCGAATTCGACATCGTCGTCAACGTGCTCGGCTACCTACCCTTGGGTGTGCTGGGTGTGTTCGCGCTCTATCCGCGCATCCGTGGGCTCTTTGCGGTTCTCCTGGTCACGGGTGGTGCCGCGATACTGTCAGCCTTGCTCGAGGCGATTCAGACCTATCTACCGACTCGAGTCGCGTCCAACGTCGATCTAGCGACCAACTTCGCCGGGGCGGTGATCGGTGCATTGGCGGCATGGGCCTTGACAGAGCCGGTTCTTGATCGCGGTCGCTTGCGCGAGATGCGCCTGCGCTGGTTCGAACGTGACGCCAGCGGTGGGCTCGTCCTTCTCACATTGTGGTTCGGTGCCCTCTTGTACCCGACATCCCTCGCCTTGGCGCTGG
>Ga0208357_1000127_pt1 | contig 59137 bp, 67 predicted proteins | sample NGESurdeep092012_6_FD_184487 | JGI IMG/M metagenome (GOLD analysis project Ga0208357, IMG submission 184487) | Arctic peat soil microbial communities from Barrow, Alaska - NGEE Surface sample F52-2 deep-092012 (SPAdes) | ecosystem: Environmental > Terrestrial > Soil > Wetlands > Peat ...
TCAGGAATGACGGCTGGACCGCCTTGTGTCCACTCCACCTGTGACAACCATCGTCATCACCGATACCAATGTGCTGATCAACTTTCTGCATATTGGCCAGTTGCCGCTGCTCGGCGAGTTACCTACGTATAAGGTTCAACTGCCGACCGAAGTGCTACAGGAGATACCGACCCCGAGCAGAGAGCGGCGGTCGACGACGCGATCGCTGCACGCCAACTCGATTTACTGGTCATCCACGCATTGGATGCCCTCGCCCTGTTCGGCGACCTGCGCGATCTGATGGGGCGCGGTGAGGCCGCCTGCTTGGCGTTGGCTGCAACCACTGGTTGTCATCTTGCCTCGGACGAGAAAAAGCGGTTTCGCCGCAAAGCCATCGAGCTAATCGGCGAAGCACGGATACTCAGAACGGAGGACTTGCTGGTGGCAGCAATTCGCGGCGGACGGATCACTGTGGCGCAAGCAGATGGATACAAAGTTGTCCTTGCTGAAAATCGTTACACGATGCCGTTCGGGAGCTTCGCGGAGCGCGTTTGAGCGCCAGCCGCGGGTAATGGGAGCGGAAATAATGCTTCGAACCTCAGAGGAATGGGAGGCTCGATTCCGCGCCTGGGCTGGCGGCCCCGGAGAAACTGACTTGAACGCTGTGACAACGCAGAGCGGATGATTCGAAAAGCCATCGCGGCCAGCCCATCTCTCAAGGATTTGGATATTGAAGTTTTCGCCCAAGGCTCGTTCAGGAATATCACGAACATTGCCCAGGAGAGCGATATTGATATTTCCGTATGCCTTCGCGAAGCCTGGTACTACGAGATTCCAGAGGGCACCAAAGCCAGCGACTTCAATATCAGCCCGACAGGGCACAATTACGAAACGTACAGGCAGAACGTCATCGATGCGCTGAGCGAATATTTCGGCTCAGATGTCGTGCACCCCGCCGGTAGAGAAGAGGATGGTTTAACGAGCTGGGGCGAAGGCACGGTCATGGCGCACCACGAAATCGCCAACTTGATCATTGCGGGTCGCGACCAAGTATGGGTAGTTGTCTATGACGATGCGCACCCGGGTGTTCTAGTCTACACAGACCGCGTGCGCGTCAAACCAAGGCAACGGGAGTATCTCGAGAGCTATGGAGAAAATGGCCACGGAACTAGGTCGCTGAACGAATTGCAGGTGTACAGCTAGCGATCGCGGCGGTCACAACCGCTTACGCAGGCGGTAATCCTGTAGAACGAAGAGCGCGTGAAGTACATGTTCGCCGAAGCGCAGTCAACTCCGCCGTTCCAAGGACGCGGCAAACGAACCCAAAGCCACAAGCCCAAGAAGGATGTACGACCACCAGGTAATTTTCATATTCTTACCGCAATGAGCGCTGTGCCAACGGTTGACACATTAGACGACGTCCAGAACTAGATCGGCATGGTCGTGCATGCCGTCTCTTATGCGATGTCCCAGCGGCGCGAGAAAAAGCTGCGCACCTTCGCGTCTTGCGAACTTCATCGCAGGGATGAAGTCACTGTCACCTGTAACTAACACTATTACTTGGACGATCCGCTTTAGCGTAAGCGCCGCGATGTCAAGACCGATTCGCATGTCAACGCCCTTTTGTTGCACGAAGGGATCTAGTTCAGCGGACGAGATTGTGATGTTCGCACCCTGAGCACGTTGCAGAGTCGACTTTTTTAGTTGCCACCCACGAAACACGAGTTCGCCGGTTCTCAGCGCAACAAACGGAAGTTTCGCTAGCTCGCTGTGGAGCTTCTGTGAACGGGCGACGATTGGTTGTCCCCCAAAATTGTAGGCGCCCCCATTTAGCGGCTTGGAAACTTTCTCAGTAAGTGGCGCCGAATCGTAAAAGTACATCCGGTGCAAGCGGTGATCGGCGAGAGCGGCGTGAGCGGAGAGACGAGAGATGAAATTGTGGAGCGCTGCCGCGTCCATGGGCTGTGCGGCAGTGCCCAATTTACGTTTGATGAAGCCGCGATCGACAAGAACCGCGTAGCAAAGCTTCATGAAGAATGAGGTGGGCCAGAGGGCAGGCGGGGTCGAAACCCACTTGGATGGTAGCCCGCCATGGCCGGTTTTGTATGTGGTTGGAGTCTAGCATGCGCCCCGGGGGCGACGAAGCATGCCGGCAACAAATAAGACTAGCCCGACCGAACGCAGTTTCCTTACAACTGTAAAAATATTTCGGAATGCTCCGTCATGCGGCCCGGTGCGGACCCAGGATTTTCTAGTTAGTGACCGCTATCACGGAAATCCGCAAGGAATTTGGTAGGCGCGATTGGACTCGAACCAACGACCCCCACCATGTCAAGGTGGTGCTCTAACCAGCTGAGCTACGCGCCTAAAGAAAAAATTATAGCACGGGCACATCCGCAAGAAAGAGTGCGCCAACGGTAGAGCGATCGTGCTCTGCCCCGCCTTGACGGGTGTATCGGCCAAATGCGCTTCACCAAACGGTCATGAAATCTTCATGTTCGTGTCATGAAACATTGATCAAATGCGCGGCATTCCATGAATGCGCCTTTATCTCCATCCTTGACAACCGAAGACCGTTCCACGTCTCACTACCGCGCAATCTGGATCTCCGACATCCACCTGGGCACCGCAGGATGCAAGGCAGATTTTCTTCTCGATTTTCTGAAGCATACAGAATCCGACACGCTTTTTTTGGTGGGCGACATCATCGACGGCTGGCAGCTCAAAAAGGGATGGACGTGGCGGCAATCGCACAACGACGTCGTTCAAAAGATCTTGCGTAAGGCGCGCAAAGGCACCCGTGTCGTCTATATCCCCGGCAATCACGACGAATTCGCCCGCGACTATGTCGGCCATCGATTCGGCGGCATCGAAGTGCTGCACGAGGCGACGCATGTGACCGTCCGGGGCCAGCGACTGCTGATCACGCATGGCGATCTTTTCGATGGGGTGATCCTTCAGGCAAAGTGGCTCGCCCACTTGGGTGATTCACTCTATACCTTCATCCTCGCTTTGAATCATTGGTTCAACCGCATCCGTACACGCCTGGGTTTCGAATACTGGTCTCTATCCCAGTATCTGAAGCACAAGGTCAAAAACGCAGTTGGATTCATTACCTCTTTCGAGCAAGCGGTGGCGCAGGAGGCCAAACGACGGGGCTACGACGGAGTCGTGTGTGGCCACATCCACAAGGCTGAGATCCGCGAAATCGATGGACTGATCTACTGCAACGATGGCGACTGGGTCGAGAGTCTGACCGCCTTGGTCGAAACCTATTCCGGCGAGTTGCGCATCGTGCAGTGGAATCGACAGCACGGTGCCGTTTCTCCCATCCTCGTTCCCCTGCCGGTCACGAACTAGGAGAGATGCATGAAAATTCTGATTGTCACCGATGCCTGGGATCCGCAAGTCAACGGTGTCGTGCGCACCCTGAAGTCGACACGTCGCGAACTGGAGAAAATGGGCCATGTCGTCGACATCCTGTCACCGCTCGAGTTCAAAACTGTTGCCTGTCCCACCTACCCCGAAATCCGGTTGTCGCTGGCACCCCGCGCTCGGGTACGGCAACGCATTCTTGCGGCCGCACCCGAGGCGCTGCATATCGCCACTGAAGGGCCGCTCGGACTCGCCGCACGCGCTTTTGCCATACGCCACCGCATACGTTTTACGACGGCTTACCACACGCGTTTCCCGGAATACATCAAGGCGCGCTTTGGCGTACCGCTGTCTCTCACGTACCGCTTTCTCAAATGGTTCCATGGCCACTCGGAGGCGGTGCTCGTGCCCACGCGCGTGGTCAAAAGCGACTTGGAGGCGCACGGATTTCCGCCGCACCGTGTCGTGCTTTGGTCGCGTGGCGTCGAACTCGATCTGTTCACGCCAGGAACGGCCATGCGTCACGATCTTCGGCCGCCGATTTTTCTGTGCGTGGGACGAATCGCCGTCGAAAAGAACATCGAGGCCTTTCTCGAACTCGACTTGCCGGGAACCAAGTGGGTCGCCGGTGAAGGCCCGCTTCTCGCGACGCTCACTCGCAAATATCCGGACGCCCACTTCACCGGCGTGCTGAACCAAGAGGAACTGGCCCGCCTCTACAACGCCGCGGATGTCTTCGTTTTCCCGAGCCGCACCGACACGTTCGGACTCGTGCTCTTGGAGGCGATGGCCTGCGGCTGCCCCGTAGCGGCCTACCCCGTGACCGGCCCCGTCGATGTCATTGGAGATTCCCCTGCGGGCGTACTCGACTGGGACCTGCGGGCGGCAGCTTTGGCCGCACTCAAAATCGACCGAGCCCTGCCGCGTCAACACGCCCTACGCTTTTCCTGGGAAACTTGTTCTCGACAGTTTCTCGAATACCTGCGGCCGATTGTTCCCGCAGTATCATTGCAAGGCGATGGGCAACCCCAGTCGACCTCCTGATCCGAACGACGCCGAGAGCCCCTACAAAGGTGTAGGCGGGGTGCAGCGCGTGATGAATGCGCTGCGCTACTCGATGCGCGGCCTGGTGCTCGCATGGCGTCTGGAAAGCGCGTTTCGTCAAGAGTTGGTTTTAGCCTTGGTACTCATTCCGGCAGCGCTGTTGTTACCGGTCATGGCCCTGCAACGCCTGGCATTGATCGGTTCCGTTCTCATGGTCCTGGTCGTCGAACTTCTCAATTCAAGCGTCGAGGCCGCCATCGACCGCATTTCGCTCGACCACCATCGGCTCTCGGGGCGGGCCAAGGATTTCGGTAGCGCGGCGGTATTTATAGCTCTCCTGTTTTGCGTCGTCGCTTGGTGTCTGATCGCGGGACCGATCCTTGCCCTTGAAATCGCGAGACATCTATGAACCTTCTCCTGTGGCGCCACGCCGATGCCGAAGACAGTAGTCCGGACTTAACGCGCAACCTGACCAAGAAAGGTCGCGACCAGGCCAAAAAAGTCGCCGCTTGGATGCGCCGGGAGATGCCCGCGCACGCGCGCGTTCTCGTGAGCCCGGCCACGCGCGCGCTGCAGACCGCACAGGCTTTGGGAATTCCGTTTGTCACTGACGACGCGTTAGCGCCTGGCGCGACCGTGGAAGACATACTGGCAGCGTTGGATCTGCCCATTGTCGAACGCGACGCCAAGCGCACCTGGGTCGTGGTCGGTCATCAACCGTGGCTGGGACAGCTCGCAGCCTTTCTGTTGTCCGATTCTCCCGCGTCGTACAGCGTGCGCAAAGCCGCGCTGTGGTGGCTCGTGCAACGCGAGCGCGCCGACCTGGTGCAGTGGACGCTACGCTGCGTCGTCGATCCAGATTTGCTGTAAGGATCGGGAACTGCGGATGCGTCATGTCATCCAATAGTCATAAAAAGCGTAATCGAGCTGTCGTTTTCCTTTCATATACTCGATTCAGAAACATCAAAAAAGGAAAAAACCATGCGCGTTGAACCTCGCGATCTCCTCGCCCCGGCGTCTGAGGCCTTGGCGTTACGCACGCAGTTGGCCGCCTCCAGCAATCAGTTTTCCGTCTACATCACCCGTTCACCCGAAGAAATCAAAGAGGCCCAGCGCCTGCGTTATGAAGTGTTCTCCGAAGAGCTGGGCGCCCGTCTGCAGGGCGGCGAGGACGGCCTCGACGAGGATGTCTACGATACGTTTTGCGACCACCTGATCGTGCGCGACAACAAAACCTTAAGGATCGTCGGCACTTATCGGATCTTGCCGCCCCATGCTGCCCATCGGCTCGGCTACTATGCCGACACTGAATTTTCCACGGCTCGCTTGAACCACCTTAAGCCTAAGCTGTGCGAATTTGGCCGCTCGTGCGTCCATCGGGATTATCGCTACGGATCGGTCATCATGCTGCTCTGGGCCGGTCTGGCCCAGTACATGGTAGGACACGGCTACGAGCACGTGATCGGATGCGCAAGTATCAGCATGCGCGACGGCGGGCACCAGGCGGCCAGCCTCTTTAACCGTCTCAAGAGCGATCATCTCGCCCCGACCGAATATCAGGTGTTCCCGCGCAATCCACTGCCTTTGGATCGATTACGCGACACCCTCAAGGTGGAAGCCCCGCCGTTGGTCAAGGGGTATCTGCGCGTGGGTGCCCAGATATGCGGTGATCCTGCATGGGATCCTGACTTTAACTCCGCCGACTTTTTCATGCTTTTATCGACCGCGCGCATGAACCCGCGCTACGCCAAACATTTTGGCATCCATACTCAAGTACCCCTCATGAAGGCCGCGTAAGTCGAATTTTCCCTAGGAAAGCGGCCCCGCACACCTTCGGCGGCGTGCCTTGGACGAACGCGGTGCGAGATCAACGTCGGAAATGTTGCGACCGAGGGCCCTCTTCACGCCTTCGCACCAAAAACGTTAGCCCAGCTCGATCGTGAGTCCGATCTTTCCCCATTCCAGGCATTCCTGACGCAAGCTGAATTCGGTCAGCGGATTCTCGGCGAGCCACGAGGCGTCGGCTAAAAGAACGTAGCCTTTCGAAGTAGTCTCGAGCACTAGCGCGGGCATTTTCATATCGGCCGCACGCCGTCGATACAGCAGCACCGCCAATCGCAAACACAATACCGCAAGCCAGTCGTTGGGGCCCGAGAGTTGACCTGAAAGCTTGGTCAGCTTGCCCGTGTGGCCCAACACCAGCGCAGCCATTTTCATCTGGTCTCGCTTCGAGAAGCCCGGCATGTCGGCGTTCGACAGGATGTACGAAGAGTGTTTGTGATAGCCCGCATGCGAAATCGACAACCCGATTTCATGCAGCAACGCCGACCAACAGAGCATTTTTTCTATACTTTCGCGCTCTTCCTGGCTACCGGTCGCCGCCTGACGCAAGAACGAGACCGCCAACGCGCCCACGCGCCGCGCCTGGGGCCGATCCACGCCGTAGCGCTGGGTGAACTGCTCGATGGTGACATCGCGCATATCCTGGCGCTGGCTACGGCCCAATAGGTCGTAGAGCACGCCTTGCCGAAGCGCGCCGTCGGCGACGTCCATGCGATCGAGGCCGAGCACCGCAAAAACAGCTGCCATGATGGCGAAACCACCCGGCAAAACCGGCACGCGATCAGACTTCAACGCTTCCAGCCGCAGGCGGCTCGCATGGCCAGCACGCAGCAGGGCCTCGCGTAACTTATCCAGTCCCTCGCGGGTGATTCCATGTTCAGAATAGCCGCTCTGCTCCAGGATCTCACCCAAGGCCTTGGCGGTGCCTGAGGAGCCCACCGCAATCTGCCACCCCGTGGCCATAAAGTCACGCGCGATGACCTCGACTTCCTTTTGCGCCGCCAATTCCGCTTGTTTCAAGGTATAGCGATCGATCTCGCCGCCCGGAAAGAATTGCATGCTAAAGGCGACGCAGCCGATGAACAGCGACTCCATCAAGCGCGGCTCATGTCCTTGTCCGATGATGAATTCCGTCGAACCGCCACCGATATCAACGACCAGCATCTGACCGGCCTGAGGCGGGAAGGTATGCGACACGCCACTGTAGATGAGGCGCGCCTCTTCGCGACCTGCAATCACTTCGATCGGGAATCCGAGCGCTGCCTCGGCGGTGCGTAAAAAATCGCCCGCATTCTTGGCCACCCGCAGGGTATTGGTCGCGACCGCTCGCACCTGATCGGGGGCAAACGAGCGTAGCCGTTCGCCAAAGCGCTGCAACACCGCGAGCGAGCGCTGCTGCGAGTCCGCGTCCAATCGCTTCTCGCGCGTGAGGCCCGAAGCAAGACGCACCGTCTCCTTCAAACTATCGAGGGGGTAGACTTGGGAACCGCTCGGCGTGTCGACCACGCGTCCGATGAGAAGCCGAAAACTGTTCGAACCAAGGTCAACAGCGGCCAAAAGGCGAGTTCCGGGCATGATATCGGTAAAATGACGAGCGTAAGTCCGCGATATTACAGAAGGTTGGAGCAACTCCATGGAAGTCCCTGAAAAATATGAACGTCACATTCTTGTAACCGGGGTGAAATAATTCCGGCCCATAGTCCAAACACTGCACGACAAAGAACTAAAACAGTGCCACAAGAAGCATTTCTAAATCGTGAATTGGGTGTTCTCGGCTTTAACGAGCGCGTCCTGGCGCATGCGGAAGCTGCAGACATGCCGCTGTTGGAACGACTGCGTTTTCTGTGCATCACCAGCAGCAATCTCGACGAATTCTTCGAGATCCGGATCGCCGGCATGAAAGAGCAAATTCTGCAGAATCCGGGGTTTCGCGATGTCGATGGTTTCACCGTGGCCGAGGCCTACCAGCGCGTCTCGGATCGTGCCCGCCAATTGGTGTCGCGCCAGTATGACCTCTTGAATCAAACGCTCTTTCCGCAACTCGAGGCGGAAGGCATTTTCGTGCATTTGATGGCGAGTTGGAATTTGGCCCTATCGGCCTGGGCCCATGACTATTTCCATCGCGAAGTGCTGCCGGTTCTCACGCCGATCGGGCTCGACCCGGCACACCCCTTCCCGCGCGTATTGAATAAAAGCTTGAATTTCGCGGTCGAACTGGGTGGAAACGACGCATTCGGCCGTAAGTCAGGCGTGGCCATCGTGCAGGCTCCGCGCGCCTTGCCGCGGCTCATTCGCCTACCCGACGGACTGTCGGATCATCCCTACAGTTTTGTCATGCTCACCTCGATCATGCAAGCGTGCGTGGCCGATCTGTTTCCGGGTATGGAAATTCATGGCTGTCATCAGTTCAGGGCCACGCGCAACAGCGACCTGTTTGTCGACGACGAGGAAATCACGAATTTGCGCGTCGCGCTCCAGGGGGAATTGCCCCAACGTCATTTCGGCGACGCTGTCCGCCTCGAAATCTCGGAGAGCTGCTCGGAAGCCATCGCGCAGCTCCTCATGCGCGAATTCGCGCTGGAATTGCGCGACGTTTATCGGGTCAACGGTCCGGTCAATTTAGTCAGGCTCATGCAACTCCCTGATTTGGTGGACAGGCCCGATTTGAAGTTTCCCCTGTTTACGCCAAGCCTGCCCGCCTCGATCCATAAGGCCAAGCTGAAAAACAGCGATCTCTTTAAGGTCATCGCGAAGCAAGATATCCTGGTGCATCACCCCTACCAGTCGTTCAATCCGGTACTGGATTTTCTGCGAACTGCCGCGGGCGATCCACAAGTCGTAGCGGTCAAACAAACCATCTATCGCACCGGTACCGACTCGGCGCTCATGGAAGCCCTGTTAAATGCGGCGCGTAGCGGAAAGGAGGTCACGGTCGTCGTCGAACTGATGGCGCGCTTTGATGAAGAAACCAACATCAATTGGGCTGCGCGTCTCGAGCAGGTGGGTGCTCACGTCGTCTACGGTGTTGTCGGACATAAAACGCATGCCAAAATGGCGCTCGTCGTACGCCGCGAAACCTCAAAGAGCGGCGCAACCAGGCTGCGCCGCTACGCGCACCTCGGCACGGGAAATTACCATGCGCGCACGGCCGCGCTTTATACGGACTTCGGCCTTTTTACAGCCGATGAAGAAATCTGCGACGACGTCCACGAGGTATTTTTGCAACTGACGGGCCTCGGAAGTGCCAAGAAACTTAAATCTCTTTGGCAGTCACCATTCACCTTGCATGCCAATATGGTCGCTGCGATCCGCCATGAAGCGCACCAGGCCAAGGCGGGGCGGCCGGCCCACATCATTGCAAAGATGAACGCGCTATTGGAGCCCGAGATCATCAAGGAGCTCTATGCGGCCAGCGCAGCCGGCGTCAAGATCGAACTGATCGTGCGCGGCGTCTGTGCGTTGCGGCCCGGGGTTTCCGGCCTTTCGGAAAACATCACGGTGCGATCCGTCATCGGACGCTTCCTCGAACACAGCCGGATTTTTTATTTCTATAGCAACGGCGACAAACACGTCTATCTATCGAGCGCCGACTGGATGGATCGCAATTTCTTTCGACGTGTCGAACTGTGCTTTCCGGTGCTCGATGCCAAACTTAAAAAACGTGTCATCCAAGAAGGTCTGATGATGCACCTACGCGATAACATATTGGCGTGGCGCATGGACAGTAACGGCGGCTACAAGCGGAAACATTCGCGCGCTGCCCCCTTCGACTGCCAGTCCGAACTGCTAAAGCTGCTCGCGAGTTGACCGCGAAAGGCACGCGACCTAATCGCGACGCGCCTGCTCGACCCCATTCACATCACGGATTTGCAGAATCGCCCGCTCCAACTGAATCGCATCGGCCACCTCGGCAGTAAAGCGCATGTGTGCGACACCCTTGCGGCTTTCGGTACGAACGCCGACCACGTTGATCTTCTCGCGCGAAAAAACCTCGGAAATGTCCCGTAAAAGGCCCTGGCGATCAGTGGCGCCCACCAGGACATCGACCGGATAGACGGCCTCGGAATGCGCGCCCCAGGCAGTCTCGATGACGCGTTCGGGACTGCGCTGCCGCATGGTCGCAAAGTTGGCGCAATTGGCACGGTGAATCGAGACGCCCTTGCCGCGCGTCACAAAGCCTACGATCGTATCCGGCGGGGCTGGTCTGCAGCACTTGGCCAATTGCGTCATGAGCGAATCGACGCCGACCACAAGTACGCCACTTTTCGCGCCCGATGAGACACTGGTCGAGCGGCTTTTTCGGGGTATAACCGCATCTTCTTCCGTCGCCTCCGGCGCCAATGCCCCGCGCGCCGCGTCAAGCGCCGTCTCGACGTTGCGCAGGCTGAGTTCGTCCTTGGCGACCGCCACAAACAGATCTTCACTGCGACTAAACCCCAGACGTCCCGCCAATTCCTCAAGACTGACCGCGGTTTTTCCTTCGCGCTGCAGAGTCTTCTCGATCAGAGCGCGCCCGGCAGCGACTGTCTCGCTATGCTCGAGCACATTGAACCACTGCCGTACTTTGGCACGCGCCCTCGGGCTCTTCAGAAAACCCAACTGCGCATTGAGCCAATCGCGCGAGGGCCCAAAGCCTGAACCACCAGGCTTTGCCTGAATGATCTCGACCGTCTGGCCGTTCTTTAGGGCTGTATTGAGGGGGACCATGACGCCGTCGACGCGCGCACCGCGACAGCGGTGCCCGAGATCGGTGTGCAAATAATAGGCAAAGTCGAGGGGTGTTGCTGCCACGGGCAACTCGATCACGCGCGCCTGAGGCGTTAGGACATAGATATGATCATCCAGGAGCCGCGAGGGGATGGCCGTGCCCGTTTGCGACCCGCCTGCGGTTTCTTCATGTCGATCCGGACTGCCTTCCACCGAATTTGCAACCTCGGCCTTCCACGCCAGCAATTGGCGCAACCACGCAATCTTTTCGTCGTAACGGTTTTGCGCCGCGACGCTCGTGCCGGCCTCTTTATAACGCCAATGAGCGGCCACGCCGAACTCGGCGAACCGGTGCATCTCACGGGTTCTGATCTGTACTTCGAATGGACGGCCGCCGGCATCCTGCACCACGGTATGCAACGATCGATAGCCGTTGGACTTGGGTCGTGCGATATAGTCGTCGAACTCCTGGGTCAAGGGCGCCCATTTGGCATGAATGGCTCCCAGCGCGGCATAGCACGCGCGTTCGTCAGCCACGATGACGCGCAACGCGCGCACGTCATACAGGTTCTCGAAATCGAGTGCCTTACTGCGCATCTTGTTGACGATGCTGTAGATATGTTTGGGTCGGCCGCTGATCTCCGCGACGATGCCGGCCGCACGCAAAACCGCATCCATCTGACTCATCGTCGCTTCAATGAAGGCCTCGCGCTCGGTGCGTTTCTGGTCGAGCATGCGCGCAATGCGCTTGTAGGTATCGGGTTCGATGAAGCGCAGGGACAGGTCCTCAAGTTCCCACTTGATCTGCCAGACACCGAGGCGATTCGCCAGTGGTGAATACAACGCCAACGACTCCTGTGCAAGACCTTCGGGCACCGGCAACTTGGTCGCCGCAAAGTAACGCAAGGTTTGCAGGCGCGAAGCCAGCCGCACCAGAACCACGCGGATATCGGTCGCAAATGCCATAAGCATCTTGCGCAGCGTCTCGACCCGACGAAGCGCCTCTTTGGGGTCCAGCGCCCGACCCGCGGAGGATGCGCCGCGGCGTGTGAGTTCGCCCATTCGCGCAAGCTCGCGTACCCCCAAAGCAATCGGCGCCACGTCCGGCCCGAAGGTTTCGGTCAACTGCTCCTCGGGGCGTGCCAAAAGCTCGGCGGCAGCGAACAAGACACCGCCGGCACGCGCGGGCGCATCGGCCCGCACCGCATCGAGAATGCCCAATAAGCCCCAGGCATGATCAGCCATCGGCTCGCCGGTCGACAATCGCGCGTTGCCGTAGAGGGTTTGGGCAAAGTCCCATGCCCGGCGCACGATCTGGGCATCGGCCGCCGCAAGGTGGGCCGTCAGGGAATCGAGCGGATCGGATGGAACTGCCGCAGCCGACACAGGACGAGCCTCGGGATTATCCAGAAGCGCCGAGGTTGCCAAAGAGGGAGTAATCGGCACCATGACGCCAATTATCCCACTTGGCCAGGAACCTGCCCGAGCCAGGAAATACACGCCGCCAACGGTAGCCATTCCGACCTTGGCACGTATTGGCACAGGAAACCCTCTCGAGACCCGCTGCGCCCGAGCGCAGCGCTTACATGTATTGCGCGGCGATGATTTTCATTTCGACCAGACAGCCGGGTCTGGCCAGGCGCGCCTCGATCGTGGCCCGAGGGGGAGTCTGGCCGGGCACGACCCAATCATCCCAAATACGGTTCATCTCGCTATAGAGGCCAATATCGGTCACGACGATCGTCGCCGACAGAATCAGCGTCTTGTCGCTATGGGCTTCGCCCAGGAGGCGATCGACGTGCCCGAGCACTTCGCGGGTTTGGCCGGCCATGCCCAAAGACGTATCTTCGGCGATCTGACCGGCGAGGTAGACCACTCCATTATGAATCGCGGTTTCGGATAACCGTGGGCCGACATGCAATCGTTTGACGTGGGAGGTGCTAGGCATGGCAATTTTCTCTTAACAGGAATTCTCGGGCAATCGCGATCTGGTCAGCGTGCATGAAGGTCGGCGCGTGGCCCACCTGGGCCACCGTCACGAGTTCGGCCTTGGGGCCACGGCGCGCCATTTCCTCCTGAGTCTGGAGCGAAAGCATATCGGAAAGTTCTCCACGCACCGACAACGTCGGACACCGGATCGCATCGTAGATATTCCACACTTGAACGTCAGTGCCCACAGGAATGGCATTGTTTGTCGCTTGAAACGCGACACCGATGGCCGGATCATAGTGAAGAATCCAGCGATCGCCGGCACGTTTGAGCACGATTTCAGTGAGATATCGCCATTCGGCATCGGTATGCGGCCCGAACGAGGCCGAGACCGCCCGGATATAGCGCTCGGCTTCGGCCACATCGGAAAAACTGATGGGTTTGCCGACATAGTCCGCAATACGGGCCAACGCTTGCGCAGGCAACACCGGGCCCACATCATTCAGAATGAGACGGTCGATGGGGCTGTGCGGCAGCGCAGCCAGCCCCATGCCGATCAATCCCCCCATCGAAGTGCCGAACCAATGCACCGTTTCCGCGTCCAGGCGGGCCAAAAGCGCCACCATGTCGGAAGCGTAGGTCGCCATATCGTAGAGCATCGGATCGCTCAGGTAATCCGAGCACCCCCGTCCAACTACGTCCGGACAAACCACGCGATACTCCGCAGCCATGGCGCGTGCGAGCGCATCGAAATCGCGGCCCACACGTGTCAGTCCGTGGACGCAGACCAGTACACGCGCATTGTGAGGGTCACCCCACTCGACGTAGGCCATGCGATGCAGGCCTACGCGCGTCAAACACTGGACCTGATCCAAGCGAGGCTCGGCGGGCATACGGAACTCCAGCGATCGAGGATCGCAAAAAATAGAGACCTATCAGGGGCTATCCATCGAATTTTAAGCGAAATCGCGCGCCGTCGAGTTGCCGGCGCTCCGGCAGCACCGTATTACGGGTCGATGGCATCCGCAAAACGCCGCTGTATTCTTGCATCGCCTGCTGATAGAAAGGCCGATGTATGCTGGCCGTTGGCGTGCATATCTGACGAGAATGGCGCGGTGTCGTTTTGGAATCCGAGACACGAAGCGCGTCGGCTACCCGCCAAGACGTGCATCTGTCGCGCCACGATCGTGGCACCTCAAGGAGAGCGCAATGACTCATCTCTCGTACGTGACACCGTCCCCCGACAGCCCGTGGGGAACCTACCTGTCCCAGGTCGACCGCGTGATTCCGTATCTCGGCCCTCTCGCGCGCTGGGCCGAGACCCTGCGCCGTCCCAAACGCGCACTGATCGTCGATGTCCCCATCGAGATGGACGATGGCAGTGTGGCGCATTTCGAGGGTTTTCGGGTACAGCACAATTTGTCACGCGGCCCCGGTAAGGGAGGCGTACGCTTTCATCCAGATGTCACGCTTGAAGAAGTGATGGCATTATCGGCCTGGATGACCGTGAAATGCGCCGCGGTCAATCTGCCCTATGGCGGCGCCAAAGGCGGCATCCGCGTTGAGCCCAAGAAACTCTCCCACAAGGAACTGGAGCGTCTCACGCGCCGTTACACCAGCGAGATCGGCTTTATCATCGGGCCGGACAAGGATATCCCCGCACCCGATGTGAATACCAACGCCCAGATCATGGCTTGGATGATGGACACCTATTCCATGAATACGGGCTCGACCGCCACGGGGGTGGTGACCGGCAAACCGATCCCCTTGGGCGGCTCGCTTGGGCGCGTAAAGGCCACGGGACGCGGCGTATTCGTCATCGGCCGTGAGGCTGCCCAGCGCCAAGCCATTCCCTTGGAAGGTGCCCGCGTTGCCGTGCAGGGATTCGGCAATGTCGGCTCGGTTGCGGCTGAACTGTTTGCCGGCAGCGGCGCTAAAATTGTCGCCGTGCAGGATCACACCGGGACGGTATTTAATCCCAAGGGCTTGGACATTACCGCCCTTCTGTCCGAACTACGCGCCCAAGGGGGAATCGGTAACTTTAGCGGGGGTGACCGCATCACAGACGAGGATTTCTGGGATGTTTCGTCCGAATTTCTCATTCCCGCGGCGCTCGAAGGCCCATTGAATAAACAACGAGCCGAACGTGTAAAAACGCGGATCGTCATCGAAGGGGCCAACGGCCCAACGACGTCCGACGCCGACCGCATACTGGGCGAGCGTGGAATTTTGGTCGTGCCGGACGTCATCGCCAACGCCGGTGGCGTGACGGTATCCTACTTTGAGTGGGTCCAGGATTTCAGCTCGTTTTTCTGGTCAGAGGATGAAATCAATGCGCATCTGGATCGCATCATGATTGAGGCCTTCACGCGCATCTGGGAAACCGCGGACCAAAATCGCATTCCATTGCGTACCGCGGCGTTCGTTGTGGCATGCACCCGGGTGCTTCAGGCGCGTGAAGAACGTGGCCTCTATCCTTAATGCGTCGTGCATGACGAGCGGCCGAGTAATCCGCCTGTTCCGCAACCCACTACGCGACATCCGTAGGCAACGACATGCAGCACCACATTGAGTACTTCGGCCTCGATACCTGCCACGTCGAGACGGCACTCTGGTCGAAGTGCATTCGGAACCACACGCTCGATTTGCCGACGTACGCGAAGAAGCAATGACTGGCAGACCTGCCAAGGTAGGGTCTCCAGGCATTGTGTACTTATAGATATTGGCAAAATAGGCCATTTTGTTATACTCTATACGTATGCCAAAGACCGCGCGCGCCCTTCTTCAACTTCCGCCAGCCACTGCCGGCGCCATTGAAAAATTAGGCGCCGACCTAGCTGTGGCTCGCTTGCGTCGCAAGGAATCATTAAGATCCTGGGCGCAGCGCTTGGGCGTTAGTGTGGCCACACTCCAACGGCTCGAGGCCGGTGACCCGTCGGTTGGCATCGGTATCGTCGCGACCGCGCTCTGGCTCATCAAGCGCGACGGCGAGTTGAGACATCTCGCGGCGCCAGAACACGACCAAGGCGCCACCGAAATGAATATCCGCGACGCCATTGCGCTGGGCCGCTCACGCGCCCAGTCCTCCGCGGAGGCGCGCCTGCGCGCCGCGGGCAACTCCGACAAGACGAAAGGCTGAGATGCGCCTGGACGACTTGTACCTCTGGTACCTGGGCGCCCCGGCCACACCGCGCTACGTCGGCGCATTGAACCTTGTCTCCGCCGGCAAGGGCGTTTCATTGCATTACGGCAAGGAGTGGCTCACCGAGGGGTTCGCGTTGAGTGAGGACCTCCCGCTCGTCGACAACGAGTTCTTGCCGCCAGACCGCCTAACGGCAGACGCGCAGCGCGCGGTCGGCGCGGTCGACGACGCCCGGCCGGAGCGCTGGGGCGAAAAGGTCATTCACTTCGTTGACAAGCCAAAGCGCCTTTCCTTGATGGAATACCTGTACTACGCTGGTGACGACCGATTCGGCGCGCTCGGCGTTTCCACCTCGGAAAGCATCTATAGTCCACGAACCGTAAGTCCGCTTCCTCGACTCGGTGATGCACAACAGCTCAGTGAAGTGGCGGCCAAAATTGAGGCTTCGGAGCCCATCACTGCCCTGGAAGCCAAAATCTTTGCTGGCGGTGGCAGCCCGCTCGGCGGTGCCAAGCCAAAGGCGCTCATCGACATCGACGGCGAGCAGTGGGTCATCAAGTTCTTCAACAACGAGCCCGTCGACACGCCGCTCATCGAGCATGCGACGATGACGCTTGCCAAGCGCGCAGGTATCACCGTAGCCGAGACGCAGGTCATCCCTCTCGCAGGCGCGAACGCCATCGCGGTTCGTCGTTTCGACCGCGAACAGGGCCGGCGGATACACAGCATTTCAGCGGGCACCGCCATCCGCGCGGCCACTGCGTCCGGCACCGAACCCGAGATGGGGTATGCGGAGCTGGCACGAATTCTCCGCCGCGTCGGTATCACCCAGGACGCCGTGAACCAGCGGGACGCACGCGAGCTCTTCCGTAGAATGGTCTTTAACATCTTGGTCGACAATACCCATGACCATGAGAAGAACCACTCCCTGATGATTGTGAACCCGTTCGCCAAGGGGCGCCTCAAGCTGGCGCCGGCTTACGACGTCCTGCCGACGAACTCAGGACAGGGGTATCAGGAGTTCATTTGCGGCGCTCAGGGCCGCGACTCGACGCTCGAAAACGCAATGTCGCAGTGCGATGCATTCGGTCTGTTTCCCGCGCAGGCTTCAGCAGAAATTGTCGCAGTCATTGGCGTCGTGAATACGTGGAAGGAGCACTTCGCACAGGCCGGGGTGACAGTGCACGATATTGCGAACCTGGCTGAACGACTCGACGGCAACGAGTTGCTGAGCCAATGCAGTGGCTTTAATCCAGCCTCGTATCAATCCTCGCCGGCCAAGCGAAATAGGCCAAGCCCATTTCGGCGAACCTGAAAGTCGAGCAATTGCAATATCCTGAATAAATCGTAGGAAACGCCGAACTTCATTCTTCGCCCTGCTCTTCGCCCGAGTTCAAAGCGCTTTGGCCAGACGCGGCAAAGCCGCATAAGCGTTGTCGCGGGTGATCTTGGCCATCTCGCCTTGTGTCCAACCGCGCAACGTCGCCAACACGTGGCCGATGGCTGACAATTCAGAAGGCGTATTGCGTAACCCTTTGACCCAGGCCGGCGCGATGTCGGGTGCATCGGTCTCCAGCACCACGGAGCCGGCCGGAACCGACGCGGCCAGACGCCGGATATTACGGGCGCGCTCGTACGTCATCGCGCCTCCAAATCCCAACCGAAATCCGAGCGCACAAAAAGCGCTTGCCTGCTGCGGGCTGCCATTAAACGCGTGCGCAATCCCATGGGTCACGCCGATGATGCGCAAGCTCTTTAAAACGATGTCCTGCGAACGTCGCACATGCAGCAAGACCGGCAGATCATAGCGTTTGGCCAATTTCAGCTGTTCGCGGTAGAACCATTCCTGGCGTGTTCGGGCTGCGTCCGTCTTTAATTCCTCGACAAAAAAATCCATACCGATTTCGCCGATCGCGACAAACCGCGAATCGGTAAGCGCAATCTGAACCGCCGCCTCGAGCCGACCGATATCGTCCTCCCGCGCAGTGGGAGTTTGCAGGGGGTGGATACCCAGCCCGTACGCACCCCCGGGGATCGCGTGCGCCAGCGTCGCCACCCGCTCGAAGTTTTCGACACTCACGGCGGGTATGACAATCTGACCGACGCCCTTTGCATGGGCAACGCGTACCACTTCTTCACAGTCACCATCGAATTCACGCGCGTCCAGATGACAATGCGTATCGATCAAGCCTACCGCGTCGGCGCCGATTGAAAAAGTGTCCACGTCAGGGTTTTACCATCCGCATGCCGGGCTCATACGCCCCACCGGCTAGAGAACGCCGTTTTGCAGTGACAGCGTCGACGACATCCGCCGCGCCAATTCCAAGTCGTGCGTGACGACGACAAAGCTCGTCTTTAGATCACGATTCAGTTCACTGATGAGATCGAACATCTCATAAGCCGTATGACGATCGAGATTGCCGGTCGGCTCATCGGCCAAAACGACAGCGGGTTCGGTCACGAGTGCACGCGCCAAGGCCGCGCGCTGACGCTCGCCACCCGAGAGCTCCCCGGGGCGATGCGCCAAGCGATGCCCCAATCCCACGCGCTCGAGCATCGAACGTGCTGCAGCACGTGCCTTTGCAATCGAGTCGCGCCGGATGCGCAGAGGCATGGCGACATTGTCGAGCGCGGAGAATTCCGGAAGCAGGTGGTGGAACTGATAGACAAAGCCAAGCCGGCGATTGCGCACATCTCCGCGCTCTTTCTCCGACAGCGACGAAAGATCCGCGCCATCGACTTCGACCACTCCTGCACTGGGCGTATCCAGACCGCCCAGAAGATGCAAAAGCGTGCTTTTGCCGGAGCCGGAAGCGCCCACAATCGCCAGCATCTGTCCGGCTTCAACCGACAGATTGACATCGCGCAACACTTCGACGGCTACACGTGCCGATCCGAACGTCTTGGCCAGATGAAACGAGCGAAGAACGGCCGTCACGTCACTCCAGGCGGGCAGAGAGAAACGACGGCAGTTGTTCACAAGTCGCGGACAGCGAAGCCAGACGTGAATGACGGCCGTGCCCCGTCAATTCCGGGGCCACGTGACAGACATACCGGTACGCCACCGCACTCGTGATGGCGACCTGATCCAGATGCCCCCCCGTCGTGACCGCAAACGGTAGCCGGTCATCCAGCATACCTAACGCCGTAACCACTTGGCCGCGCACACGCTCGATCGTAGGCAGGTGGTGCAGATTCGCAGGCCTCATCTTGGTTTCGTAGACAAGCATGACCGCCTTTTCAGACGCGACGAGCGCCACTGAGAGCGTCTGCAGGGCAGCGAGACGTTCAGGCCCGGCCGCCGGAACAAGCCGTCGCTCGGGGACTCTTTGGTCAAGGTAGTCAAGAATGAAGGAGCTGTCGGACAGCGTCTGGCCATCCGAGAGCACCAGCGTGGGCGCCTTCAATAACGGGTTGTAGAGTTTGAACGAATCAGCATTGCGAAATACCGATAACGGCACATGCTCGAACTCGAATCCCAATATTTTCAAAGAAATCGCAACCCGTCGAACGAAGGGAGAATCGTATTGGCCGATAAGTTTCATGGGGAACCCGCATCTTCGAGAGTGCGTTGATAAATGCTGACGCACCAAACTGCCACGCGTTGACAAAACCGCATCCAGGAGGGTAGCTGCAAAATAGAAATCCCAGTGTGCGCCATGGCCTATTCGTAGCGCAAGGCTTCAGCCGGTTGCACGCGCGAAGCACGCCAACTCGGATACAAAGTGGCCAGTAGGCTAAGAACAATCGAAACACAGGCGATCGTGGTGACATCAGGAAACCGCACGTCCGAAGGCAATTTGCTGATGAAGTAAACATCCTTGGGGATGAGTGTCACTCCGAAGAGCTGCTCGATTCCCGCCACAATATCTCCCACATTGTAGGCCAGTGCGAGGCCGAGGATTACGCCGGCGATGCATCCGACGAGTCCAATGATGGCGCCCTGAATGATGAAGATCCGCATGACTGACTGAGGCGCGGCGCCCAGAGTACGCAAGATCGCTATGTCAGCCTGCTTATCGGTAACGGTCATGACCAATGAAGACACGAGATTGAACGCCGCGACCGCGATGATGAGCGTCAGGATGACGAACATCATGGTCTTTTCCGTCTTCACTGCCGAAAACCAATTGCGATTCTGCTGCGTCCAGTCAACGATCATGAGGTCGCCCGGAAGAGAGCGTGCCAACTCGCGACTCACCTCGGGCGCGCGATCCATGTCGTCAAGTTTGAGCCGGATGCCGGTATAACCGTCCTGGCGAAACAAGCGGGCCGTATCATCGATGTTCGCGAGGGCAAGCGTACTATCGTATTCGTAGTGACCCGATTCGAAAATGCCAACCACGGTGAACTGACGAAAACGGGGAATAAGACCCGCCGGGGTCACCTGTCCCTCGGGCGCAGCCACCGTCACTTTATCGCCGACATGCACGCCAAAACCACGCGCCAGCTCCGCACCGAGAACGATCCCGAAGCGGCCCGGTGTGAGATCGTCCAATTTGCCGGCAATCATCTCGCGCCCGAGATCCGACACTTTCGGCTCCTCGGCGGGCAATACGCCACGCAGTATGGCCCCGGTGAAACGATCACCACTGGTGAAGAGGACCTTACCCGAAACATAGGGGGCGACCGAACGCACGTGAGGGTTGCGTAATGCATCTTGCGCCAAGGCCTTCCAGTCGCCAATGGGGCCGTCGGCGCCCGATATCTCGATGTGCGCCAAAACCGAAAGCATCCGGTCCCGCACTTCCTTTTGGAATCCATTCATCACCGACAAGACGGTAATCAGCAAGGCGACGCTAAGCGCAATGCCGACCATCGATATGGCCGCGATAAACGAAATGAAGCCGTCGCCGCGCGAGGTGTCTTTCCGATGTTTGCCTGCGCGCGTATAACGCAAGCCGACTTGCCACTCGAAGGGAAGGTCCAATGATTTCTAGCCGCGTCAGAACGCAAACGGTAAAGGGTTCAGTTTGCCACACTTTCGATCGCCTACAATTGGGGCACCATGCGAACCCTTGAATTCGTCGTCGCCGACGCGCTCGTGCCGACCGACTTCGCGCCCGAAGTCCTCCGAGACCTGTCGTTGCCTCACTTGAGCGTTCTCGCGTCTCATGCGCTAGATGGTCTACCGCATCCGGGGGAAACGGCGCAAGCCCGCACTGAAGTTCCACTTTTAACCGCCTGGCAGGGCTGGCTCCTGCGCCATCAGACGCACGCCAACCTTGCAGCGTGGTGGGCCCAGGCACTGCACTTCGAGGCGCCGCCGGCTGTGCCCTGGCTGTGGATGCTGGAGCCCGCGCACTTTCAGGTCGGCCACGACCGTGTCATGTTGGGTGATCCGCGCTCACTGACGCTGTCAAGCGACGAGGGCGAAGAACTTGCGGCGGCCGCCCGGCCGGTTCTGAATGAGGCAGGCTGGACCCTGTTCGCGGTCACGCCAGAACGCTGGTTTGTTGCGCGCTCGGATGCACAGACCCTGTGCGGCCCGGCGCTGGAGTGCGGTATCGGGCGCAACGTGGCCCTGTGGATGCCTTACGGGGACGCCGCCGCGGCGCTGGGCTGGCGCCGTGTCATGAACGAAATCCAGATGACATGGTTTGTCCATCCGGTCAATGAATCCCGCGAAGCCGCGGGGTTGAACGTGATCAATGGCGCATGGTTGTCGGGTACGGGCCAGCTCAACGTACCCCATTTGCCTTTTGCCAAGGTTGCAAGCAGCCTGAAATTTTTGCGCCATGTCCCCACCGAAGCGAACGCCACGATCGATCTGGAGACGTTCGACGGTTTGATCGAACCTGCCCGCAGCCAGGATTGGAGCGCGTGGCGCAATGCGGTACAGGGGCTCGATTTGCGCGCCAGCGAGTTGCTGGGTGTCTTAAGAGAGGGTACCTACGACACATTGGAGTGTGCGTTTACCGGCGAAACCGGGGTGCGGCGCTGGAGCGTGCGCCGCACCGACCTGTGGAAGTTCTGGCGCCGTGGACATGCGGCCGAACTCTTTGCCGAATCGACGTGAAGCTCGTCACCCGAATCATCGATCCAATCGCGCAAGATGCCCTGCTGGCTGCAGGCCTCTCCCCTGTATTGGCGCGCTTGTACGCGGCGCGCGGCGTACGCGGCCCAGACGACTTGTCCGTCGATCTGGCGCGCTTGATCGCTCCGGATGGCTTGAAAAACGTGGACGCGGCAGCCGAACTCCTGGCGCAAGCAATCGATTCCCAAAAACACGTGGTCATCGTGGCCGACTACGATTGCGATGGCGCGACCGCCTGCGCCGTCGGTGTGCGTGGGCTGCGCATGTTCGGTGTGCACGTCGATTACTTGGTGCCGAATCGTTTCGAGTACGGCTACGGCCTGACGCCGGAAATCGTTCGCCTGGCGCAGCAACGCTTCTCACCGGATCTGCTCATCACCGTTGATAACGGCATTGCCAGCGTCGAGGGTGTTGCCGAGGCGAACGCGCTCGGTATGGCGGTCCTCATCACCGATCATCACTTGGCCGGCGATCAATTGCCAGACGCCGCCTGCATCGTCAATCCAAATCAGCCCGGTTGCGGCTTCGCCAGCAAACATTTGGCCGGCGTGGGTGTCATGTTCTACGTGCTCCTGGCCTTACGCAGACGGTTGCGCGAGCGCGGTGTATTTACGGCGTTGACCCAGCCGCACCTGGATCAGCTTTTGGACTTGGTCGCGCTGGGCACGGTGGCCGATGTCGTCTGCCTCGACGCCAATAACCGGCGATTGGTGAGTCAAGGTCTAAAGCGCATTGGGGCCGGGCAAATGCAACCGGGTGTCGCGGCGCTTTTTATAGCGGCCGGTCGCGAAGCGCGCAGCGCCAACGCTTTCGATCTCGGTTTTGCGCTGGGTCCGCGCATCAATGCCGCCGGACGCTTGGCGGATATGTCGCTGGGTATTGAATGCCTGGTGACCGACGATAGCGCCCGCGCACAAACGATCGCCAGGGAATTGGACGCCATTAACGGCACCCGCCGCGAAATCGAGGCCTCGATGCAAGACGATGCCTTGGCAAGTCTTGATCTGATCCAAGCCGAGGAAGCCATTGAGGGGCGGGCCAGTCTATGTTTGTTCGACGCGCACTGGCATCAAGGGGTCGTCGGAATCCTCGCTTCACGCCTCAAAGATCGATTCCATCGACCCACCATCATTTTTGCGCCCGCGGGCGACGGCACGCTCCGGGGTTCGGGGCGCTCCATTGTCGGCTTGCATCTGCGTGATGTGCTCGATCGCGTCAGCAAGGGCGCGCCCAAGCTCATCCTGCGGTTTGGTGGTCATGCCATGGCGGCGGGTCTTACCATCGATGCAGGCGATCTTCAGGCATTTACGGACGCTTTTGACAGCGCGGTGCGGGCGAGTCTCGAGCCTGCGCTCCTGATGCGTACGCTTGAGACCGACGGCTCGCTTGCAGACTCGGAGGCGACAAGTGCTACCGCGCGAGCCCTGGCGGCACAAGTCTGGGGACAGGGATTTGCCGCGCCGCTTTTTTGCGACGACTTCACCGTTCTCACGCAGCGCATCCTGAAGGACAAGCACCTGAAACTTGCGCTACGAAGTAAGGCAGACCGAACGTTTGAGGCGATCTGGTTCAATCACGCCGAGCCGCTGCCGTCCGAAGCGCGTATTGCCTATCGGTTGGCCGAAAATCACTACAACGGCACATCGCGTCTTCAGCTCATTGTGGAGCATGCCGAAGCCCCGTAGAACAGGGTGGGCACGCTACTCGACGCGCGCCTTCATCGCATCGAGGTCCAGGATCAACTTGTGACCTTTAAATGCGGCATTGCCCAGCGTGGCTTCAAAGTGTCCCCCGGGGCTTTGCACCGACGGTGTGGCAAAATAGCTCGCCGCATTGGCGTCCAGAAAGGCTGCACCCGAAAAGAGGATGGGCCCGACCGTACCGCGTTTCAGGGAAACACCACCATCGGTGAACGGAAAGGACTCATCGCGACCCTGGGCCGCGGCGTTCGCGGCACGCAAACCCAGCGCGTCGAGGCTCTCGTTGTAGAAAAGGATCGTACCGGTAAATGCGGTATCGATCTGCGCCCGAAAGCGATGCCCATTCAGGGAGAGGCCATCGACCACCAGAATCGCCGGACCCGAGTCGCCAAAAGGCACGAGCGACAGCGTCGCAGCCTTGGCATCTTGGCGCAGCTTGCCGCCGGGAAACACTCTCACGGTTTTTTGGCGGTAATCGATCTCGAGTGTTTTGCCCTTAAACGCTGGAAACGCAAGGGTCGCGACAAAGGGCGTCGACTTGGGTCCCAATTGCTCGGGGGACAACACCATAAACTGGGTCGGAAACAAGCTGCCCGCCACATCGAGATTTAAGATTTCGGTGGCAATGATGTTGGGATAAATCTGTCCCGAAGGCGAAACGTAGGGCCCCTTCGGAAGCTTTAGTTCGTCGGTCTTGGGCCCGAGGATGACCGACTGGACATTGCCAGTATCCAAAAGTACCGACCCCAACACCTTGTTATCGATCGTGCCTGGCAGACAGATCAGCCCCTGACAATCCACGTACGGCGTCACTTGGGGCGCCGCCGGCGCCGCTGTGCAAAAGCTCGGGACCAGAGCAAGCATAGCGATGAGGACGCTGAGTTTTGTGGGGAGAATCGTCCGCTTCATGAGGTCTCTTTGGATGAGGATGGATCGGGTGAGGTGTTGGCCGCTTCTGAAGAATCCGGGGCGACATCAACCCTAGCGAAGGCGAAACCGAAAAAATACGCCTTTGAACATCCGGGGTAGGAAGGGCGACCCCTAGCGTGGCTTTGCGGGCCCCGCGTCCGACCCATCCGGTTTGCGCGCGGACCCGGTGCAGGCCCCCCATCTGTTGGCCGTAAGCGGGCCTCCATTGAACAGCTATCATACAGGACACCATGGCGGCTCGATCCGCGGGATGGCGTGGGCCTTGAGTCGTCCCGGACTCCTCGGCTTTTGCCGTGCCTCAAAACGCGCGCTTCGAGATCTTGGGCAGGCTAAGGTGGGGATCGGACGGTGCCCCCCGATGTGCAAGGTATAATTTCTCGTTTGCATACGGGCTCGACCATGGAAGCCGAACGTCTTAATCTTTTGGAGGCCGCGCTTTTCGATTTGCGCACCCGCGTGACCGAGCTGCGGAGGTATCTTTGACTTCGAGACAAAGTCGAATCGACTGACCGAAGTCAACCAGGCCTTGGAAGACCCCAAGGTCTGGGGTGAGGCCAAACGCGCCCAGGAGCTCGGCCGCGAAAAAAAGGCGCTCGAGGACATCGTGGGCACGCTGACTCACCTGGCCGTCGGACTTGCCGATGCTTCCGAACTTTTTGCCATCGCCAAGGACGAGAGCGACGACGCGACCCTGGTAGCCATCGAGTCCGACATTGCCGCTTTACGCGAAGTCGTCGAAGGGATGGAATTTCGCCGCATGTTTTCGAATGCGGCCGATCCTTTGAACTGCTTTGTCGACATCCAGTCCGGCGCCGGCGGCACCGAAGCGCAGGACTGGGCGAGAATGCTCGAACGCCAATACTTGCGCTATGCAGAGCGCAAGGGCTTCCGGGCTGAACTTCTCGAAGAATCTCCCGGCGAGACCGCGGGCATCAAAAGCGCGACGATCAAAGTGAGCGGTGAATATGCCTACGGGCACTTGCGTACGGAGACTGGTGTGCATCGGCTGGTTCGTAAATCTCCGTTCGACTCGGCCGGCGGACGCCACACCTCATTTGCCAGCGTCTTTGTTTACCCCGAAGTCGACGACTCGATCGAAATCGAGGTCAATCCGGCCGATTTACGCATCGACACCTTTCGCGCCTCCGGTGCGGGCGGCCAGCACATCAACAAGACCGATTCCGCGGTGCGCATCACGCACCTGCCCAGCGGCATCGTCGTCCAATGCCAGAGCGATCGCTCGCAACACCGCAATCGCGCCGAAGCAATGGCGATGCTGAAATCGCGGCTCTATGATTTCGAGATCCGTAAGCGCCAGACCGAACAGGATAAGCTCGAGGCCTCCAAGACTGACGTCGGTTGGGGACATCAGATCCGCAGTTACGTTCTGGACCAGTCGCGCATCAAGGACCTGCGTACCAATGTCGAAATATCCAATACCGGCAAAGTACTCGACGGCGATCTCGACGCCTTCATCGAGGCCAGTCTGAAACAGGGCGTGTAACGAAGATGGGGATCCTGGCATGGAGGTCGTAATCATCACGGGCGCCTCGCGCGGCTTGGGGGAGGCGCTCGTGCGCGCATACCTGGGTCCAGACTGCCGCGTGATCGGTATCGCACGTTCACCCAACGCCGCCCTCGAGGCACACGCCCGCGCGCTGGGAGGGTGGCTCGATTGGTATTTGGAAGACCTGGCCGAACCCTATGCAACCGATGCGCTGGCGCGCTCCATCGCCCATGACATGCCGCAAGACGCGACGCGCTACGTGTTGATCAACAATGCAGCCACGCTCGGGCCGATCGGCGCTGCCTCCACCTTAGAAGCCGGTGCGGCCGCACAGGCGTTCAACCTGAACGTCACAGCCGCCATGCTATTTGCCGCACGCTTTCTGGAGGCGACCGATACGCTCGACGTACCGCGCCAGATTGTGAGCATTTCCTCGGGTGCCGCGCGCAATCCGCTCGCGGGCTGGGGCGTGTACTGTGCGAGCAAAGCGGCCTTGGACATGTTCACTCGCGTGGTGAACAAGGAACAGGCCAACCGCCCCAATAGAGCGACACTGGTAAGCTTGGCTCCCGGCATCATCGACACCGACATGCAAGGCCTCGTGCGTGCGGCCAGCCCCAACCAATTTCCGGATGTCGAACGCTTCCGGCTCATGAAGGAAAAAGGCCAGCTGGTGACGCCCGAAGCGACAGCCCTGCGCATCAAAGCCTATCTCGAGCGCTCCGATTTCGGGACATCAGAAATCGACGATTTGCGTAACTATTGACGTCACCCTCACCCTCGACTTGCCCATGAGCCAAACGCCGCCGCCAGAAACCCCTTCCGACGAGAATCACATCGTCGCCGAGCGTCGCGCCAAGCTCGCGCTCCTGCGCCAGGGCGGCATCGCGTTCCCCAATGATTTCGTTCCGAGCCACCAGGCCGCTCCCCTTCATCTGCGCTACGACGAAACGGAGGCGACCGAATTCGACGCGCTCGGCGTCAGTGTGGCACTGGCCGGGCGCATGATGCTCAAGCGTGTCATGGGCCGCGCCAGCTTCGCAACGATTCAAGACGGAACCGGCCGCATCCAACTCTGGCTGTCACGCGATCAATTGGGCGAGGCGTGCTACGAATCGTTCAAGCATTGGGATTTGGGCGACATCGTGGCTGCGCGAGGGACCCTCTTTAAGACGCACAAAGGGGAACTCACCGTAAAAGTCACCGCGCTTGTGCTCTTGACCAAGTCGCTGCGTCCGTTGCCCGATAAATTCCATGGCCTGGCTGACCAGGAACTCAAATATCGCCAGCGCTACGTCGATCTGATCGTCGATGAAGATTCAAGAAAAACCTTCGTGGCACGCTCGGCTGCGATCGCTTCGATCCGGACCTACATGACCGCTCACAATTTTCTCGAAGTCGAGACGCCCATGTTGCATCCGATACCGGGGGGCGCGGCGGCCAAACCGTTCGTGACCCACCACAACGCCCTGGACATGCGGATGTTTTTGCGCATCGCGCCCGAACTCTATCTGAAGCGATTGATCGTGGGTGGTTTTGAACGCGTCTTCGAGATCAACCGCAATTTCCGAAATGAAGGGGTCTCGCCGCGACATAATCCCGAATTCACGATGCTTGAGTTCTATGCCGCCTACACCGACTATCGCTGGCTCATGGACTTCACCGAAAACTTGATTCGCCAGGCCGCGCAAGACGCACGTGGCACGGCCGTTCTGAGTTACCAGGGTCGCGAACTTGATCTGGCGCGCCCGTTTGAGCGGCTCACCATCACCGAGGCGATCCGGCGCGTTCTGCCAGACCTTCGTGCCGATGTGTTGGAGGATGCGGCGTTTCTACGCGCCGAACTGAAAAAACATCACGTCGCCGTCGACCAGCCGCCGCTGATCCACGCCGGCGTTGGGGCGCTGCAACTCGCCCTGTTCGAGGTTGTCGCCGAATCGAAACTGTGGAATCCGACCTTCATCATCGATTATCCGGTGGAAGTCTCGCCCCTGGCGCGCAGTTCCGATACGCGGCCCGGCATCACCGAGCGCTTTGAACTGTTCATAGCCGGCCGCGAGATCGCCAATGCCTTCTCGGAATTGAACGACGCGGAAGACCAGGCCGAACGCTTTCGCAAGCAGGCGCAAGCCAAGGACGAAGGTGATGAAGAGGCGATGTATTACGACGCGGACTACATTCGCGCTCTGGAGTATGGCATGCCTCCGACCGGAGGCTGTGGCATCGGCATCGATCGGCTCATCATGCTTTTGACCGATTCACCCAACATCCGGGACGTGATCCTGTTTCCGCATATGCGCGGACAGGAATGACCGAGGGCGCAGGGTGGCCGAATATGTCGCGCCCATCTGCCTGACGCCCGACGGCAGCGCCACGCTCTATTCGGCGCGCTACGGCGAGCACTATCACAACCGAAACGGGGCCACGAGCCAGGCGCGCCACGTCTTTCTCGAGGGCACCTTCACCCACGTTGCAACGGCACCCACAGTTCTCGAAATCGGGTTTGGGGTCGGCGTGAATTTTTTGGAGACATTGGCCTTGATGCGAGAACGCGAAACACCGCTTTGCTATCGGGCCTTCGAATTCGACCCGCTACCGCGCGCCGCATTGGCTGCGGTGGCGCAGCCGCATGCCGCACATGACCACCCGCTGTGGCGGGCGCTTTTGGACGCGTGGCCGCACTCGCCCCTGTCGCTCACACACGGAACACACAAAGTAGACATCGAGTTTTGCGACGCCTCGCTCGCGTCGCTGCCGATCGCCTGGGCCAGCGCCATTTATCTCGATGGATTCTCTCCGCCGGTCAACGGCGAACTCTGGAGCGAGACCTTTATCGCGCGTCTGGCCGATGCCCTATTGCCGGGTGGCTGGCTCGCGACCTACAGTGCGGCAAGCGCCGTGCGTCGTGCCTTGGCGCAAGCCGGATTGAAAGTGCACCGGCGAGCCGGCGTCGCGGGCAAGCGCGAGTGTCTATCGGCCCAGAAACCCTGACCCGAAAGGGTCGACCATGACACCCTCCTTGCACCCTCATCCCGAGGTTGACGTCTTGATCGTGGGTGGCGGAATCGCCGGTTGGTGCGCCGCCTACTTCGCAGCGCGCAAGGGTCGCGCCGTGACCTTGATCGACGCCGGAATCGAGCCGGCGAGCGCGGTACCCACGGCCCTCATCAACCCCGTGCGCGGCTATCACGCGCGCGTTCTGCCCGGCGGTATCGAGGGCGCAGCGTTTACCTTCCTTTTGCTGCAGGATCTAGCGCGCACGGGTCACGCGGTGTGCTTTGGCCGGGGGCTGTGGCGGCCGATTCCTGACCTCGTCACGCGCGACCGTTGGATGGAAGCGCTTCCTGTCGGTCTGGAACACACCTGGCACGTGCGTGGCTCGTTCGATCTGCCCTTCCAAGGAGAGTGGGCAGGTGCGCTCTTTCTGCCGCGCTCGGGCTGGGTCCAGTCCCAAACGCTGCTCGGTGCGCTAAAAGCCGAAACCGGTATCGATCCCCTGCGGGCCACCGTGGTCAAGGTTTCGTCGAAGGAAAATTGCGTCGTGCTCTCCGACGGCACACGGGTTTCTGCGAAAGCGTTGCTGTGGTGCGGTGGCGCATGGGGCGCCGCCCAGATCGCCGGACCCGCACAGTTTCGACCCGGAAGCGTTCTTCTGACGGCTAAGGCGTTATCGAATGTGGCGGTCTCCTACGGCCTGTATTGCGCACCCTCCGGTTCCGGAAGCATCATCGGACCGTCGACCGAGCCGCCGCGGGCGAATTACCCGGCACCTTGGGAAGCACATGCGGCTGGGCAGCGCTTGATCGAACGCGCACGCCTGCTGTTTGGTGACGACCTCGAAGTAGCGGCCCAGTGGCAAGGGGTGCGCTTGGAGTCGGCCCGATTGCCGTCCGGATTGGCCCACCTCGGTGCGCTCGGATCCGCAGGTTACCTTCTCGCCCCGCACGCGGCGTGGCGCTGGGCGGAAACGCTCTGATCGTGTCTACGCGGGCGCAGCCGCCGGGCCCGCAGGCGTACGCTCGAGATTCGGTAGAAACACCGTGATGAGGCCGATCAAGGGTAAAAACGAGCAGACCTGATAAACATAGTTGATATCGGTCATGTCGGCCAGACGCCCGAGCACCGCAGCGCCGACCCCGCCCATGCCAAAGGCAAAGCCGAAAAAGAGGCCCGACACCATACCCACCCGTCCGGGAATCAATTCCTGGGCATAAACCAATATCGCTGAGAAGGCCGAGGCGATGACCAAGCCAATGACAACCGTCAATACGCCGGTCCAGAACAGGTTCGCATAGGGCAGCATCAGTGTGAACGGCGCTGCCCCGAGGATGGACCCCCAGATGACGTACTTGCGCCCGATGCGGTCCCCAATCGGGCCCCCTGCCAAGGTACCCAACGCCACGGCCGCCAAGAACAGGAACAAATAGATCTGCGCGCTGGGCAAGGAGAGGTGGAACTTGTTGATGAGAAAGAACGTGTAATAACTATTTAGGCTGGCAAGATAAAAGTACTTTGAGAAGATCAAGAGCAACAGAATCGATACCGAGACCATAACCTTCGAGTGGGGCAAACGGACATGCGTAGGCATGCCCGTCGCTGTTTTGGCGACCAGGCGATGACGTTTATACCAACTGCCGACGTTCCATAGGACGACCATCGCCACGAGTGCGGCCAGTGAAAACCAGGCAACGCTTTGCCGGCCGTGCGGGATGATGATCCAGGCCGCCAGCAGCGGCCCCATCGAACTGCCGGCATTGCCGCCCACCTGAAACACCGATTGTGCCAAGCCGTGACGACCGCCCGATGCCATGCGCGCCACGCGCGAGGACTCCGGATGAAAAATCGACGAACCCGTCCCCACGAGCGCGGCGGCCAGAAGCACGGTCGTGAAATTCGGCGCTACCGACAGCGCAACCAGACCGAGCAAGGTGAAACCCATTCCCATCGATAATGAATAAGGCCTCGGATGCCGGTCCGTATGCAAGCCGACCAGAGGTTGCAAGAGCGATGCGGTCATCTGGTAGGTCAATGTGATCAACCCAATCTGCGCGAAACTCAAGTCGAACGTCGCTTTTAACAACGGATAGATCGCCAGAATCAGCGACTGAATCATGTCGTTCAAGAAATGGGAAAAACTGAGCGCGCCCAAAATACCGAAACCCATTCTCTGGGTGACGGGGCCGATTGCGGATTGGATCGAACCGGAAGGGGTGCTCATGAAAAGCGCGTTCGCCGATAACCCATGCGGGTCGAAAGCAAGTTTGAGAGAGGGGCGCACAGGCGTCGCACGCAGCGTAAGTGTGATTTTACCGCGTCGACATCCGCTTGACATGCCTATGTTACGCGCCGGATGCACCACCACCGCCCTCAACGCAACCGCTCGACCCCTCTTTTTGAGAAGGAGATCCTCGAGCGCCCACTGCACCCCTTCCTCGGCACGATCCAGGGTCAATGTGACAACTTGAAAATGATATCGGGGCGTTTTCGAAACCAACGCGAACCCCACCGGTCCAACCCCCGAGTCGCATCGAAGCGGGAGTGTCCAGGTGAGCTATTTGCGCAGGGTCAGAAGCCGGAATGGTCGGAGTCGCGCGGATACCAGCGGCTCGGAGCCCCGAAAAAAGGGCCTCGACGTGTGCTTTACCATCTGGGTCGCCGGGGAAGCGTTCGAATGCGTGGTCACACGACAAGCCTTGGAAGACCTGGCCGCCAAGCCTTTGGCTGAAGACGAACTCGTCGACGTCTACCGGGAGTATCGGTCCCAGGTCGATCTCCTGGCTTCGGCCCGGGTCGAGCGGGGGTTGCGCTGGCCAAAGTTGGTCGTCACCATGGACGACGTGCGCACCCCCTAGAGTCGCCGCCGAATCACTCGCACAGCGCGCGGATATCGGGCGGCACGGCAATGCCCCGCAGCCGCCCGCCCCGCAGAGGGTCTTGCCGTACGAACATACGGGTCTCGAGACCTTCGCAAATCAGTTCTTCACCTCGCATGACGACGTGCTTTTGCACGAAAGCCCGTTCGCGCCATTCTTCCACCGAGGTATGAATGAGGAGCGATTCGCCATAAGTCGCGTGCTTGAGAAAGCGCGTATGGATTTCCAGGAGCGGGGTTCCGATGATACCTGTCGACTTCGCCAGCTCGCGCCAGGGCAACACCCCACACTGAGCGAAAAAATTCAGGGAGGCCGCATCCATCCAGCGCGAGAAATTCGGAAAAAAAACGATACCTGCCGGATCGCAGTCGCCAAACTCGATGCGTACCGGATACACAATGACGCGACTCAATCCGGCCCTCCGCGCGAATCTGGATCGACCAGGTCGGCGCGCCCCTTTCGAAGTCGGATGGCGTGCTGCACGCTAGACCGAGAAAATAAGGCAAGTTGTACTGGCATACGCGTAAAGCCTGCCGGCACTGTCGGTGATGCGACCTTCGGCGATACCGATCTGGGCGCCCAGGTTGACGACCGTACCTTCGGCGCGCACGGGCCCCGTCTTATCCGTGAGTGCGCGAATGAAATTCACCTTCAACTCGAGCGTCGTATACGCCTTGCCGGCGGGCAGCAGGGTATGAATGGCGCAGCCGACACACGAATCCAGCAGCGTCGCGGCATATCCCCCGTGGACCGTCCCGATCGGATTGTAATGTTCGAACCCGGGCGTGCCTTGAAAGACAAAGCGCCCCGGCGAATATTCGATCGGTACGAATCCGAGCAGCACGCCAATGGGCGGCGATGGCAATTCGCCACGGGAAATTGCATTGAAAAACTCGAGGCCACTCCGACGCGCCAATTCCTGTCGTTCCGATACGCCCTGCGCCCCGAGGCGTGCGCGCACCGCGGCTTCATCGGCCTGCCACTGTATTAACGTCGCATCTGAGATGGAATGTCCGGACACAAGAATCTCTCTGGACGACGAATCGGCCTGCGGCCTCTTAACTGTGCGCGTAGGTCTTTATCAATATGCCCACCGACGGTATCAGAATCGCGACGAGGGTCAGCACGATGCCGCTCGCACGGCCGATCGAAGCACCGCTGCTGCGCGACAGTCCCCAAGTATGCGCCACGCGCCCGGCAATCAAGGCGATGCCGCTGATGTGCAACTGTAATGGAGCACCGTGCTCTAATTCAAAGAGCATCATGACGATGAGAACAATCGGGATGTATTCAGCCGCGTTGGCGTGAATGCGCATGGCGCGTAGCATGTGCGGGTTGTCGCCATCACCCAGCCCGACCTTGTGGTGCCACCGATTTCGAATAACATTCGCGGCCAAAACGACAAGCCAAAGCGCCGCGAGAGCGCCATAAAATCCGGTGATCGGTGCCATCGTCGTTCTCCATTGTCGGACAGCGGTAGCCTAGCGTGCTTCGTCGATCCATGCCATCTGAATCGCTTCCAGAATCTTCTCGCCCGAGCGAGCCGGCTCGTCGTCGAACCCGTCTAACCCAACCACCCATTTGTGCAGGTCGGTAAAGCGCACACGGACCGGATCGATGTCAGGATACCTTTCGTAGAGCGCAATGGCGATCTCGAGCGTGTCGGTCCATTTCATGGCCTACTCCTAGCTGCCTTCTTTGACCTGGTTGATCGAATACCTGGGAATTTCGATGACCAAGTCACCGTCGGCCACCAAGGCCTGGCAGGACAGGCGCGAGGTCGGGGCAAGTCCCCAGGCCTTGTCGAGAAGGTCGTCTTCGTCTTCCTCCGAAGGGGCAAGCGTATTGAATCCTTCGCGCACGATGACATGGCATGTGGTACATGCGCAAGACAGTTCGCACGCATGCTCGATTTCGATGCGATGATCCAGAAGGGCCCGGCAGATACTGGTTCCCCGGGGCGCCTCGATACGCGAACCTGCCGGACAGATATCAGGATGCGGCAAAACGGTAATACTGGGCATAGGTGTGTGGGCGATCAATGGGCGAAAGAGGATTCGACGCGAGGCCTAGGTCAACTCATCCAAGCGTTTTCCGGCGAGTGCGTGGCGGATGCTGCGGTCCATGCGCCGACCGGCCAACTCTTCGGTGCCTTGCGAAAGTGCATCGATCGCAGCACGCACGCCCGCCGGATCGACGCCATCCAACGCCGCCTGGGCTTCATCCAGCAAACCGTCGAGACGACGGCGCTCTTCGGCCGACAGCAAATCCCCGTCGGCGGCCAATGCCGAATGGGTCGCCTCGATCAAACGTTGCCCTTCGACCTGTTGTTCGCGCAGTGCCCGCACGTGCATGTCCGACTCGGCTGCACCGAAACTGTCTTGCAACATGCGCGCAATGTCGGCGTCTTCCAGGCCATAGGAGGGTTTGACCGAAACCGATGCTTCGATGCCGGACGACATTTCGCGTGCGGCGACGGACAAGAGGCCATCGGCGTCGACCTGATAGGTCACGCGAATGCGTGCCACGCCTGCCGCAAAAGGCGGAATCCCGCGCAATTCGAAGCGCGCCAGCGAGCGACAGTCGGACACCAATTCACGCTCGCCTTGCACCACGTGGATCGCCATTGCGCTCTGGCCATCCTTGTACGTCGTAAAATCCTGCGAACGTGCAATCGGAAGGGTCGAGTTGCGGGCGATGATTTTCTCGACCAATCCCCCCATGGTCTCGACGCCCAAGGAAAGGGGAATGACGTCGAGTAAGAGCCAATCGTCCTCGGCATCCCGATTGCCCGCCAAGAGATTGGCCTGCATCGCAGCACCCAGCGCGACAACCTGATCCGGATCGAGGTTTGTCAGGGGGGCCTGCCCGAAAAAGGCCGCCACCGCAGCGCGTACCTGCGGCATTCGGGTCGCGCCACCGACCAGTACCACGCCCTTGATGTCGCTGACCGACAAGCGTGCATCGCGCAAGCAGCGTTGGGCCGCAGTGATGGTTTTTTTGACCAAATCGTGGGTGCGTGCTTCCATCATGGCGCGCGGGATGCGAACGGTGACCGCCCGGCCCCGGTGCGGGAAAACACAATCGGCTTCGTCCGACTGGCTCAGCGCTTCCTTCGCGCGCCGCGCGGCCACAAGAATCTCGGCTTCTTCCTCACGCGAGAGCGTTGCAAGGTCCGCCTGTTCCCGTATCCACGAGGCAATGCGCGCATCAAAATCGTCTCCGCCCAACGCCGAGTCACCACCGGTCGCCAGCACCTCGAACACCCCGCGCGTCAGTTTTAGGATGGAGATATCGAAGGTGCCTCCGCCCAGGTCATAGATGGCATAGATGCCCTCGCTGGCGTTGTCCAACCCGTACGCAATTGCGGCGGCCGTGGGTTCGTTGAGAAGCCGTAAAACGTTGAGCCCCGCCAACTGGGCCGCATCCTTGGTCGCCTGGCGTTGTGCGTCGTCAAAGTACGCCGGCACGGTGATCACCGCACCGACCAGGGCGTCACCCAGGGTGTCTTCGGCGCGGACCCGAAGGGCCGCCAGGATTTCGGCCGAAACTTGAACGGGGCTTTTCACGCCCGCGACCGTTCTGATCTGCACCATGCCGGGCGTCTGGACGAAATCGTAGGGAAACGCCGCACCGGCCGCCTGCAAAATGTCAGGAAGGCCCCGACCCATGAAGCGCTTGACGGAGACAATGGTATTGCCCGGGTCCAGGGCCTTTTTCTCGAAGGCGCTCTGGCCTACCGACACCGAGCCGTTCGCGTCATAACGCACCACGGATGGCAAGAGCACCTCACCGTTTTCGTCAGGCAGCGCTTCGGCAACACCATTGCGGATTGTCGCGACCAATGAATGCGTCGTACCCAGATCAATACCGACCGCCAGTCGCTTTTGATGCGGCACGGGCGCCATGCCGGGTTCGGAGATTTGCAACAAAGGCATCGGGTAAGGTCAAGCTTCCAAGGTATCGAAGGCGCGAGCCACATCCTCGCCGAACTTCTCGAGAAACATCAGCTTTCGAACTGCTGCGGCGCACGCGCCCACGTCGCCGCTGGCGTCGAAAAGGCTTTGAATCTCTCCGAGAAGCGCGCTACGTTGCGCGATCAACTGGGATCGCAGCCTCTCCAACTGCACAGGATCATGTGCGTGCGCAGCATCGTCGAGCGCTTCGCGCCACTGCATCTGTTCGATCAGGAATTCCTTCGGCATGGCAGTGTCGGTCTCACCACCCACGTCGACGCCCCGCAGGCTGCAGAGATATTGTGCGCGCCGCACCGGTTCGCGCAGCGTCCGATAGGCCTCGTTCGCCCGAGTCGCCCACTGCAACGCGACTCGCCTTTGGGCATCACTGCCGCTGGCAAAGCGATCGGGATGAACCTGGCCTTGAACGCGATGGTACGCTGCGTCAAGCGCCTCGGCATTGATCGCAAAGCGCGCAGGCAGGCCAAACAACTCGAAGTGGGATTGTGCGATGTCCATAAACAAGAAAGGCGGCCACGCCGCCTTCGTTTTGCGGTGAGGCGTCTAGATGTGAAAGCTTTCGCCGCACCCGCATTCGTTCTTGACGTTCGGGTTGTTGAACTTGAACCCCTCGTTTAACCCTTCGCGCTCAAAATCGAGTTCGGTTCCATCGATATAGGGCAGGCTCTTCGGATCAACAAACACCTTTACGCCATGACTCTCGAAGACCTGGTCTTCGGTCGTGGGAGCATCAACATATTCGAGCTTGTATGCCAGCCCCGAGCAACCAGTGGTGCGAACCCCCAGGCGCAGCCCTTGGCCTTTGCCGCGCCGCTCGATGTAGCGGGTGACGTGTCGGGCTGCTTTTTCGGTGAGTGTGATCATGTCGGTTTCAAATAAAGAAGAGGCGAACACAGGCCCCTCATGCGGCCTTTACGTCTGGCAGGTCATGCTTGGTCTGATAATCCAGGACCGCGGCCTTGATTGCATCCTCGGCCAGAATCGAGCAGTGGATCTTGACCGGGGGCAACGCCAATTCTTCGGCGATATGCGTATTTTTGATCGTCATCGCCTCGTCCAACGTCTTGCCCTTGACCCATTCGGTCACCAGCGATGAAGAAGCAATCGCCGAGCCACAGCCATAGGTCTTGAATTTCGCGTCCTCGATACGGCCATCCGTACCCACGCGGATCTGCAGCTTCATCACATCGCCGCAGGCCGGTGCACCCACCATGCCGGTTCCCACGGCGTCGTCGTTCTTGTCGAATGACCCGACATTGCGCGGATTTTCGTAATGGTCCAAAACTTTTTCCGAGTAAGCCATTTGCAACTCCTTAGTGTGCGGCCCATTGGATGGAATTCAAATCAACACCATCCTTGTACATTTCCCAAAGCGGCGACAGATCGCGCAGCTTGGCAATCTTGCTTTTGATCAGCTTGATCGCGAAATCGATATCCTCTTCGGTCGTAAAGCGGCCGATGGTAAACCGGATCGACGAGTGCGCCAATTCGTCACTGCGGCCCAGGGCACGCAGCACGTAGCTAGGCTCCAGACTGGCCGAAGTACAGGCCGAGCCCGAAGATACCGCGATGTCCTTGATCGCCATGATGAGCGATTCACCTTCGACATAATTGAAGCTCGCGTTCAGGTTGTGCGGAACGCGATGCTCATAGTCGCCGTTCAGATAGACCTCTTCAATTTCCTTCAAGCCGGCCCAGAGCCGGTCGCGCAACATGCGCACGCGTTCGATTTCCGTTCCCATCTCCAGGCGCGCCAAGCGAAACGCTTCACCCATACCGACGATCTGATGGGTCGCCAATGTTCCGGAGCGCAGCCCACGCTCGTGACCCCCACCGTGCATCTGCGCTTCCAGCCGCACGCGCGGTTTGCGTCGCACATAGAGCGCTCCGATACCTTTCGGGCCGTAGGTCTTGTGTGCGGTGAAGGTCATGAGATCGACCTTCCATTTTTCCAGATCGATCACGACCTTGCCGGTGGCTTGCGCAGCATCGCTATGAAAGATGATGCCTTTCTCGCGACAAAGTTCACCGATCGCAGGAATGTCCTGGATCACACCGATTTCGTTGTTGACCAGCATGACCGACACCAGGATGGTATCGGGTCTGATCGCGGCACGAATCTGATCGAGCGTCACCAGGCCATTGTCCTGCGGCTGCAGGTAAGTCGCCTCGAATCCTTCGCGCTCGAGTTCGCGCACCGTGTCCAGAACCGCCTTGTGCTCGGTCTTGACCGTGATGATGTGCTTGCCTTTGTCCTTGTAGAAATGTGCGGCACCCTTGATCGCCAAATTGTTGCCCTCGGTGGCGCCGGAGGTCCAGATAATTTCACGCGGATCGGCATGCACCAGCGCTGCGACGTCTTCGCGCGCTTGCTCGACCGCCCGCTCCGCGTCCCAGCCGTAACTGTGGCTGCGCGAGGCTGGGTTGCCGAACTGGCCGGTCAAATACGGGATCATTTTTTCCGCGACGCGCGGATCCACCGGCGTCGTCGCTGAATAATCCATGTAGATCGGAAGATGCAAACTTTGCTTCACAGAAAATCCTCGATTCAAAGGTTCAAGAGTTGCTAAGACTACTTGCGGACGCTTTCGTGCAGGCCGGTCGATGGTCGCGCAAGACGCCCACGTGCCCTTGCTCCTGCTGCCGGCGCAAACGTTCGCGCTGTTGCGTGACAAGCGTTTGCAAATTGACTGAATCCAAATACTCCACCATCTGCTGGTTCAAGCTGGCCCAAAGGTCATGCGTTAAGCAGCGATGGTCGTCCAGACAGTTTTCCTTGCCTTTACACTGGGTTGCATCAAGAGGCTCATCGACCGCGTAGATGATGTCGGCCACTGAAATGTCGCCCATACGGCGCGCCAGCGTATAGCCGCCGCCCGGGCCACGTACACTCTCGACCAGCTCGTGGCGCCGCAGCTTACCAAAGAGCTGCTCCAGATAGGACAGGGAAATACTTTGCCGGGCGCTAATGCCGGCAAGGGTGACGGGACCCGCATGATCGCGCAATGCCAGATCGATCATGGCCGTTACCGCAAAGCGCCCTTTGGTCGTCAACCGCATAACAATTCACCCGAAAGTGTGCAAAACCGACGGTCCGCGTACCTCGCCCGAGGTGCCATTCTGAGTACCCGACTGTTTTACTCAAGTATAAGGGTCTGCAGCGGACAAGTCAAGCACCCTCACTCCCTGAGAATGGTCACGTAGTGCTTCCCGTGGGTCGTACAACTGTCTCACAACCTTTGATCACAACCCGCTGATGAGGGCCGATTTCGCCATGATGGTCAGGAAAGATGTGGTGTGGGATGGAATACAAGACATGTCTCGTGTAATCAACCTATGAAATCCTTAGAATTGCAAATTTGCGGGGGCGCGCGCGCGGCAAGGGCGCTTGCAGCAGGCGGTAGCAACCGAAGCCTGGGTGGGCAGGACGACTCTTATCGCTTTGGAGGGCTCAAAGGATGTTCAACTCTCAACGGCGGTCCAGGTCGTCGCGGCTCTTGGGAAGCGATTGGTCCCTCAGGATCGAAATGAGCTCGAACGCGCGCTTCGTCTCGAGGCTCGGGCAGAACAAAATCCAAAGGAGCCTCTGTCCATCCTCGGAGCCCACACACCAAGCGTGCCGGCGGGAATGTCCATGTCAAATGATGTCAGCTCCTATCCCGAGCAGAACCCTGCGAAAGCGGGCGATCCGGTGGCACGTTGGAGGGAGAATAGCCAATTCGCGGCAGAAAACGGATTCTATTCCGACCCCGCAAATCCCCAAGTGGCCACCTTGCCGGAGGCGTGGGAAGACCGGGTGATCGTGTGAGTTCTACAGAGCGGGGTAACCATCAAATTCCTCGAACCCAATGATTGCGCCGTCTCGAAATATGCGCGGGGAGCACCCAATGACCGACGATGGATTCAAGCCGGCCTCCAGGCATCCATACTTTCACTTGCCACGATTGAGTATCGAATGCGTGAAACGTCATTCCTGGATGGCGCCAAGACACGTCGCGCAAGAAAACTTCTCGGCGAAGATATGGCGTGGCTCGAGGAGACGCTGACACCCCCTCCGGCCTAAAGACGGGGATCCCTACGAGCCATTTCCCGGCGAGAGCGTTTCGCATCGATCCGTCCCCCGACACCTTCGTACCGTTCGAAGGGATCACATCGGTTGAGTTCCAACCCTACCACGGGGTGGACGGGGAAGAGCGGTTCGGCCCAAGGAGCGACGCGCCCACCTTCGGTATTCCGGGAGCGAATTTCGCGTGTTTTATGCACATACGCTCAATCACGATGAGAATGTTTTCGACGACTTCGAGAGAGGCTCCCTCGCGAACCACCTCAGCGAGCGTCTCCTTGGCGTGCTTTTGGAGGAGACGGACCATTCTTGCGATCTCTACGGATACCGCCCGGACAGGAAGCCCACAAGATGCGGCCATCTCCGCCCACTGGAATGGAGAAAGCTCGTCCTCCGTAAAGGCGTCGCCAATTGCCATGGCGAATTCATCCTCGAGACGCTCATTATTAACACCGAGCACACTAACCAAATCGTAGGCGGGCGTCATGGAAAATCCATTCTCGTTACTAAAGAATGAGAAGTTCTTTGCGTGAGCGTCCGTATTTCCGGTGAGGACATTAAAGATCGTCAGACGAAGCATCGTGACCCGCGCGAGCGTGGGGTTTCTCGTATTCGAAAGGAACCCGAAAATCTTGGGCAAAGAGGCCCCTTCGCGGATGTTTTTGACGTCCTCACCATTTCCCAGCCAACGTTCTGTCTTAAGCTCGCGAAAAAGACCTAGAGCTTGGCAGCCGTCGATAGCGTGAAGTCTCCGAACTCGCCCGTCGGACGCGACACGATCGAATCGCTCAATCTCGAGAATAGGCTCTGGAACATGCACGAGGCGCACGGGTGCGACGGGGATCCCGACGTTCTTCGCGAGTCGCATGCAGAAGAATTCATTGCTGGTCAGGCCAGGAAGATTCCTGGACAAGGGGTCGGGCTTGAGAATATGAGTAGACGCCAGGCCGCCTCCTTCGACAAGAGACCATGACTCACCCTCTTTAAAGACGGCTATCTTGTCCTGAAAACCAGCGATCGATAAACGCACCTTGCCATCCCAGATGGAAAATGGCTCGAAGGGCCTCGTCTTGATACGTTTTGACATCTCCTCATGAGGCAGTTGGCGGAGCATCGGATTAGGTGCGGCCCCGATGTCATCTCGCGTGCCGTGAAGGGCGACACGAATTGCCCCCGTCGTTTCTTTTCCGAGGTGAATCAGTAGACCAACAAGGTTCGATTTCGATACGTTGTACCTGGCGGCCGCGTCCTCGAGGGCCCGCCCTTCGGGAAGCAAATTATCAAAGAAGTAGCGGATGGCGCGGCTGCGGCTCTCCTGGGGCTCTCCTGCGACGGGTTCCAAAGGGAGCGAGGGGCTTATCGCATAGCTATCCGGCGCGCCGAGCCATTGGATCGTGTATTCGAAGGTAAAAAGACTCGATTCGGAGTCATAACCCAGACCTCCAACCAGCTGGTCCCCGAGGTAGATCTCGAGCAAAATCATGAGGATACTTTGGCAAGAGCACGAAGTACGCGTTCGCGTTCGCCGGTTGGGGCCATGAAAATGGAAACCCCAAACGCCGCGCAGATTTTGAGCGCAGTACCCAAGCTGACGGAAGGCTTTCCCGTTTCCAGGTCGGAGAGTGTGTGCTTGGAGAGCCCAAGGAACATTGCAGCCTCTTCGATCGTAAAACCCGCCTCAGTCCGTCCAGCTCGGACAGCCTTTCCGAGAGTGATGGAATCCTGAAGCAGACGGCCCGCGGGGAAGGGCGTTCTGACAACCCTTTTCACCATTAAACCTCCTATGGAAGGATTAAATATGAGAAAATCCGATTCGTCAAGCGTAAATGTATATAAACAGGTTTATACGTAAAAATACATGTTTATCGACAAAAAACTCCCTAATACGATATTTTAAATCAAAGGGGCCGTTGCCTACCCACGCCATCCCTGGAAGGCGCACGCGAGATTGCACGGTGCTCGATGGAATAGAAACGCCTCATGCCCTCAAAATCACCCGACACCACCCCTTCCCAGTTCAGTATTTCTCCGGGTGATTTACGGTTAAACTGACGAAAAATTACGCAGATTACGTTTTTTCGCCGTTGAACTTCTTCTTTTTTCGTCTCATAATGGGGACATCGAGGCCAACGCAATGGAATGGCATATGGCTGGGAACTCCACCTCCCTGAAGGTTTCGGAAGATCTCTACGAGGTCGCGCGTAGAACCGCAAAGATCGTCAATCGATCGGTCGGTTCACAAATCGAATACTGGGCCAACCTTGGCCGCGTCATGGAACAAGGGGCGAGCGGCGCCGAAATACAGGCGAGCCTGACGCGATTGCATCAGAGCAAAGTGAAAGTCGGTGATGTTGCAACCTTATTGGTTCAAGGATCACAAAACGGCGATCTCGCAGCTTCGTTCCGAGAAAGCGTGGCTCGCGATGCCCAGGCATCCACTGCAAGCGAGGTAACGGTCGAGCATACGATCGCTGCGACACGGTAAAGTCGCCGAGTGCCTGTCATTGTCTTGCTTGCCGGACCCAATGGCTCGGGGAAAAGCACTCTTTACGAGTTCATCGCGAAGACGCATCGCGCCCTGCCATTCGTTAACGCCGATAACTACGAGCGGGAACACCTCGGGCATATCCAGGACCCCTCGGAACGTTCCCGGGTTGCGCGTGAATGGGCTGAAGGCGAGCGAAGGCGGCTCTTCACGGAAGGTACGTCATTTATCGCCGAGACGGTCTTCTCGCACTCGTCGAAAGTCGATCTCGTCCGCGAGGCCAAGGCCCAACGATTCGAGATCGAACTTCACATCATCGCTTGCGATGACATAGAAATCCTGGTCAGACGTGTCGCTTGGCGCGCAGCCCACGGCAAGCATTCGGTTCCGGCGAGCAAAATCCGGGAGCGTTACCCCCGCACAATGGTCAATCTCGCCGTGGCCATCCCGCTCGCGGACGTCGTCACGATGATCGACAATCCTGGCGAACCGGATGAATTCGGCGGCGTGAACCAACCGCCGAAAGTGTATGCCCGCGTCGAACGCGGTCTGCTCACGTACCTCGACAAACCCACGCCGGTATGGATCGGTCAACTCCTGAAGATTTCAGGCGTCCAGCCTCGCTGATCAACGGAGCTGACTTGCAAAAAATCCCCCGGCATGTGGGCTTGGCTTGCCGCGAAGACGCGCGCGAAGCGTCTCGCTCAATAAATGGAATTCTCACGGCGAGCGTGAGCCAAAGCATCGGCCGCGCCATGCGTTTGCTGGCCAGACCTTATCTTCCAACATGGCGGCCTGCAGCAGTTGAGGTCTGTCTCGTGGGTCTGACGACCTTAGTGATCGACAGAATGCGTCCATCGCGAAGTGACTTTTAGCCGCCGCTCGATCCATTCGCGGATGGGTCGCCCGCATTCAAGTCCACCAGGGACGGAGTCTCGCCGGTTACGATGTAAAATAATAAAGTCGCTACGGGCAAGGGAGATTCCCGTCCGTAGCCAAAATTCACAGGGAAAAGGGGACACTCAGCATGAACAAGATCAACCGGTGGGCCATTGCGCTCGCCCTGGCGGCTGCGGCTTCGTGCGCCAATGCGGCGGATATCAAAATCGGTGTGGCCGAAGCTCTCTCCGGGGGTGCTGCCCAGTATGGCGTGGCAATACGCAATGGCTTGCAATTGGCCTCCAGTGAGATCAATGCACAAGGGGGTGTCGACGGCAAGAAAATTGTTCTGGTGATCGAAGACGAGCAAGGCAAGAAGGAAGAGGCCATCGATGTCTTGAAGAAACTCATTTTCCAGGACCAGGTCCTCATGGTGTTCGGCCCGACCTTGTCGAACTCCGCGCAGGCCGCAGATCCGATCGCCCAGGCCGCAAAGACGGTCGTCTTCGGAACCTCGAATACGGCTGACGGCATCACCTCGATTGGTGACTATGTCTTTCGCAATTCAGTCACCGAAGCCGACGTGCTGCCCGAAACGCTGAAAGTGGCCACGAAAAAAGCCAACATCAAAAAGGTCGCCGTCCTCTATGGCAACGATGATGTGTTTACCAAGAGCGGCTACGACAACTTCAAGAAAGCGCTCGAGGCGGCCAACATTCCGGTGACGACGACCGAAACCTTCTCCAAGGGCGACGTCGATTTCAAAGCGCAACTGACCAAGATCGAAGCGACGCACCCGGATGCCATCGTTCTGTCGGCGCTGCTCGCGGAAGGTGCGCCTATCATGGTGCAAGCGCGTCAACTCGGCATGACGATGCCTTTTATTGGCGGCAATGGCATGAATTCGGTGAAGGTGTTCGACATCGCCAAGGACAGCGCCGATAACCTCTGGGTCGGAAGTCCCTGGTCGATCGAAGCCAAGTCACCGGCGAACAATCACTTCATCGTCGCCTACACGTCGATGTTCAAATCGGCCCCGGACCAGTTTGCCGCACAGTCATACGATGCTCTTCATATCGCCGTTCAAGCGATCAAAAAGGTCAAGTTGAGCGGTAACCTGGCGGCGGATCGCATCGCCCTGCACAATGCCCTGCCGTCGGTAAAATGGAGCGGGGCAACAGGCAATTTCTCGTTTCGCCGGGCCACCGATAAGGCCGGAAAGCCAGCCGGTTACGATGCCAACCAGACCGCGATCATCAGCGTCACGCGTCACGGCAAGTTCGAAATCGAGCAGTAATCCAGACGCGCAGCCCGACTCTTGCCGCGCCCCTGTCGTCACTCCGACACGGACGAGGAGAGAGCACGGGAGTATGCGTCCCTACCCTTCGCGACGGGTGAGTTACGGTTGACCCTGGCTCACCGATGATTCCAAGATTGGACTTCGCGACATGCTAGAACAGCAACTGGTCAACGCCCTCTCCCTGGGCTGCGTCTACGCGCTGTTCGCGCTGGGCTTTACCCTGATATTCGGAGTTTTAGGCGTCATCAACCTGTCCCATGGCGCCGTCTTCATGGTGGGCGCATATGCGGCACTCGAGGCGGTCCATCATTTTGCGCTGCCTCTCTGGTCTGCCCTGTTATTCGCATTTGTCGTGAGCGGCATGACCGGGCTGGTCATCGACGCTCTCGTTTTGCGGCCGCTGCGCAAACGAGATGCACCGCATCTGATTCCGATGATCGCGACGATCGGCATCGGCATCGCGCTCACCAACGCCATGCAAGGATTGTTCGGCGCGCAAAACGCGCGCTTTCCCTCTCGGATGGTGCCGCAAGAGATTCTCCAATGGGGCGGCCTGCGCCTGACGGTGCTCGAACTGGGCATTATTTTTCTGTCCTTTACGCTCATGGCGATCCTGATCGTCGTCATGCGCAAGACCTCGTTCGGTCGCGCTCTGCGCGCGATTGCCGAGTCACCCCGAGCCGCATACCTCTTGGGCATCAACGTCGAAGGCCTGTTTTTTGTGACATCGTTTCTCGCGGCCGGCATGGGCGGCACAGCCGGTGTTCTGATCGGCCTCTATTCGAACGCTATTTTTCCGCTGATGGGCGAACCCATGCTGCACAAAGGCATCGCCATCATCATTCTCGGTGGCATGGGCGATATTCGCGGCGCGATGTTGGGGGGTCTGTTTTTGGGCTTTGCCGAAGTGCTCTCGGTCGCCTACGTCGGCTCGACCATGCGTGATGCGGTCGCTTTCGGACTCTTGTTTCTGATTCTCCTGGTGCGCCCGAAGGGTCTGTTTGGCAGCTTGCAGGAGCGCAAGGCCTGATCATGGCGTGGTTCTCCAACTTCTGGGCGGTGTATAGCAACCTCGTCCTCACCGTGGGCACCAACGCGCTGCTCGCGCTGTCGATCTACGTCACACTGTCCTGCGGCATGCTGTCTCTGGCAAATGCCGCTTTCATGGGAATCGGCGCGTACGCCGCAACACTATTGACCGTAAATGCAGGGGCACCTTTTGCGCTGGCACTGGCCGGCGGCATGGTCGCGCCCGCGGTCATGGCATTCATCATCGGCAAGCCGACATTGCGCCTGTCGGGCGTGTATCTGGCCATGGCCACACTCGGGTTCGGAGAAGTCGTGCGGGTCACGATACTGAATACCGACCAATGGACCGGTGGCGCATTGGGCTTGAACGGTATCCCGCAGTTGACGCAGTGGTGGCATGTGCTTCTGGCAGTCGTGGTCACGCTCGTTGTTCTATGGCGTCTGCGCCGCTCCAAGGTCGGACGCGCGTTCGAAGCGATCAAGGAGGATGAAACCGCCGCAGGACTCATGGGAATCAATACGGGGGCCTACAAAATGCTCGCCTTCGTCCTGGGCGCCATGATCGCCGGCTTGGCCGGTGGCTTGAACGCGCATCTGACGTTTTTTATCGGTCCGAACGAATACGGCTTCGATCGGGGTGTCGAAATCCTCACCATGGCGGTGTTGGGTGGCATCGGGGGTCTGACAGGTCCAGTAATAGGTGCCTTGATCCTGACGGTTTTGCCCGAGCTTTTACGCTCGCTAAAAGATTTCCGCCTGGTGGTGAACGGGCTCATCCTGGTTGTCATCGTGCTCTTTCTTCCCAAAGGGATCTGGGATCCAGCGCGCTTGCGACGGTGGTGGCGGCGGATCTAGATATGCTCGAACTCACCTCGGTATCGATGCGCTTTGGCGGCTTGCAGGTGTTGCAGGACGTCACCCTGCAAGTGCCCGAAGGCACGATTTCCGGCCTGATCGGCCCCAACGGCGCGGGCAAAACAACGGTTTTCAATCTCATTACCGGCTTGCTCGCACCGTCAGCGGGCACCATTGCTTTCGAGGGTACGAATCTGGCTGGTTACAAGCCGCATCAGATCACGCATCGCGGTATCGCGCGCACGTTCCAGAACATCCGGATTTTCAAAGAAATGTCGCTCCTGGAAAATGTCATTGTCGGCATGCACGCGCAATTGCACTACGGCACGGCTGCGCTTCTTTTTAGCTCTCCCCGTTTTCGCAGGGAAGAACAACGCTCTCGCGAACGGGCACTTGAGCTCTTGTCGTGGGTGCGGCTTGACCACAAGGCCGATGAAAATGCCGACCAACTGTCCTATGGAGAGCAACGCAAGCTGGAACTCGCCCGCGCGTTGGCCACGCATCCCCGTCTGCTGCTATTGGACGAGCCCGTGGCCGGGATGAATGCCAACGAAAAGCTCGAGCTCATGCGCGAGATTCAAAACATCAAGAGCCGTGGTTACTCCATTTTCGTCATCGAACACGACATGCGCTTTGTCATGGGCCTGTGCGAACGCATCGCGGTGCTGAATTTTGGCCGCATCATCGCCGAGGGCACGCCTGACGAAATCCGCAACGACGCGCAAGTGATCGAAGCCTACTTGGGACGCGACGATGACGACACCGAGGCGTCGCAATGAGCGCGCTTCTCGAGGTGCGGGGACTGAAAGTGACCTACGGTCACATCGAAGCCGTCAAGGGAATCGATTTCGAACTGCGGGAAGGCGCGATCACAACCCTGGTTGGGGCCAACGGCGCAGGCAAGTCGACCACGCTGCTCGCCCTCTCAGGTCTGGTCAAGAAAAGCGCGGGCAGCATCCTGTTCGAAGGCGAGGATTTGACTCGACTTCCTTCCTACAAGATCGTCGCACGCGGCATCGTCCAAGTCGCCGAGGGGCGCGCCATCTTGACCACGTTGACCGTGCGCGAAAACTTGGAATTGGGCGCCTACAGCCGACCCGGCCACAAATTCAAGCCGAGCGAACTGGACGACGTTTTCGATCTCTTCCCCATTCTGAAGGAGCGTATCGACGGCCGCGCCGGAAATCTTTCGGGCGGCGAACAGCAAATGCTCGCCATCGGCCGTGCCCTCATGGCCAAACCTCGGTTGTTGTTGTTAGATGAACCCTCGATGGGTTTGGCCCCGATCATCGTGCAGGGGATTTTTCGTACGTTGCGGGACATCAATCGCACCGGGCTGAGCATTTTCCTGGTCGAGCAGAACGTACGGCAAGCGCTGAAGGTCGCCGAAAAAGGTTACGTCATCGAGACCGGAAAGATCGTTTTGGCCGATAGTGGCCAGAAATTACTTGGAGATCCCAAGGTGCAAGCCGCCTATCTGGGCGGCTAACACAAAGGCAGCGTCCGACTCCCGTGTTCTCAATTGCAGTTGCCGATCCATGCGGTCGAACGTGAACTTGCTGCGCGATGTCGGCGAGTTTTAAAGGGACCGGTCGGCGCTCTAACGCTGCATCGGATTCCCAGTACACTCCCATTTCGAATCCGATCTGAGAGGAACCTCATGCCCCAACTCGACGCGTACCTGTTCTTCGATGGCACCTGCGCTGACGCGATGCATTTCTATGAGCGCATTTTGGGCGGTAAAATCGAATTGTCGATGACGCACTCGCAATCCCCCATGCCCGGACAATCGCCGCCCGGCAACGCAAACCGCATCATGCATGCCCGTCTGAATATCGATGGACGCGTTCTCATGGCATCCGACGCAATGGCGGGCCAGCCCTACGGTGGAATGAAAGGGTTTTCATTGTCGTTGATCTATCCGACCGCGGCCGAAGCGCACCGCATCTTCGAGGCCTTGTCCGATGGCGGCCAAGTGACGATGCCCATGCAAAAAACCTTCTTTGCCGACGCCTTCGGCATGTTGGTCGACCGCTTTGGCACCCCCTGGATGGTCAATGGCGCCATGGCGAAAGCCTAAAGCAAATGCACGCTCCGCTCGCGCTTGATGGCGCGCATCTCACGAAAACCCGGACCCCGTGTTCGGATGGGCCGCAGTCCAATGCCCACGATGGCGTAAGCCTTCGCGCCGTCTACCACCCTCCAATGACTTGTCACGGGAAGTCCTTTTGAACGGGAATCTGGACGAACGCCGCCGCTGGGCGGCGCTGACGGTACTGTGCCTGGGGGTGTTGATGATCGTATTGGATACGACCATCGTCAATGTCGCCCTGCCTTCGATTCGAAACGATCTCGGCTTTTCCGAAACATCGCTCGTCTGGGTCGTGAACGCCTACATGTTGACGTTCGGAGGGTTTTTGCTTCTGGGCGGCCGTCTGGGCGATCTTTTCGGATACCGCAAGCTGTTTCTCTGCGGCATCACGCTTTTCACACTGACATCGCTCGCCTGCGGCCTGGCCTATTCGCAAACGCTCCTCATCATCGCGAGAGCCGTGCAAGGCTTGGGTGGTGCAGTCGTTTCAGCGATCGCGCTCTCGTTGATCATGGATCTTTTCCCCGAGCCGACCGAGCGCGCAAAGGCCATGGGCGTCTACGGTTTCGTGTGCGCAGGCGGCGGCAGCATCGGGGTGTTACTCGGTGGCATTCTCACGGCCGCATTCAATTGGCATTGGATTTTTCTGGTCAATGTTCCGATCGGCGTTGCCGTGTTCGTTCTGTCCAGTCTTCTGGTGCCGTCCGGCCGCCAAGAAATCGCCACAAGACATCTGGACGTTGCAGGCGCCGTATCGGTGACCGCCGCGTTGATGTCAGCGGTCTACGCGATCGTCAATGGCCATGCGGCCGGCTGGATTTCCGTGCAGACAATTGCCCTCTTGATGGCGGCTGGCGTACTCTTTGCGATTTTCGTCGGTATCGAAGCCCGTGTGCATGCGCCGCTCGTGCCCCTGGGTCTTTTTCGCTCACGCAACCTCGCGACCGCCAATGTCGTCGCTGTCCTGTGGGCCGCGGCCATGTTCGCCTGGTTTTTCATTTCGGCACTTTATCTCCAGTTGATCCTGGGCTATAGCGCCTTACAGGTGGGCTTGGCGTTTTTGCCCGCCAATCTCATCATGGCCGTCTTTTCACTCGGGCTATCCGCCCAATTCGTCGTGCGCTTTGGCATTCGCTTGCCGCTCGCAGCCGGCCTTGCCTTGGCCGCGCTCGGGCTCGCGCTTTTCGCTCGCACGCCGGTCGATGGTCACTTCGTCATCGACGTGCTACCGGCCATGCTCCTGCTCGGCCTGGGCGCCGGCATTGCGTTGAATCCACTCCTTCTGGCCGCAATGAGCAACGTCGCTGCCCACCAATCGGGTCTTGCCTCGGGGATCGTCAATACCTCATTCATGATGGGCGGTGCTCTCGGTTTGGCGATCCTCGCGAGTCTGGCCGCCGCATGGACGGACAGTGCGCGCGCATCGGGGGTTACTACATCCGTCGCACTCTGCGCCGGCTATCACCTTGCCTTTTGGTTCGGGGCAATCTTTGCGGCCATCGCGGCTCTCCTTAGCGCTTTGTTTCTACGCGTGGTGCGCCCGCCAGCCGCCTCCGAAAAATCCTCAAAGCGCCCGAGCCTCGCCGCCGACGGCGGCGAGCTAGTGTAGAACCGGGGGATCCATCAAATGAAGGTGCAGGAACTGCGGCACCCGCGCGAACGCGTCCTCTCGCGCTAGTGGGTCCGTCCCTTCGATCGGAATCACGCCGTTCGAGGTCCGATATTTGGGCACGCTGTGAACCGGCAGATCGGGCCAATCAAAATCGTGATACGCGTTCGGATAGATCTGGACCTCGACTTCCTCCGGCCGCACCGTATCCAACCGCTCCTGGCAGGGCGCCGCAGGCGACCACACGTCTTTCGCCCCGAGAAGAACCAACAGGGGAACGTCACTTTCGAAGCGATTCCCCAAGCGCTCTTGGCTGCAACTCCCCGGGTAAAATGCAACGGCGACCCGAAAGTTTGCATCGCCCAATTCGGGCGGCCGCCGTTTGCTGTCATCCGCCAGCGACATCAGGATCACCCCTCCACCCTGAGACCAACCCATGATGCCGATCCGATCGGCGCGCACATACGATTGGCCGCGCAAGTATGCGAGCGCGCCATATGCATCCGCAGGTCTGTCACGCTGGACCGATCGCTTAAAACCCGCGGTTGAGCACATCTCACCCAAGCCGCGCGGCGTCAAACTGTCGACCATCAAAACGACATCGCCGCGAGCCAGCAGGCGCTGTGCCCAATCCGCTTCACGCACGTTGATGCCACCTTTCCTATTGATCATTCCCCCGCACCCGTGTAAAAAAACGAGCGCAGGCGCGGGCGTGGATCGACTCGAGTCGGGGCCGATACAGATAACCATCCAACGTCACCGCCGAGCCATCGGCATCTGGGGCAAACGACGGGAAGTGGACCCGCTCCTGGGACCATGCGTCTTGGCCGAAAACGACCACTGCGACGTAAGCCATGACTATGAGAGCCCTGCACGTCCAGCGAAGTCTCGGTCGGAATCCGAAATCGCGAGGCATTCAAGGCCTGTGAAGGGGTGACCCCTCCATCCTACCGAAAGAGCCGGTACCGCATGCCGGCGCCCACGCGATTCGCCCAGAAGAGAAGGGTGCGGGCCGGCCCGGGGCGCACCGCTGAAAAAGGCGCATGCTGCCTTGATGTTCTACGTGGCCGGCCGCGTCGCAGGCTCGGCGAATTGCCTTACATCTTCAATCAGCAATCGCACCGGGGCCGCCAGTAACATGCCGACGTCGTCCGGATCGATAGGCGCGCCCGATGTCGCCTTCAGACGAGCGGCAAGCATCTCCAAGCGGCTGTCGCCCGATAGACCCATGACCCCGGGTGGGCTCGCCGCGTGGAAAAGTGCGTCCGACACCCCGTCGCAGACCTCGAGCCAAATGGGATCCTTTTGACGCTGAGGCAAGAGCGCAAAAATCCGTCCGAACAATTCGCAGTCCTCCGAAATAAGCACAAGGAGCCTCACACGACGCGCGTACTCCGCGGCATCCGTTGACCGAGCATGCGCCCGAAAAAATAAAAATCGACGTTCGATATCCGCGCTCTGGGCCAATAACGCGAGCCGGCCGAGGCGGGCTCTCATTTTTTGGCGGGCCGCTCTTTGAACCGGCACCGCGACGTTGCCGGCATTCAACGACTGCCGGATCTGTGCACCCATCTCTTTCAGAAGAGACGCCACGCTTTGCTCGAAGCGGGATGCCGATCGAGACGATAACGCCAAAAACGATACGACGGTGCCAGCAGAAATACCGATGACGATTTCCGCGACTCTTAAACCCGCCACTTGCCAGACGGAATGACCGGCAATCGCGCCGCCGGCCAAGACGATCAGTGCCGCAATCGGCGCGCTGCGCAGCTTGGACGAGAGGCCACCGGCAAACGCAAGAACGGCGACGGTGCCCAAGGTGATCGCGGTGATGCCAAACCCCAGATCATGCAACCAGACCCCCAACAGGCCGCATAGCACGCCGAGAATCGTGCCTTTCACCCGCGTCCAGCCTTCGTTCAAGGTCGAACCGGTCCTTGCACGCACCACGATCAAGGCGCTCATGACCGCCCAAAGCCCTTCCGGTAATCCAAATGCCATCGAAACAAAGTAGGCGATGGCGACCGAGACGGAAAGCTGCAGCCCGAGCCGCACGTCGTCCACCGTCCATGGCATTTCGCCCCACTTCACGGGACGTCGAGGACACAGACGGGCACCCGTTCTCACAGCGGTTCAGTCGGGCGGGCGTACGCCTCGGACGCGTGCGCCACCTCGATCGAGTCGGTGATCCGGTCGATCAATAAACACGCCCTTCGCAAGAGAGCCTGCTCGGAAGCGGACAACTGGATATCGATGGCCGCCGTCAGTATCGCCTCACGCCGCCGCATCTCTTGGGCCAGACGTGTTGCACCCCGTCGTGTCAGTGACAGCAACCATTGACGTCCGTCGGATCGATGAGGTCGACGTGCGATCCAGGCCGAGGCCTCGAGTTCTGCCAGCAAACGCGTGAGCGATTGGGGCTTGACGCCCTCTCGTCGGGCCAACTCGGTAGCCGTTTGGGATCCGAAACGATAGAGCTGTCCCAGCATCGCAAGCTTCGCCGTACTGATCCCATCGACCCGCGCGGCCACGCGAATATGGCGGGACAACTTCGAGACCGTCGTGCGCAACTGGGTGGCGCTACGAGACGCTTGGCGTGTGGCAGCATGCATCGTCCTATGATAAGACGAGTCTTATCATATTGTCGACCCGTGAAAATGGAGTTGCGGACAACGCGCGCCGCCGCGCCCTCAAGATCGGGTCGATCCGCGCGGGCGGTTCAAACGACCGCGAACCGCTCGCGCAAATCGAGACTCTCAGCCGCCGTTTAGCGCGACCCAGATGGTCTTGGACTCGGTATAACTCTCCAACGCGGCTTGGCCCAGCTCTCGTCCAAACCCGGAGTCTCGCGTCCCGCCCCATGGCAGACGCACGTCGGTGTAGCCATAGGTATTGACCCATACCGTTCCGGCATGGATGCGGCGCGCCAGAGTGTGGACGCGCGTGATGTTGCGGCTCCAGAGCCCCGCGGCCAGACTGAAGGCAGTGCCGTTGGCGATCTCTACCGCTTCGTCATCGGAATCAAATTTCAAGACGGCGGCGACGGGCCCAAAGATTTCCTCCTGCGCAATGCGCATTGAAGGACCGACGTCGGCAAATACGGTCGGCTCGACAAAATAGCCGGCATCACCCACCCGATGCCCACCGGTGACCAGTCGCGCCCCCTCGTCACATCCGATCGCGATGTATCCCAACACCTTTTTCATCTGCGCATCGGAGATGACCGGCCCTAGCATCGTTCCCGCGTCCTGCGTGTCGCCGATGCGAAGGTTCCTGGCACGGTCGGCCAATCGATCGACGAATTCGTCGTACACGCGCTCATGCACCAGAATGCGCGACCCTGCGGAGCACACCTGACCCGCATTAAAGAAGATGGCCGACGCGGCCGCTTTGACCGCCGCGTCCAGGTCCGCGTCCTCGAACACGATGTTGGCGGATTTCCCGCCCAACTCCAGGCTGATGCGTTTTAGGTTGCCGGCCGCCCCCCGCATGATCGACTTGCCCACACCGGGTGAACCGGTAAAGGAAATCTTGTCCACATCCGGATGCTCGACGAGCGCGGTACCGATCTCGCGCCCGATTCCAGGCAGAATGTTCAGCGTTCCAGGGGGTAGTCCCGCCTCGAGGGCAATTTCCCCCAGAAGGTGTGCCGACAGCGGCGTCAGTTCAGAGGGTTTCAGAATTACCGAGCAGCCACAAGCCAGAGCCGGCGCCACTTTCCACACCGCAATCATCAACGGGAAATTCCATGGCACGATGGCGCCCACGACGCCCACGGGCTCGCGCACCGTATAGGTCAGTGCGTCGGTACGGGTGGCAATGACCGACCCGTCAATCTTGTCGGCCCAGCCGGCATAGTATTCCAGCGTATCGATGGCCGCGGGCACGTCCTGACGCCGCGCCGCACTGATCGGCTTGCCGGCATTTTGACTTTCGATTTGGGCGAACTCCTCGGCGCGCGCACGCATCAAGGACGCCATGCGCTGCAAAACGCGACCGCGATCGGCGGCGCGAAAGCCGCCCCACGAATTCGGCCCCAAAGCGGCCCGGGCCGCCTTCACGGCCCGCTCCAAATCCTTTTCGCCGGCCAAAGCCACATGGGCTACGAGTTCTTCGGTCGCCGGATTCTGCACCGACAACAGGGCGCCATCGGCCGCATCCACACGTTTTCCGTCGATCAAAAGCTTCCATTTGGTATCGATACTGCGGGCATCCATGATAAACTCCTTTTAATATGTTTAAATAAACATATAATTTCTTTCTCTCTGCTATCTAATATTGGCTCTTATTCAGTAGATGTAAATATGCTTTAATTAACTTATGATAAATGTCGAATTGCATCCTTCCTGGGGGTTTCGTAAGGCCGGCGCCAAGGGGCCGGCCCCGATCCTGTTCGATCTGCTCTCCAAGATCGAGGAGACCGGAACCTTGAAGTCCGCGGCCGCGGCGGTTCATCTGTCCTATCGCTACGTGTGGGAACAGTTTGTGCACTGGGAGGCGTTCTTCGGCGCGCCACTCATCGCGATGCACCGCGGGCAAGGTACGAAACTGACTTCTTTCGGCTCCGGCCTCTTGAGCGCACAGCGGCGGATCAGCGCCCGCCTGCAGTTGCAGATGGACAACTGTGCAGCCGAATTGGAAGAGGAACTGCAAGAGACCCTGCAACGCTCCCACTCATCGCTTCGGGTGCATGCCAGTCACGGCTATACGATCGAGCGTCTGCGCGAATTTCTCGGTGCGCGCGACATCGCCATCGATCTGCGCTATGTCAGCAACGAGGCGGCATTGTCTTCATTGTGTCGAGGTCGTTGCGATATTGCCGGGTTTCACGCACCCATCGGGGAATTGCGCGCGCCCTACCTGGCCTATTACGCGCGCTGGCTCAAGCCTCGCGGCTATCGGCTGATCCGGCTCGTGACGCGCACGCAGGGACTCATCGTCGCCAAAGGAAACCCGAAGCGCGTGGCGGCCCTCTCCGACCTCGCGCGCTCCGATCTTCGGTTCATCAATCGGGAAGCGGATTCGGGCACGCGCATCCTGTTCGATGTGTGCCTACAAAAGGACGGCATCAATCCGTTGGAGATTTCCGGATACGATGAGCATGAGTACACGCACCCCGCAGTCGCGGCGTACGTCGCCAGCGGCAAGGCCGATGTCGGATTCGGAGTGGAGGCGGCCGCGCGCGACTTCGGGCTCGATTTCATTGCTCTGGCGCATGAACAGTATTTTTTTGTCGTGAAGGCCGCCTTTCTCGCCAGCGAACCCATGAAACGTGTCATGGAGGCCGTCGAGTCCGCGCAATTCAGGGAGGTCGTCGGCACTCTTCCCGGCTACGGTATGGAGGGCGTGGGGTTGATTGATGACATGGCCGACATTCTTCCGCGCTAAAACACGTACAGCGCAACGCCGGTCACGAAAAAAGACCATCCGGGCATTTGCCCAATCCCTTTGCCAGGGGGTGGTCAAGTTTTGCCCATGAGCCGTTAGCGCAAGAAACTACGTCGCACGGACGATCGCCACAGCGAGCCGGATCGGCCCAGCGAGGCCGAACCGGGTGGAGTCGTCCATCAGCAACCGAGCGTTCGGGCAAGCCCATCGAGTATCTGCGTCCAGCCGGCTTCGGTGGCGCTCGAATATTCGGTCAACACGCAGGCATGCGTGAGTGTCAGCTCGCACCCCGGCGGGCGCGCAACGACGTCGATCACCACCCGAGTGGGCCGCGCCGAGCACTTCGGCGCGTAAAAGGTGAAGCTCAGGCGCTCGGGGCGCATGATTTCCAGATATTCGCCCGTATGTTCAACGTCCACGCCATCTCGCCGCTCGACGATTGAAAAACAGCCGCCGACGCGCGCGTCGATAGCCGTGTGCACCATCCGTCCCGACGTCGTCGCAAAAAGCCACGCTCCGGCACTTTTCGGGTCGAGCCACGCATCGAACACGCGTTCAGCCGGCGCGTCGAATCGACGCACGACACGCACAGTGACCTCGGATGCATTCATCTCTTCCTCCGTCAAATCTCCAGATTTAACCCAGAGAGACAATGAGGCAAGTTTGACACTGCGACCCAGTCCAGATTCATCATTTCACACGACTTCTGATATTGCGTCGGAAAACATGGATGAGAAATGCATCCTGATAAAAGGAAATGGATAGAAATTGAACGCCATCTGGGGCGAAAACTGCGCGAACGGCGTCAGTCTGGTCGCAATCTTGCGTGGGGTCATTCAGCGCGAAACGGCATTTCACGATGCCAAATTCGCCCTGGCCTCTGGATGAACACGTTTCCCATGAGCGATGCGAACCCAAGAGATCACTTCGGCCCATTCTATTTCGTGAGGGATCAAGCCATGGAACTACTGGAACAATGCTTTGGCGAGGGCTCCAACCTGTCAGTGGCGCAGATGTCGATGCGCACCGCGGTAGTTTTTATATTCGCCTTGGTGATGATACGCGTGGCCGGGAGGCGCTCATTCGGACAGCGCAATGCATTCGATTCGTGCGTCGTCGTGCTTTTGGGTGCGGTTCTCAGTCGTGCCATTGTGGGGGCCTCACCATTCATTCCGACACTCTGCGCGAGTTTCGTAATGGTCCTTTTGCATCGTCTCTTGGCCTTAATGAGCATCAAATGGGCCGACTTCGAACGTCTCGTCGATGGAGACGAACGGATCCTGGTCGACCATTCGGTAAAAAATGAGCGGCAGATGCGGCTTGGCTTGATCAGTCCGAAAGATCTTGCCGAAGCAGTGCGAAAAAGGCTAAACACGGAGGATATGGGTCGGTTAAAAAAAGCGGTCCTGGAACGAAACGGGGAAATATCGGTGATCAACGATTTAGCTCGATAGAAGCCCCTGCGTTCCCCGATCCGGGCGAGCATTGATGGCGTTCGTGATTGCATCCATGAGCCACGTCGGATTGTCGTTTCGCCAAAATCGAACAGGCTGCAATTTCATTGGGGTCGAGGTAAGTGCAAATCCTTATCAGGCGCGGTGACGCGTCCCGATCACACTTGCCGCACTGCTTCGGTGAGAGCACGCGCGACATTGCGAACCTCTTCCCCGCGGCAGGGTTTAGAACGAAGAACCCGGCTCTTCAAGAAAAATCAGCTCTTCGGGGGTGGAAACACGACCCAGGATCTCGTTGCGGTGCGGGAATCTGTGAAATCGCGTGATGATGCCCTGGTGTTGCAGCGCGGATCGCAAAAATCCGTTGAATGTGGCTCTTTGGTCGGGATCGACGCTGTGAGCCAGCGTCTGATAGAGAAAAACCGAGCGCTCCTGATCCTGCACCGATTCAGAGTGTTCCAACGGCAGATAGAAGAACGCCCGCTCGATCGGCCGCAACAGTTCGTGCGCGCCGTTCTCGACGCCTTCCTTGCACCACGAACGCGCCAACCCATCGTAGGCAAACGCCTGGGGCGTATCGCGATAGATGTTTCGCGGAAATTGGTCCGTGATCAAAATCAGTGCCAAACGCCCGCTTGCGCTTGCCAGCCAATCGTTGAGTTCGCCATTGGACGCCCGGTGAAGATAGGACCCGAAGCGATCTCCAATTTTCTGATCCAGCGCCGCATCCTTGATCCACCAAAGTTTGGATTGACCTTGGGCGACAATCGTATCGTTGGCATCTGTCCCAAACCAAAATTCGCGCAGACTATCGGGGCTTTCCATGGATGTTTCTGGATCAATCTCATCAGAGAAAAACGAGGGCAAACGAGAGAATAGCGAATACCACCTAACCCGGGGACCTTTCTGACGATAATTTCGAAACGGCCCGAAATAAAAGGCGTCACCGGCCGCTGGAGGCAGCTGGCCAAGGGGCACCCTTCAGTTCGACGACGTTGCCCTCGGGATCGGAGATATAGAGCGATGGGCCACAACCTTCGGCGCCAAAACGCGAGGCGAGTTCTCCGGCAGCCACACCCCGGGACTCGAGATGACGCCGAATCGCCTTCTCATCAAACGGGTCGACGCGAAAGCAGAAATGATCGAGATTTCGGGCGTCCTTACCGGGCGGCCCGCCACCGGCGCGCCCGAGGGGACTTCCGACCGGCACCAGGTCAAGCAGTGAGTGTCCGGCCCGTAATTGGATGAGACCCATCTCATCTTCCCGACGCTCGATCGAACACCCCAGAACCTCGGTGTAGAACGCGAGCATGCGATCCAGATTCACCACACGCAGCACCAGGTGATCGATTTCCCGCACATGAATCATGAGTCGCGCGCCTGTCAAAAAATACGAAATCCCGTTCCAGGATTCGGCGCGGACTCATGCGGTGCCACGACCTCTTTGCATCCGAATTCGCAGTCGGTTCCCAGCCCCTGGCAGTCTACCCGATCGATCTTTGCATTTCTTGCGCACGCGCGATCACGCATCGGTTAAGGAGCACTCGCTTTTGCGCCCTGCGCGCGATCGATCGGCATCCGTTCAAGGGGCCGCGTAAACACCCCCGCCGATGTGGCCATTTTTGATCGTTTGCCGGCTCATATGCCCCTCGCTTTCGGTGCGAAAGACCCGTACATTGATGCCATGCCCCCGGAGACCCTTATGACCTCAAGCACCGCGCTGATTGTCATTGACGCGCAAGAGTCGTTTCGTCACAGACCCTATTACAAGGATGACGAGATGCCCGCCTTCACGGATCGGATCATCACGTTGGCGGAAGGCTTTCGCGCGAAAAAGCTGCCCGTCGTACGCATCTTTCACGTCGAGAACGAAGGCGCGTTCGCGTTGACGTCGGGTCATGTGCGTCCGCTGCCCGGCCTGGATTTTCCGGTAGACGCAAC
>Ga0208357_1000129_pt1 | contig 58686 bp, 51 predicted proteins | sample NGESurdeep092012_6_FD_184487 | JGI IMG/M metagenome (GOLD analysis project Ga0208357, IMG submission 184487) | Arctic peat soil microbial communities from Barrow, Alaska - NGEE Surface sample F52-2 deep-092012 (SPAdes) | ecosystem: Environmental > Terrestrial > Soil > Wetlands > Peat ...
CCCGCCGATCGCTCTCGATCACCACGCGCGCATCGGGGGCGAGCAGCGCCGGCAGCAATGCCGACAGTCCGCGCTCCAACTCGCGTGCCTGGCTGTATGGAGGATCGACGAACACGAGATCGTACGTTTCGCCGGCTCCGCGTGCGGCGCGCAGTGCCTCCAGCGCATCGCCCACCCGTACCCGTGCCTGCGGCTCGGCAAGCCCAAGCTGTGCCAGATTGCCTCTGAGCGCCGCCACCGCAGCCGTGTCGCGCTCCACGAACAGCGCCCGCGCCGCGCCCCTCGAGAGCGCCTCTATGCCGAGCGCGCCGGTCCCGGCGAACAGGTCGAGCACGCTCGCGCCATCGATCGCGCCAAGCATCGAGAAAAGCGCCTCCCGCACTCGATCGGAAGTCGGCCGTGTGGTGCGTCCGCGCGGCGCACTCAGGCGCCGCCCTCCCAAGCGACCGGAGATCACCCTCATGCGGGGATCGGCCGCAACGCCTCTGCCCCGAAGGCGCTCTCCAAGGCTTCGCCGAGCAAGCCGTGCAATGGGCCAACCAGCCCGGGGTCCTCAACCAGGATCTCGCGAGCGCGCGAGCGCGCGCGCTCAAGCAGCTCGGCATCCTCGGGCAGGCTCGCGAACTTGAACTGGCCGACACCCGACTGCCTTGTCCCCACCAGCTCGCCCTCCTTGCGCAAGCGCAGGTCGATCTCGGCGAGCCGGAACCCGTCGGAGTGCTCCGCAAGCGCTCGCAGACGCGCGGAGCCCTCTGGGCCAGCGAGCAGGCACGTCGAGCTGTGCTCGCCGCGTCCAACCCGTCCCCGCAATTGATGCAGCTGAGATATCCCGAAGCGCTCGGCGTTCTCCACGAGCATGATCGTCGCGTTCGGCACGTCCACACCAACCTCGATCACAGTGGTCGCTACAAGCACCTGCGCGCGCCCTGACGCGAATGCCTCCATCGCCTCCTGCTTCTCACGCGGACGCATCTGGCCATGCAACAGCGCGAGCTTCCAGCCGGCCAGCTCGCCCGCTTGCAAGCGCTCGAACTCGGCTGTCGCGGCCCGTGCGTCACCCGCGCCCCGCACCGTCCCGGCGGCGTCCTGTCCCGGCCCTCCCCCATCCTGTCCCCGCCCAGAGACATCCTGCCCCGGCCCGGCCCCGTCCTGAAGTCCCTCCTCGACGAGCGGACACACCACATAGGCCTGCCGGCCGGCTGTCAGCTGCTCGTGCACCAGGCGATAGGCCTCCGCGTGTCCATCCTCGCCCGTCACGATCCTGGTGGCGATCGGCTTGCGTTCGCTCGGCAGCTGGCGCAACACGCTGCGATCGAGATCGCCGTGACGCGCAAGCGCGAGCGTCCTCGGGATCGGGGTCGCCGTCATGTGCAGCACGTGCGGGCGCTGCTCATGCTCCTGCTCTTCCAGTGCCGCGCGCTGACGCACTCCGAAACGGTGCTGCTCGTCAACCACCGCGAGCGCGAGCTTGCGAAAGCGCACCGATGGCTCGATCAGCGCGTGCGTGCCCACCACGAGCGAGAGCTCGCCACTTGCGAGCTTGCCGAGCGTGTCGGCTCGCCTGCTCGCCGGGGTCGAGCCCGTGAGCAGCGCCACCGTCACCGACTCGCTCCCGAGCAGCCGTTGCACCGTGGCGAAGTGCTGCTGGGCGAGCGTCTCCGTTGGCGCCATCAGAGCCGCCTGCGCGCCGTGCTCGACGGCGCGCAGCATCGCGTGGAGCGCCACTACCGTCTTGCCGCTGCCGACCTCACCCATCAGCAACCGCTGCATCGGTTGCGCCTGTTCGATGTCCGTCGCGATCCTCCCAATCGCCTTGCGCTGGTCTCCGGTCAGCTCAAACGGGAGTCCGTGCTCGAGCCACCGCGCGCTCAAGCTCGGCGGGCTGCTCAGGGTCTGTGCCTGCCCTTGTGCGGCCCTCTGTCCTCGACGTATGAGGAACACCAGTTGGCTGAGCAGCAGCTCCTCGAAGGCGAGTCGCTCGCGCGCCTGCTCGGCCTGGACGCCTGCGCCCTCGAAGTGCATCGCGGCAAGCGCCGCCGCCCGCGCGGGCAGGCGCTCCGCAACGCGAACACGCGCGTTGAGTGACTCGACAAGGTCGCCCAGCCCGTGTCGGCGCTCGCGCACGAGCGTCAGGATCTGGGTTGAGCTCACGCCCTCCGCCGCGGGGTAGTGCGCCACCGAGCTAGTCTCGGCCGAGGCCACCTCTGAGCCGATCGCGTGATGGGATACGCGGAAGCGCCCGCCGCGATCGGCCTTACCGTGCAGCACAAGGAATGTGCCCGGCGGATAGCGGCTCGCGAGCCACGGCTGGTTGAAGAAAGTCGCCCTCATCGAGCCCGTCTCGTCGAATACGGTGGCCTCGACAAGCCCGCGCATCCCGCGGCGACGCACCGGCCGACTCGCGATCGAGCGCACCTGGACCGCCACTGTCGCCTGCTCGCCGTCCCGCAGTTGTGCGACGGCCCGTGCCTCGCGATGGTCGCGTGGCAGATGCTCGAGCAGATCGCCGACCGTCTCGATTCCCAGTGCTCCCATGCCCTCCGCCGTCTTGCCGGTCGGGAGATCGAGCTCGGTCCGCAGCCGCGAAGGCCGAGGCCAGCGCACGGGTGCACTCAGCATCTGATCCCACGCGAGGCGATGCGAGTGGGCAAACGCGCGCGGGCCGGCGGATTGATCCTCCGCGGGGTGGTGAGGAGCGACTGGGGTCACGGTTACCGTTGCGTGCTGCATCTCCCAGCAAGAATGATGACCGGTCCGGTCGCTTCCCCAGGAGGCACCGGTCGGTGATAGGTGCATATGCCGGTCGATAACGCGTACGCGACACGCGAGGCGCGCTACTCCGCGGCGAGCAACCACCAGTAAGCGGACTGACCGCCCTCGCGCAGCTCGAGCTCGACCTCGCCATCCATCATCGCGCCGATCTGCTCGAGCTTCAGCGGTGCGCCGGAGCCGGCGAGCACGCTGATCAGCTCCGTGTCCGTCGCGAGCCTCTCAAGGACCGCGAGCAGCGTCTCGCGCGGCTCACCCCAGGCGACCACCTGTTCCTCCACGAAACCGACCGCCTCACCCTCCAGAAAGCGTCCCTGAGCATCCGCACGCGCTGCCTGAGCCACTGCGCCCGTGCGCAACGCGTCGAGGGCTTCGTGCATCGCCTGCGCGTTCTCGCCCACCCCACGATCGCTCCGCAGCGCCACCGCCACCGCGAGGCCCGCCTGTTGACTGGTGGCTGGCACGACGAGTACCTGCTTGTCGGAGAGATCCGCGGCGCGCTCGGCGGCCATCACCACGTTGGCGCTACCCGGCAGCACCACCACCTCCTCAGCGGGCACCTCATGGATCCCAGCGAGTAGCTCGTATGTCGAGGGGTTCAACGTTGGCCCGCCGTCGATCGTGTGCACGCCCAACTCGCGATACATTCGCGTGAGCCCAGCCCCGCTGACCACCGCTAGGGCCCCGCAGCGTACGCGCGGCTGGTTGCCTGGGGACTCAACGCCTGTCCCAAGATCGTTGGAGGCGGGGTCCGCGCTGCTCGGGGTGCCGTTTGTCCGAGCAGCTCCCATCAGGCGCTGCTCGCGCTCGCTCACCTGTGCGCGCATGTCGGCCACGTCGAGGTGCGAGACCTCACCGAGGCCATCGAACAGTGCGGTGGCACGCTCGGGCTCATCGGTGTGAAGGTGGATCTTCAATGTGCTTGGATCGCCCACCACCAGAACCGAGTCGCCAAGCGCCTCCAATGCCGCAGCGAAGCTCGACGGTACGAGGTCGTGACCGGTGACGGCAAAATTGGTGCAGTAGCGGTAGGTGCTCGAGCTGTGCTCGGGATGGGTGATCTTGGCCGGCGCATAGTGCTCGAGCTCGGGTGGCGCCTCGTCGCGCAGCGCCGCCACCACGCCGGCGAATATCACCGTGAGGGCATGACCACCGGCGTCCACGACACCTGCGTCGCGCAACGCCGCGAGCATTTCGGGCCCACGCTTGACCGACTCCGTGCCGGCCGCGATCGCGTGCTCAAGCGTCTGTGCGATCGCGAGGTCCTGTTCGCGCGGCTCGGTCGCGGGGCCCAAGCGCCTATCGTCCTCACCGTGTGCGAGGTCGGCCATGATGCCGTGGGCCATCTCGCGCGCCACGGTCAGGATCGTGCCCTCGGCCGGTTCGCGCACCGACGCGTAGGCCCGGTCTGCCGCGTTTGCGAGCGCCGCCCCGATCAGCGTCGCGTCGATCAGCTGGCCGGGTCGGCTGACCAGCTCCTCGGCCGCGCCCCTGATCAGCTGCGAGAGGATCACTCCCGAGTTGCCCCTCGCTCCAAGCAGCGCCGCGCGTGCCACCGATTGCACGATCTCCTCGCGTCCGATCTCATCGATCGTCTTGGAGGAGTCGCTGCCCTGCAGGCGGTCGAGCTCGTCGAGCACCGCCCTCAGCGTGAGCACCATATTGTCGCCCGTGTCACCGTCTGCCACCGGGAACACGTTCAGGTCGTTGACCTCCTCGCGGCGGGACTCCAGATGCGCCAGCGCCCCAGCCACCGCCGCTCTGAACCGGATCAGGTTCGTGTCAGTCACCGTCTCGCCTCCATCGCGCGCCCCTCAGGCGCTCTTAGGGTCCTACTCACAGCCCTCTCATATCACCACAGCCACCGGTCGATCCGTAAATACGTGAAGCGCCTGTAGGTCGAGAGGCAAGTCAGGCAAGGATTGACGAGCCCACCCACCCCGCGAAATGTGCTCTGCACATGTGCTGGCCGATCGGGAATCCCGTCGATTCACGATCGGTAGGACGCAGCATGACGCCGCCTCTCGACCTACAGGGCCTTCGTGACCTTGCCGGCCTTCAGGCAACGCGTGCACACGTATACGCGACGGGGCGCCTTACCAACAAGGATCTTGACCTTCTGCAGGTTGGGATCGAAGCGCCGCTTGGTTGCGACCATCGAGTGACTGCGACTGTTGCCGAACGCGGGACCCTTCCCGCAGCTGTGACATACCTTGGCCATGACGATCGGCAGTCTAGCCGCTCGCGACGATCCTCGCCGAGAACATGCTCAACCGGATCTCTCCCCAGTCGGCGCCGGCGGCTGTACGACGCCCCTCAGCTCCTCACGCAAGGCCGCCATCCGCAGCACCGCCTCGGCCGCATGACGTCCTTGGTCGCGCTTCCCGCCGCCCGCGCGCGCGAGCGCTTGCTCCATCGTCTCGCACGTGAGTACGCCGAAGGCACACGGCACACCTGTGGTGAGCGCCACTTGCTGGATCCCACGTGCGGACTCGGCGCAGACGAAGTCGTAGTGATCGGTCTCGCCGCGAATCACCGCTCCGAGGCAGGCGATGCCCGCGAAGCGGCCAGACCGCGCGGCGTAGCTGGCCGCCAAGGGCAGCTCGAATGCACCGGGTACGTCGAACACCTCGACGTCGTCGCGGCCGGCCTCGCGGAAAGCGTCGAGCGCGCCCCTTTCCAGGCGCTGCGCCAGATCCGCATAGAAGCGCCCGATCACGACGGCGAAGCTCATTTGCCCTGCTCGCGATCGTGCTCGCGCTCGGCGTGGAGCAACTCCGCGTCGAGGTTGAGGCCTTGATGGTGCAGGATGTGCCCCATCCGCTGTGCCTTGGTGCGAAGGTAGGCCTCGTTGTGCTCGTTGGGCGCGTGCTCGATTGGGATCTGCGCGCTGACCGACAGTCCGTAGCCCTCGAGGCCCTTGATCTTCTTCGGATTGTTGGTGAGGATGCGGATCGAGCTGAGGCCCAGGTCCACAAGGATCTGCGCTCCAATCCCGTAATCGCGCAGGTCAGCGGGCAGTCCAAGGCGCTCGTTCGCTTCAACGGTGTCCAGGCCATCCTCCTGGAGGCGGTAGGCGCGCAGCTTGTTGAGCAAGCCAATGCCCCTGCCCTCCTGTGAGAGGTACAGCAGGACCCCCTCGCCCTCGTGCTCGATCATCGACAGCGCCGAGGTGAGCTGCTCGCCGCAGTCACAGCGCAGCGAGTGGAACACATCGCCTGTGAGGCACTCCGAATGCACCCGTACAAGTACATCCTTGCGTCCAGCGACGTCCCCCTTGACGAGCGCCACGTGGTGCTTGTCATCAACCAGCGAGCGGTAGCCAACCGCCTCGAAGTCGCCGAAGGCGGTGGGTAGACGCGTCGAGACGACGCGGTCAACCAGGCGATCGTTGCGCCGCCGGTAGGCGATCAGGTCGGCGATCGTGACCATCTTCAGCTCGTGGCGCTCGCAGTAGAGCGCGAGGTCGCTCACCCGTGCCATCGAGCCGTCCTCGTTCATCACCTCGCAGATGACACCCGCGGGAATGAGCCCGGCCAGACGCGCCAGGTCGACACTTGCCTCGGTGTGCCCAGTACGCTCCAGCACCCCGCCGGCCTTCGCCTTCAGAGGACTCACGTGGCCGGGCTGCACAAGGTCCCCCGGAAGACTCGCGGGGTCGGTGGCAACCTGCATAGTACGTGCCCGGTCGTGCGCGGAGACCCCCGTGGTGACCCCCTCGCGCGCCTCGATCGTGACCGTGAAAGGAGTCTGCAAAGCCGACTCGTTCTTGGCGGTCATCAGCTCCAGTTCGAGCTCATCGCAGCGCTCGGGGGTGAGCGCCAGACAGATCCAGCCGCGCGCCTCCTTGGCCATGAAGTTGATCGCCTCGGGCGTCACGAACTGGGCTGCCATCACCACATCGCCCTCGTTCTCGCGATCCTCGTCATCGCACACGACGACCATCTTGCCCTGCTTGATCTCCTCGATCGCCTCCTCGACGGTGGCGAATGGGCTGCCCGCGCGCTCGCGTGGGGACGTCTCTTCTGTTGCGATTGTTGCCTTGGACTGGCTCATCCTGTGGGCTCCTTGGAGTATCGATCGAGCAAGCTCTCTGCCTGCAAGAGACGCTCGACGTGCTTGGCGAGTACGTCCACCTCGAGATTGACCCTATCCCCGACTTGTGCCTCACCGAGAGTCGTGCGAGTAAGCGTCTCGGGGATAAGCGACACCGAGAAGCCACCATCCGTGCGTAGCTCGCTCACGGTGAGGCTCACCCCATCCACCGCCACCGATCCCTTCTCAACTAGATAGCGCGTCAAGTCACTGTCTGCCCCAGCATCGACCGCGATTTCGAGCACACGCGCGAAGCCCTCATCGCGCAGGGCCTCGACCACTCCGGTCCCGTCCACGTGTCCCTGCACGATGTGCCCGCCCAGCCGTCCGTCGGCCCGCAGCGCGAGCTCCAGGTTGACCGTCGAGCCGACGTCAAGGCCCGCGAGCGTCGAGCGTCGCAACGTCTCAGCCATCGCCTGAGCACCGAATCCCCGCGCGTGCACGTGCGTCGCGGTGAGACACACGCCATTGACCGCCACCGAGTCGCCCTCGGCAAGCTCGTCGCCGAGGCTCGTCGAGATCTCAAGCGTCGCTCCAGCAGAGTCGCGCTCAACCCGGGCAACGCTTCCGAGATCGGCGATCAGGCCCGTGAACATTTCCTCTTCCATGTCTCAGGCCGCTGATGGGCACGCAGGACAAGCGGGACCGTCGATCGATTGCCCACCCGTCCCGCGAAGTGTGCTTTGCACATGTGCTGGCCGATCGGAGATCTCATCGATCTCCGATCGGTAGGACCGGGGCCCGCGTAGTGGGCGCCAGCGCCATCATGCGTGCCCATCAGCTACCACTCGCGCAGACGCGCGGAGATCAACAGGTCCTCGCCGACGCGATCGCAGTCGAAGCTGAGCGCTCGCAGCGCCTCGGAGATGCGCTCGACGCCTTCGCCCTCCAAGGGATCGCGCGCGGTGCGCCCACCGAGCAGGATCGGGGCCAGAAATAGGCGGATCTCATCGATCTCGCCCGCGTCGAGAAACGCTCCCGCAAGATGAGGACCGCCCTCGAGCAGCACCGAAGCTACCCCGCTCGCGCCCAGCTGGTCGAGCGCCGAACGCACGCGTGCCGGCTCGTTCTCGCCGGTGGCGACGAGCACCTGGGCGCCTGCTGCCTCCAATGCGTCGGTGTCCGAGCGTGCGGCCGCGCGCGAGACGCAAACTGTAAGTGGGACCCGGTCGGCGGCGCTGAGGAGCTGTGAGGAGATCGGTAGGCGCGCGAGCGAGTCAAATACGACGCGGCGCGGCTGCCGCGGGAGCTCCGCGAGGATGCCGTCGGGTCGTGCTGTGAGCTGCGGATCGTCGGCGAGGGCTGTGCCAATGCCGACGATCACCGCGTCGACAGACGCGCGCCAAGTGTGCGCGAGCAGCCGGCTTTCCTCCCCGCTGATCCACTGGGAGTCGCCTGCTCGCGTGGCGACCTTGCCGTCGAGCGTCATCGCCGACTTGAACAGCACCCACGGGCGGCCTACACGCGCGTGCTTGCGAAACGGCTGGTTGAGCAGCCGGGCGCGCGCGGCGAGCTCGCCGTCGGCGAGGACCACCTCGACGCCCTCGTCGCGCAGGATGCCGAGGCCGCGCCCGGATGCCTTCTCGGTCGGATCGTCGGAGGCCACGACGACCCGTGCGATACCGGCCTGCATAATCGCGTCCGTACATGGCGGGGTGTTGCCTTCATGGCAACATGGCTCGAGCGACACGTACAGAGTGGCCCCGGTGAGATCGGCCGGCCCGCATGCCTCGATAGCGTTGACCTCTGCGTGAGGCCCGCCATAGCGCTCGTGCCAGCCCTCGCCGAGCGCTTCGCCGTCGCGGACCACGACGGCTCCTACGAGCGGGTTCGGCTTGACAGCCTCGGCGCCGCGGCGGGCGAGCTCGATCGCTCGTCCGAGGTGTGCCCGGTCGGTGTCGGTGGTGATCGTCATGCTTGCCTTCAGGATAGGGGCTGGGGGTGGATGGGACCCTGTTTTTCGCGAGCGCAGCGCCCGCCACGCAACCGATACACGGTCATCTCCGGGCCAGGGAGCCGATAGGAGAGTGGGTAGTAGTCGAACGTCCAGTCGAAGCTGAATGCGGGCGGCGTTACGCCCGCTACGTAGGGCGAGACGCTATAGGCCACTTCAGACCCGGCGGCGAGCGCACGGTAGTAGGCGACCGCTAGCGGCGCGGCCACGGGGTCCGCGAACGCGCGCCCCGACTCCGTGGAGCCACTGACCACCCAGCAATAGCCCTGTCGCTCATACCAGCCGATCAGGGCGGGGGCGAGCGTCGTCTCGTAATCCTCGAGTGCCACCGTATGAGGCGCCTGTGGAGCGAGCGTGCCGTTCGCTTCGATCACCGAGGTGAGCGCCTGATACTTCATCCAGTGCTTTGCGCTGGAACCGTCGCCTTCCTCGATCCACGAGTCGAGCACCACCGGCTCAAGCACTATGCGCGCGCCGCGCGGGACGTGCGCGAGCATCCATGCCCGGGTGAGGTTGCGCGTGTCCGCGCGCGAGAGCACGAGATCGTTGTGCACGCTGTACACGAGCCCCTGGGCTAGCAGCACAAGCGCGATGAGCGAGCCGGCGAAGACCCCGGCAAGCGTCCTTCGCCGCGAGAGCAAAGCCTTCGGCTTGGATGTTGTAGGGCCCATCGTGAGCGGACCTTCCACTGCGCGCACGTTGGGCAAGACCTTCTCTTTCGCCGCGCGGACGAGCACGGCGTGGACGAGCAGCGCGGCGAAGTAGGCCGCCAGGACACAGGCAATCGGGAAGACCGGCAGCAGCCAGCGGCCGAAGTAGCGGTCCTGCAGGCCCATGAACGCTAGAAACAGGCCCGCCGCGGGCACGAGCAGCCAGCCGATACGGGCCAAGCGCCACCAGATCGCGATCGCCCCGCCGAGCGCGGCGATCGCCGGTAGCCAGCCGAGACCCCACGTGAACGACCACAGGTAATAGAGCAGTCCACTCTCCTTGGGCGCGCCCAGCTTGCCCTGCGCTTCGTCGGAGAGATTCGATTGGTGGATCAATTCGCTGTGAAACAGCTGAAAGTCGAGCAGCGCGTAGGGATTGGCGAGCAGGAAGGACGCGAGTGCGCAGATGCCCGCGAGCACTAGGCCGAGCACCACACGGGGGCCCGTGCCAGGGGGCGAGTCGAGGTAGTGCACGGCCGTAGCCACCGCGAGCGGCACGATCGCGATGCCTGCCGTGTACTTGCTCGCGCACGCCAGGCCGAGCCCTATCCCGGCGAGCGCATAGTCGCGTCTTCTGCCCCTGCGCATGACTCCAGCGCTGCCAAACAGGGACAGCGTCAGCGGCAACAGTGTGACGGCATCGTTGAGTGCGAAATGTCCATAGGACACAGGCAGGAACGCGACAGCCTCGATCGCGGCGGCGAGCAGGCCGACGCGACGGTCGAACAGGCGGGCCCCAAGCAGATAGAGCATCCAGACAGCGGCAGTGCCCAACAGCGCAACCGTGACGCGCGCAACAAGGAACACTTTCCCGGGGTGCAGCGCGTATTCGTGACTGACGCCATGAGCGCCCCCAAACCACACGGCGAAGACGAAGTGCAATACGTAGGTGAGCGCCGGCGGGTTGACGAAGTAGCGCGGGTTCAGTCCCGCGGAGAACATCGCGACGGCCTTCGGCACGAAATGGCCGGCCTCGTCGATGTTGTAGATGTAGGGCAGGCCCTGCTCGATTCCCCAAAGGCGCAGGCCGAGCGCTGTGAGCAGCACAAGCGCGAGCCCGCACCAAGCCCAGCGCCGACCCTCAGCAGTTGGCATACACCGCGTAGTAGCGGCTCGTGTACACGAGCTTGAAGCCCTTTAGCGGCACTTGCTCGCGCGGGTCGTCGCCGACATCGACGATCGCCTCGACGAACACGGCTTCACCGAGCGGATAGACGGCGACACTGCCATGCAGGATTCGATCTTCGAGCTGATGGGCGCCCTTGAGCGCGTCCGCGCTCGCCTCAGAGCGGGCCACGATATTGCGCTGGCCGGTGCTATCCAGGATCCAGCGCGCATCGGGGATCAACTTGTTGTTCGGCAGCGACAGCAGCGGACAGCGCTTCAGCTGGGCTGCCACCGCGGGGCTGTGAAGCGCAGCGGCAAGCCCCTCGTGGAAGTTCTCGTGGTCGGCGAGCGTGGTGCGCAGGCTGCCGAGGCTGAGCGTGCTGGCGGCGGATGCTGCTCCGTAGAGGACGAGCAGCGCTGCGGCCGCCATCCACACGCGCCTCAGCACTGTCCCCCGTTCGAGCATCGACCAGCCGCCGACCGCCACGGCACAGAACACGAGCATCACGACAGAGGAGCCGATCATGTAGCGGTCCACGACCGAGGCACCCGCCGCGCCCTCGGCGACGAACACGAACAGCAGGCTCGCGAGCACGACGAGTGGCACGAGCACGCGTCGCGGCGTGAGCCAGATCGCGATCAACGCGCCGGCGATGCTGCCGAGAACCACTGGCAGCTTGTCGATCCGCACGGCGTAGTTCCAGGTGGAGGAGAGCACGCTCGAGAACCCCTGAGTGCGTTCGAGTTCAGCAGCGAGACCCGAGGTGGAGTGAAGCGAATAGAGCGGGTTGCCGGTGACCACCGCGTCCACGCCGATCCACAGCACGGGCGCGATCGCGGCCAGCGCGAGATAGCGCAGACGCGTGGGGTTGTCCGCCGGCCAAGCGCACCACAGCCAGTAGACGCCGCTGAGCACCCACGCGTCGGGGCGCAGTAGGCCGGCGGCCGCGAGCAGCAAGAACACGAGCGGTCCGCGCCGGGGACGCTCGATCTCAAGCGCCGTGGCCCACACAACCAGCGCCACATAGGAGATGTCGAGGTAACCCTGGGCGGCAAGGTTCTCGATGAAGAAGCGGCTGAGCACCAGCAACCCGGCAAAGGCGCCGACGATTGGGCCGAAGCAGAGCCGCCCGAGCCGGTAGAGGCCCGCGACCAGCGCGACGAATGAGGCGATCGAGCCGAGCACGACGAGGCGGGCGCCACTTTGACCGACGATCGAGCAGAGCGCCCCGAAGGCGATCGCGAGCGGATGCTCAGTGGGACCGCGATAGACACTGAAGTCGGGCACGTGCAGGTGCAACAGGTCCCGCCCCCACAGCAGCGCGTAGAAGGAGTCATAGGTGGGATAGGTGGGGAAAGCGAAGTAGCCCACGAGCGCCAAGACGCACATCGCGGCGAACGCGAGCTTCGCCCACAGTGAGGCAGGCACGGCACGCAGTCTTTGCAGGGACCCATCCCTATCCCCCGGTCCGTGCCGGGTCAACGTCGCGCTTGCCATCCGGCCGTAGAGCCTAGAGAGATAGGCTGTCGTCGGTGAAGCTCCTTTCCCTGCCCCAGTGCTGGCCCCCCGTTGGGGGCCGCAGGTCGAACTAGGCTGTCGTTGGTGAAGCTCATCATCCAGATCCCCTGCTTCAACGAGGCTGAGCAGCTGCCGGCGACGCTTGCCGACCTGCCACGCGAAGTCGATGGCTTTGATGTCGTGGAGTGGCTGATCATCGACGATGGGTCAACCGATGAGACGGTGACGGTGGCGTGCGCTCACGGTGTGGACCACGTGGTGCGCCTCACGAACAACAAGGGCCTGGCGGCCGGCTTTCAGGCGGGCCTGGACGCATGCTTGAAGCTCGGGGCCGACGTGGTTGTGAACACCGACGCCGACAACCAGTACTACGGCGGGGACATCGCCAAGCTGGTGGGTCCGATCGTGCAAGGCAGAGCGGACATGGTGGTAGGCGACCGCGAGGTGAGCAACATCGAGCACTTCTCGGCGCTGAAGAAGACGTTGCAGCGACTTGGCTCATGGGTCGTGCGCCAGGCGTCCTCGACCTCGGTTCCGGACACGACATCGGGCTTCAGGGCATACAACCGCGAGGCGGCGATCCAGATGCTGGTCGTCTCCAAATTCACCTACACCCTGGAGACGATCATCCAGGCGGGCAAGCAGCTCGTGGCGATCGACCACGTCCCGATCCGCACGAATCCCAAGACACGCGAGTCGCGCCTGTTCCCCTCGATGGGGGCGTATGTGCGGCGCAACTCGATCTCGATCTTCCGCATCTACGCCCAATACGAGCCGCTGCGCGTGTTCTGGAGCCTCGCAGCGGTGATTGGCGTGGCCGCGCTGGCCGTGTGGATCCGTTTCGTGGTCGCCTATGCGGAAGGCAACGGCAAGGGGCACGTGCAGTCGTTGATCCTCGGCGCGGTGCTGTTTATCGCGGCCGTAGTGCTATGGGCGCTGGGGGTGATTGGTGACCTGCTCGCCGCGCAGCGAGTGATGACGCAGAAGACCTTCGAGCGGGTGCGCAGGATCGAGCTGCAACTCGGGGTGGCGCCTTCTCACTATGAATCGAATCCCTCCCGCCCGGCATCGCCGAGCGGTGTGGCCGCGAGCGGCGGAGCAACGTCAGTGCCCGCTCAGGCCGAGGGCGGGGCGAGGAGCGTCAAGGATCCGACGACTGAGGCGGTTGAGGTATGAGCAGCGGCGTTACGGTGTCCGATGACGGGGTGGTAACCGGCAACACCTACGACAAGTACGGCTCGACCAACCCGGCCGTGCGCCGGATGATGGCGGGCTTCGAGCGCACCCTGCAGGAGCTGTTCGCGGCAGCCGCCCCACAATCGCTGTTGGATGTGGGCTGCGGCGAGGGGGTGCTCGTACACAAGTGGGCGCAGCAGCTCGGCGAGTCGCGCGTGGTTGGAATCGATCTGGAGGAGCCCTCGATCCAGGCCGGATGGGAGCAGCGCAAGGCGGCGAACCTGGAGTACAGAGTGATGCGCGCCGAGAACCTGCCGTTCACCGAGAACGAGTTCGACGTCGTGTGCGCGATCGAGGTGCTCGAGCACGTGCCCGATCCTGGGCACACGCTCGCAGAGATGGCGCGTTGTGCCGAGCACCGGCTGCTCGTGTCGGTTCCGCGCGAGCCGCTGTGGCGGATGCTGAACATGGCGCGCGGCGCCTATTGGTCCGATCTCGGCAACACTCCCGGGCACCTCAACCACTGGTCCAAGCGCTCGTTCGTGCAGCTGCTCTCACGCTACGGGGACGTCGTGGAGGCCCGCTCGCCGTTCCCCTGGACGATGCTGCTTGTCCGCGTCTAGGGACGCGGCCGCTCAGCCGTCTCCCGCGCCCGCGGAGGACGGGCAAAATACAGTCAAACAGGGCCGTTCCTACGGCAGCGGGGCGCGCATCCTGTCGATCGGGATCGCCTCGACCGGGATCCTCACGTTCGCCTACTTCTCGATCGCGAGCCACGTGCTCGGAGAAGTCTCGGCCAAGCGGCTGGACCTGTTGTGGTCGATCATGTTCGTGATCATCTCGGTGATCTACAGGCCGATCGAACAGCTGCTCTCGCGCACGATTGCCGACAGGCGCGCGCGGGGGCACGAACAGCACTCCGTGCGCGTGCCGATCGCGATCCAGGCCGGCTTCGCGCTCATCTTTCTGATCCTCGCGCTGGCACTCAGGAGCGTGCTGATCGACAAAGTGTTCGACCACTACTCGGCTCTGTACTACGTGCTCGTGATCGGGACGCTCGCGTACGCCGCCAGCTACTTCGCACGCGGGTGGCTGGCCGGTCACGAATACTTCGCCCTGTTCGGCGGCCTGGTGCTGATCGAATCGCTCTCACGCCTGTGCTTCGCGCTGGCGGTGGCGCTCGGCATCGCTCACGGCCAGACGGCGGTGGTGCTGGGAATCGCGGCCGCCCCGTTCGTCTCGCTGGTGGTGGTGCCGGCCGCGTTCGCACGGCGTGCCGGCGAGGCTCGCGGAGCGCCGGAGGTGGAGGACCCGGAGGAGCTGGACGCAGCCTTGGCGGTGGTGGGTGGGGTGGGCGGGTCCCTATCAATGGGCGTCGAGGAAGCCGTGGCGGCGGATGAGCTCTCGCTGCGGCGCGGCTCGGGCTTCGCGTTTGCCGTCTCGGGCGTGATGCTCTCCGAGCAGACGCTGCTGAACGCGGCGGTTCTGACCGTCGACATAACCTCGACGAACGTGGCACTGGCGGGGATCGTGTTCAACGTGCTGCTGATTGCCAGGGCACCGCTGCAGCTGTTCCAGGCGGTCCAGACTTCGTTGCTCCCTCACCTGACGGGGCTCGAGGTGACCGAGGGGCGCGAGGCGTTTGCGAAGGCGATCCGGGTGACGGTGATGGTGATCGCCGTCTTTGCGCTGGCGACGGCACTCGGCTTGCTGGCGATCGGGCCGCCTGTGATGAAAGTGCTGTTCGGCCAGAGCTTTGAATATGGCCGCGTGGGCCTCGCTCTGATCGGGCTGGGCATGGGCATGCACCTCACCTCCGGCGCGCTCAACCAGGCGGCGCTGGCGCGAAACCAGGCGCGCACGGCCGCGACCTGCTGGATCGTGGCGGCTGTGGTGTTCGTCGTGTGGATGCTCCTACCACTCATCTCAGAAGAACTGCTGCGCACCGAGATCGGCTATCTGGGCGCGACAAGCCTGCTGGCGCTGATGCTCAGCGTCGTCTACAGGCGAGGCACGCCGCTGCGTCAGAGCGAGCCAGTGCCGTCGACGGTCGTGCGCTAGATCCGAGCGCGCCGGTGCCGTCTCCGATCCTGCGCTAGATCTGAGCGCACCGAGCTAGATCCGAGCGCGCCGACGCACTCGCTTGCGCGTTAGTTGGTTAGCGCGCCCCGCCGCCCACGGCGTCCACGAGCGCACGGTAGGCCGCGGCGGGGTCCTGGGCGCCGAACACAGCGGAGCCGGCCACAAACAGGTTCGCGCCGGCCGCCCTGCACGGGCCGGCGGTGTCGGGGTCGATGCCGCCGTCAACCTCGAGCGCCACGCCACCGTTGCCGTCCATGGCACCGAGGATGTGGCGTAGACGCTCAATCTTCTCCAGGGAGTGCTCGATGAACGCCTGTCCCCCCCAGCCCGGGTTCACGGTCATGCACAACGCGAGGTCGATCGCATCGGCGACCTCCGCGAGCGCGCCAACCGGCGTCGCGGGGTTGATGGCGACCCCGACGGTGGCCCCAGCCTCGCGCACGAGGCTGGCGGTGTAGGCGATGTGGGGCGTGGCCTCGGCGTGGAAAGTGATCGAGTGAGCGCCGGCCTTGAGGAACTCAGGGATCTGACGCTCGGGGCGCTCGATCATCAGGTGAACGTCCAGCAGCCCTCCGACCCCCTCCACCTGCTCGCGTAGCGCGGCGACCACGATCGGGCCGAGCGTGATCGATGGGACGAAGTGACCGTCCATGACGTCAACGTGGATGACACGCGCCCCCGCGGCGAGCACCTCCTCGACCTGCTCGCCGAGACGCGCGAAATCGGCCGAGAGAATCGACGGCGCCACATGCACCTCGCGCAGGAGATCTCCACTCATATGGCCATCAACATGCTGTCGCCGCAGTTGTTGCACTTGAGGATTGCGGTGGAGGACATGCGCACGATCGTGGAGTGCTCACCGCAGTTGGGACACACAGAGGAGAGCTCGAAGCGATGCAGGCAGTAGACGCAGCGATATCTGCCGGGAAGATTGGTGGGACGCAACCAGGGCTCGCTGCAGTTGGGACACAGCGGCCCGAGATCGACTTGATCTTTCTTGGCTGCCCGCTGAGCGTCGTCCATGCTCAAAGCCTACCCGTGGAGGACTCGTCTACTCGCCGCATTCGTGCGATGAAGAAGCCTGCCGTGCGGTCGCGGTGAGGCAGGGTCAAGAGCACCTTTGCGGCCCGTGGATGGGTATGGATTTGCTGTTCGTTCACGAGGTCATCAAGCGCGAAGTGGGAGTTCTCCGCGAGGAACCGTTCGATCTGCTGCTCGTTCTCGGATGGGGAGATGGTGCACGTGGAATAGACCAGCACGCCACCCGGACGGAGTGCGCGCGCGCCGGCGGCAAGGATCGCCGCCTGCGTGCGCGCCATCTGGGATATCTGCTCCGGGGCGGCGCGCCAGCGCAGGTCGGGACGGGCCTGCAGGGTGCCAAGTCCCGAGCACGGCGGGTCGACAAGCACACGGTCGAATACCGGCCCCTCGGGCCTGGGCAGCGCGGCGTCTGCGAGCTCGACGTGGACACTGTGGGCGTGTAGGCGCCGTGCGGTGTCGCCCAGCTCGGCGGCTCGCGCGCGATTGCGCTCGACCGCGAGCACTTCGCCCGTATCGCCCATGAGCGCGGCGATGTGCGTGCTCTTGCCGCCAGGGGCGGCACACAGATCGAGCACCCGCTCGCCCGGCTGCGGATCCAGTACGCGGGCGACGAGCATCGCCGCGCGCGATTGGGCGATGATCGCGCCCTCCCCCCAGAGATCCGAGCCGTGCAGGTCAAGCGGCCCGTCGAGCACAAGCGCCTCGGGAATCTCCGGGTCGCCGTGGGTGGGCGCGTCGAGCGCGAGCGCAACGCTCGCGGGATCGCAGCGAAGCGTGTTGACGCGCAGCGCCAGCTCGCCCGGCTCGTTGTCGCAGGCCATCAGCGCCCGTGCCTCGGCGGCGCCGAGCTCCTGCCACCACAGGCGTGCGATCCACTCCGGGTGGGAGTGGGCGATCGCCGCCTGCTCGGGCGTGACCTCGCTCAGCGCTCCAAGCAGCGCGCCAGATCCCTCGCGAGCGGCTCGGCGCAGGACTGCGTTCACCAGCCCGTGAGCGGAGCTCCGCTGCGTCTTGGCAAGCTCGACGCAGTCGGCAACGACGGCATGGTCGGGGGCGCCGCTCAGGTAGAGCAGCTCATAGAGACCGAGCCGCAGTGCGGCCAGAACGGGAGCGTCGAGCTGTGCGACGGGACGCGAAGCGAGCCGTTCGATCAGGTAGTCGAGCGTGCCACGGCGTTGGATCGCGCCATAGGCGAGGCGCATCGCAAGCGCACGATCGCGCGCATCGAGCTCGTCGGCCTCGGCTTGCAGCGCACGGTCCGCGTAGGCACCCTGCTCGAAGACGCGGCGCAGTACGGCGTAGGCGCAGCGTCGCGCCGGCGCGATCGCGCGTCGCGCGGTAGCTGGGCGACTGCCTGCCTTGCGAGAGCCGCCCTGACCTCGACGCGCTTGCCCGCCTGTCGCCTTCGCACGCCCATCTGAGCGTCGGGGTGTGTCTTCGCTCACCGTGAGGACAATCCGTGACCGCGGAGAAACGCATCCGCGTCCATCGAGCGCTTCCCTGGCGGCTGGACGTCGAGCAGCTCGAGTGCGCCGTCGACGCAGCCGAGCAACAGCCTGCCGTCCTGCGCATACACACCGTTGCGATCCCCCGTGTCGGATTGCGTGGTTGCAAGCGCTGCCCGTTGCACCCCGAGCAGGGTCTCGTCTGGGAGGGCGACGCGCGCGCCGATGTGTGGGCTCAGAGCACGCACCACGCGCTCCAGCTCAATGGCCGCTCGCAGCGGGTCGAGCAGGCGGTCGACGGGTCCGATCTTCTCCGCGTAGCTGACCAGGTTCTCGTCCTGCTCGGCGAACGGCAGTGGCTCTCCGAGCTCCAGCGCGGAGAGGGCGCTGAGCAATAGGTCGCTCCCTCCCTGCTCAAGCCGCGCGGCAAGCGAGCCATAGGTGTCATCGGGATGGATGGGCTCGCTCTCGGCAAGGCACACCGGTCCGCTGTCGAGGCCGGCGGCAAGGCGCATGATCGAGACGCCGGTGCGCTCGTCGCCGGCCATGATCGCGCGCTCGATCGGGGCCGCTCCACGCCAGCGGGGCAGTAGTGAGGGGTGAACGTTGAGCAGTTCGTAGTCGGAGAGCAGCGGCTCCTTGATGAGCGCGCCGAAAGCGCACACCACAACGGCATCCGGGGCAGCACTTGCGATCAGCTCGCGCGCGGCGGGATCGTTGACGCTCTCAGGCTGGGCGAGCTCCAGGCCGAGCGCGCGCGCGGCCTCGGCGACCGGCGGCGAGACGAGCTTGCGCCCGCGGCCGGCTGGACGATCCGGGCGCGTGAGCACGAGAGCGGGACGGTGCTGGGAGCTGTCTGACCGGCCGGACTGTCGGCGCGCGCCGGAATCGCTGGCCTCACCCCGCTCACCGGCCTCCCCGCGATCCGCACCCTCATCGCTGCCCTCGCCCGCAATGCGCGTGAGCACAGCAGCCGCGAAGTCAGATGTGCCAAGAAAGACGGTGCGCATCGAGGGCGGGACTCGCCCTACGCGGCGCTTGCGGCCGCGACCGCCTCGCGCATTTCGCGCATCGCCTGCTTGCGCAGCTCGCGCGGGACCCGATCGAGGATCAGGACGCCGTCGAGATGGTCGATCTCGTGTTGAATGACGCGCGCCTCCAGGCCCTCGGCCTCAACGACGAGCTCGGCGCCCTCGATGTCTAGCGCCCGCACGCGGACCTGCGCGGGACGCTCGACCTCGATATGGACACCCGGCAGGCTGAGACAGCCCTCCTCGAGCGCCTCCAGCTCCTCACTGGACCACTCGATCTCGGGGTTGACGAGCGCGGTGAGCGGATCCTCGCTGTAAGCGCGGTAGACGAGCACGCGGTGAAGAACCCCGAGCTGAGTTGCGGCCAGGCCAATGCCAAGCGCGTCGTGCATCAGCTCCCCCATGCGCTCCACCTCGGCGGCAAGCCCCTCGTCGAAACGGTCCACCGGTAGCGCGGTGGTGCGCAGCACCGGGTCGCCGAACTTGCGCACGTGACGCAGAGCGACGTCGCGGCGCGCCCTGGTCTCGGGATCAAGCTCGGCTACCGTCGAGGCGCCCTCCTCGGGCTCGACCTCTGAATCCATCACCTCTTCGTCGCTCATGGCCTCCAAGTTTAGGGCGAGCCCACGGTTCGCGGCTATTGGGGATCGACATCGACGCTGAAACTCACGCCACTATGGGCACGAGCCTTGGCCGTGTTCTGAACCGCGGCGCCGACACCGCGGATGACCTGCGAGCGCTCCTCAGGCGGCGCCTTGACGACCAGCACCTGACGCTCTCGCCCACGCAGGCGAAACAGGCCCGCAGGACCCAGGGTGCTCCCCCCACACGTACCCAACCGATCGCGCAGCGCCTCGGCGGCGGCGTGGGCGCGCGAGGAGTGCTCGGCGGAGCAGACGACTCGGATCAGACTCGAGAAGGGCGGGTAGGCAAGCGCCTGGCGGCGCTCGAGCTCGCCTACGAGAAAGCCGTCGCTGTCGTGGGCGGCGGCGTGCATGATCGAGCGGGCTTGCGGGGCGATCGTCTGCACGAGCACGCGACCGTCGCCTCCACGGCCGACGCGGCCGGCGAGCTGTGTGACGAGCGCGAACGTGCGCTCCTCCGCGCGGAAGTCGGGAAAGCGCAACGTTGCGTCGGCGTCGAGCACCACGCCGAGCGTGACATCCGGGAAGTCGTGACCCTTGGCGACCATCTGCGTGCCGATCAGAACGCCGGCAGACGCCGCCTCGAAGCGGCTGAGCAGATCGCCCACTCCGCGATGTTTGAGCTCCTTTCCAGCCACGCCGGCGCCCGTCCCATCCCCACCCGTGCCGCCGATCGTGTCGGCATCCAGGCGGAAGACCGGAAAATCACCGTCGTCCAGTGCAGCGCCAAGATCGTGTTGGATGCGCTCTGTGCCGGCACCGTGGCGGGCGACCGACATCGAGCCGCATGTACAGCGGTGTGGGGCGGGCTCCTGATGGCCGCAGTGGTGGCAAGCCACGATGCCCCCGGCGCGGTGCAGCACGAGCGCGACGTCGCACTCGGGGCAGCCCCATACGCGCCCGCACTCCCGGCAGGTGAGGAAGTTCGACCAGCCGCGGCGGTTGAGCAGCACAATCGCCTTGCCGCGCGCTTCGCGCACCTCCCTCAGGGCCTCAGCCGTAAGCGGGTGCAGGCCGGGAGCCTGGTTGCGCATGTCGAGCACCGTGACGTGCGGCAGCGGTCGGCCGTCGACGCGGTGAGCCAGGCGCAGCAGGCCACTCGCATTAGAGGGGGGGCCGGCTAGCGGCGCAGCGCTCACCCCGCGCGCAGCAATCGGCGCGACGCCGGAGAAGCTCACACCCGCGTCGATCGGCGCGATGCCCAAGGAACTCGCACCCGCGTCGATCAACATGGCAGGCGCGTGCACGCTCTCCGGGCGGGGAGTGGCGCTGCCGAGCAGCAGCAACGCAGCGCAGTCGCTCACGCGTCGTGCGGCAACCGTGCGTGCGTCATAGCGCGGGTCGCCCTCGTGCTTGTAGGAGGAATCGTGCTCCTCATCGACCACAATCAGTCCGAGCCGCTCGATCGGGGCAAAGACGGCCGAGCGCGGCCCCACGCACACGCGCGCCTCACCGACGCGCAGGCGCCTCCATTCCGCGCGGCGTTGGGCAACCGTCAGGCGCGAGTGCAGAACGGCGACGGTGTCGCCGAAGCGATCGACAAAGCGCCCGACGATCTGTGGAGTGAGCGCGATCTCGGGTACGAGCACGATCGCACCGCGACCCTGCTCAAGTGTCTCCGCGGCGACGCGCAGATAGACCTCGGTCTTGCCCGAGCCGGTGATGCCAGCGAGCAGCCGCGTCTGCGTGCTCCCGGCGCGCAGCGCCGCAAAGAGATGGGTGAGTGCCGCGGATTGTTCGGCCGTGAGCACGGGCGGCTCGGCGGAGCGCGCGCCGACGTGGACGTGCTCGGGACGCGCGGGCGGGGTTCGACGTTTGCGCCCGCTCAGGCGGCGCGTGGCCGCGGGTGGCAGAACGAGCGCAAGCGCGCGGGCGAGCGTGGAGCAGTACTCCTCGGCCAGCCATTCGGCGAGCGCGACCAGATCGATCGGAAGGGTGGGTGGGCCATCGTCAACAGCGCGCAGTGGCGCCAATAGCTTCTCCTCGGAGACCTCGCTGTGATCGGTGAGCGCGGTGACGACGCCGAGAATCTCGCGCCGCCCGAATGGGACAACGAGCATCGATCCGACCGCCACTGTTTCGCTTAGCTCTTGCGAGAGGCGATAGTCAAACGGCCCGCGCAATACGCGGGCCGTTGTCATCGGCTCGACCTGGGCGATCGCGGACAGATGAGCAGGCGAGGGGGCGGACAGGCGGGCAGGCACCCTACAAAGCTACGGTGGGTCCCGGTCAGACGGCGGCGCCCGATGCCTGCAGCCCCGCGGCGGCGCGCAAGGCCTCCGCCTTATCGGTCTTCTCCCACGTGAAGTCGTGATCGTCGCGACCGAAATGCCCGTAGGCAGCGGTCTTCTGGTAGATCGGACGGTGCAGTTTCAGCTCCTCCCTGAACGCCCCGGGGCGCAGATCGAAATGCTCATCAACGAGCTGCGCGATCTTCGCGCGGCCGATCTTCTCGGTGCCGAAGGTCTCGACCATGACGGACACGGGGTGCGCGACGCCGATCGCATAGGCGACCTGCACCTCAGCACGGTCGGCGAGACCAGCAGCGACGATGTTCTTGGCCACCCAACGCGCGGCGTAGGCGGCGGAACGATCGACCTTGGAGGGGTCCTTGCCGGAGAAGGCACCACCGCCGTGACGAGCCATGCCGCCGTAGGTGTCGACAATGATCTTGCGTCCGGTCAGCCCGCAATCGCCCATCGGGCCGCCGATCACGAAGCGCCCAGTGGGGTTGACGAGGAAGTTCTTCGTCAGCTTCTTCTCGTCGTAGAGGTCCGCTGGCAGAACTGGGCGCAGCACATGCTCGAGCAGGTCGGGCTTGATCAGCGTCTCGGAGTCGATTCCGTCGGCGTGCTGAGTTGAGATCAGGATCTTTTCGATCTCGACAGGACGCCCGTCCTTGTAGCGAACGGTGACCTGCGTCTTGCCATCGGGACGCAGGTAGGGGAGCACGTCGCCCTTGCGCACCTCGGCGAGGCGCTTGGAGAGCTTGTGCGCGAGGGCGATCGGCAGCGGCATCAGCTCCTCGGTCTCGTTCGAGGCGTAGCCGAACATCATTCCCTGATCGCCCGCTCCCGCGATGTCGAGCTCGTCCTCGTCAGCCGGATCGTGGCGCGTCTCATAGGCCGCGTCAACGCCTTGGGCGATGTCGGGAGACTGCTTGTCGATCGCGTTGATGACCGCGCACGTATCGCAGTCGAAGCCGTAGGCGGCGTTGTCATAGCCGATCCGACGCACCGTCTCGCGTGCGACCAGCGGTATGTCGACGTAGGTGTTGGTGGAGATCTCCCCGGAGACGACGATCAAGCCGGTGTTGACGAGTGTCTCGCAGGCGACGCGACCGTAGGGGTCGTCGGTGAGCACCGCGTCGAGCACCCCGTCTGAGATCTGGTCGGCGATCTTGTCGGGGTGACCCTCGGTGACCGACTCTGAGGTAAACAGGAATTCGCTATCGGAATGGTGGCTCATGGCTTGGGGATCGGCTCCACGGTCGAGGCTTGAAGTTGAGCGGAAGTGTATGCGACGAGACGGCCCCATCCGGAATCTCGATCGAGCTTCCCCGCCACCGACTGGAGGCATCCCGGCGACGCTCTTAGAGCGGTCACGTCGATCCGAGAACGCTATGCCACCCGAGTGCGGGTGCGCGCGTCGGTGCGGGTGCCGCGCTCGACGAAGTCGATGATGAGGGGCACGCCGTCCATGCCATAACGGGCACGCAGACGGTTCTCGATGAAGTAGGCGTAGTCGCGTGTGACGCGGGCACGCGAGTTGACCTGGATCGCAAAGCGCGGCGGACGCTCCTCGATTTGGGTCATGTAGATCAACTTGAGGCGATGCTGGCCCGAGCCGCGGCGGGTGCCGACGGGCGGCTGGCGCGCCTCGACGGCCTCTGCGAGAAAACGGTTGAGCTCGGGCGTGGGGATGCGCCGGCGGCGACGGTCGCCGAGCGTGAGCGTCTCGGCGATCAGACGAGAGACGTTGCGGCCCGTCTTGGCGCTGGCGGTGAGCACGCGCGGGCGCAAGCGCAGCTTTTCCGCGACGCGGGCACGCTCGTGGTCCAAGTCCTGCTCGGTGCCTTCGTGGAGGTCCCACTTGTTGAGCACGATCGCGGTGGCGCAACCGGCCTTCATCGCGAGCTCGGCAACACGCAGGTCCTGGGCGGTGACCCCATCGCTTGCGTCACACACGACGAGGGCGACGTCTGCCCGTTCTGCGGCGCGCTGGGAGCGCAGCGTGGTGTAGTACTCGACCGAGTCGGCCACCTTGGACTGACGACGCATACCTGCGGTATCGATCAGTACGAGCCGGCGATCATCCACCATCAGGGGCGTGTCGATCGCATCGCGGGTAGTGCCGGCGACCTCCGAGACGATCACACGCTCTTCGCCTAGAAACCTGTTCACCAGCGAGGACTTGCCGACGTTCGGCCTACCGATCAGCGCAAGGCGGATTTCCTCCTCATCAGCATCGTCCTCCTCCGCAGGCGGAAGCAATGCCACAATCCGGTCGAGCAGATCTCCGGTACCGAGTCCTTGCGCGGCGGAGACAGCGAGCGGCTCGCCGAGGCCGAGGCGGTGAAAGTCAGCGGCCAGCGGCAGGTCGGATACCCCGTCGCACTTATTGGCGGCGATGATGCTCGGCACAGGCGAGCGGCGCAGGAGCTCAGCCATCTCCTCGTCTCCCGGGCGCGTGCCGGCCTTGGCATCCACGACGAGCACCGCGACCTGAGCATCGGCCAACCCGGCGCGCGCCTGCTCGCGGATCGAGCCCGACAGCGGATCCTCGTCCTGGAAGTCCACGCCCCCCGTGTCGATCAGCGTGAACGTACGCCCGCCCCACTCGCACTCGATCTCGTTGCGATCGCGCGTGATGCCGGGCCGCTCGTGCACAACGGCCTCACGCGAGCCCGCCAAGCGGTTCACGAGCGAGGACTTGCCCACGTTGGGATACCCGACTATCGCGACCTTCTGCATCAGGGGAGTATGACCGCCCGGAAGGTGTGTCTCGGCCTGGAGATCTTCAGATGACGCTCAGGCCGAAGCGCGAGCAGCCTGCGCAAGCCCCGCGATGTGCTCGACCACCTGCTCAATAGTCATACCGGTCGTATCGAGCACGACGGCGCCGGGGGCGGTTTCCAGCGGGCTGTGAACGCGGGTGGAGTCGCGCTGGTCACGCAAGGTCTGCTCAGCCATGACGGTCCTCTGATCGCCGCCCAGCTCGACCGCGCGACGGCGTGCGCGCTCGACGGGATCGGCCGTGAGATACACCTTCAACTCGGCATCGGGCGCAACGACTGTCCCGATGTCGCGACCCTCGGCCACCCAGTCGCCACCCGCGATGAGCTCACGCTGCTTGGCTACGAGCGCTTCGCGCACGCCCGAATCTGCCGCGATGCGCGAAGCCGCCTCGGAGACCTCGGGAGCACGGATCGCCTCGCTGACATCGCGTCCGTCGAGCAGCACTCGCCGAGGCGCGGAATCGGCGCCCGCGACGAAATCGATGCGAACCGAGCGCGCCAGCGCAGCCGGGGCCTCGTTGGAAGACTCAAGCGCAAGCAGGCCCACGCACCGATACATCGCTCCGCTGTCGAGATAGGTGAAGCCGAGCCGACTCGCGAGCGCACGCGCCACGGTGGACTTGCCGGCCCCCGCGGGACCATCGATCGCGATCAGCATTTAGCAGAGGAGAGTTCGCCGAGGTCGGTTAGGTCCTGCTCGCGACCCGCCGCTTTCTTCATAGCGCGCAGATGTTCGATTCCGCAAACACGTATCTCCGCTTCGCGGAATCGGATCGTAAGAGCTTGCTTGGCCAACTCGGTATATGCGTGATCCGCCTCGACACCCGAGACCCATTGCATGATGTCCAGCGGCCCGTGACTGGTCACCAGGCGAAAGTTGGCTCCTTCGGCGAGTTGTGCCGGGTCGGTGGGGTCATAGGGAAACTCCTCGGGCGAGAAATCCTCGATACCCACATGCTGAGCGTCGATTTTCTCCAGTAGCTGGGCAAGACGCGTCAGATTCTCGGGCGATGGATCGGGAACGATGTCGAGATCCTTTGTCGCGCGGACGAAACCGTGCACACCGACCGCCACTCCCCCTATAACGACAAACTCGACGTTCGCGGCCGTCAGCGCGACGAGCAGGTCATCCGGTTCGAACATCGTCCGACAGACCTCGCCTGAGCTCGCTTATGAAACGACTGAGGCGCAGTGTCTCCTCCAAGCGCTCCTCGGGCGTCTGTTCGCAACTCTCTCGCGCGCGGATCTCGCGAACACGCTCCTCCCGCTCGCGCTCCTCGCGCGTCCAATCGGACGGTCGCTTGTTGGTGGCGGCCATGCCGTCAAGGCTACCAGCGCGCTAGGCCACTATTTGGGATCGCGCCCTCCTACGCGCGCTCGCTCTGCCCGTGCTATCGCGCGCTGCACATTCCAGCCGCGCTCGGTCAGGCCCCATGCGTTGGGGGCGCCACGGGCGGCCGCCGCGCGGGTGTTTTGGATCAGCTCCAGGCGTTGTAGGCGCGCGAGCAGCTTTGAGATCTGGCCCTGGTCCTCCATGCCGGCGCCGAGGCCGACCTCGCGGTTGGAGGCGCCCGGGTGCTCGGCCACGGAGCCGAGCACCCGCACCGTGCGGTAAGTGAGCCGCATGCCCACGTCGCGCAGCGGATCGCCGAGACCGGGCTCGGCGCTCACGCGTCGCCGTGGCAGCGGGCGCGCGAACTCCCTGCGCGCGGCGGCGGGACCGAGGTAGGGCAGCACGATCATGCTCATCAGCGCACCGGTTAGGTCCCGCGGGGATCCGCGGTCGCCTGCCAAGCTCCCATCGACATGACCATCGTTGGATGAGGAGGCAAAGGCAAGCAGACGCGCATGCAGCACCGACAGCGCTCCGCCGACCACGCCCTCGGCGGTCAAGGGCGGCAGTTGGGCGGCCGCCCTTGACTCCTTGCGCCCTTCGTCTATGAGGGCGATCATTTGGGCGATGCCGCGCTGGCGGCGCTCGATCGCGCGGTGGCCCGCGCCGAGCGAGCCGACGATCAGGAGCTGCCCGACGCCACGCTCCGCTTCGAGGAACTCCAGGAGCCCGACCAGCGCGCCCCGGACGCGATCGACCCAACGTGCCCCGGGATCGTACCCATCGAGCACGTAGCGCGAGGCGCGCGCGATCGCCTCGTCGAACGCCGCCAGAAAGCACTCCTCGCGATCGGCGAACAGCTCATAGAACGTGCGTCGCGAAACGCCCGCGCGCTGAACCACGTGCGCGACGGCGACGTTCGCGGCGCCGCGGTCGGCACTAACCTCGACCAATGCCGCGAGCAGGCGCGCGCACTGGATCTCGATCACACGCTCGCGGCCCAGCTCGCGCGCCGCGTCGCTGTCGTCGCGGATTACCCCGTTGGGCGCAGTCCGGATCGACGGCGCCCTTTCATTGGCACGCATCTCATTTCTTCTTCCCGTGGGTATTCCCTTTGTGGCTTGCTTTCTTGTCTTTCTTTTTTGTCTTCTTTGTCGTCTTGTGCTTGGGGCAGCCTGTGACGCCGATAGGTGTGTTCTGGTGGATCACCGTGCCGTTCTGTGCGGTGAACGCGGTCGGCATCTTCAGCGCACCGTTGCAGAGCCCTCCGGGAGCCGCGAGCGCGGAGTAGGGACCCTCCGGCAAGGTCAGTTCGAACGTGCCGACGGGCACGTCGGGGATCGTTCTGAACGTGCTACTCGTGATCCCCGCCTTACTGATGAACGTTTCCGAATGCAGATCAACCGTTACGCCATACCCCGAGAGCACAACGATCAGTTCGGGAAACTTTTCCCCAGCGTGACTAACGAAAAATACGGGGCCTTCCAAGGGGACCGGGACCAATGGCGTCGTGGCCTTCGCCGTACCGATCCTCGACTGCGAAGAGCACGCAGCGGGATTCGCTTCGAACGTCGCCGCCGGGCACGCCTTCTGCAGCGTTTCAAGCCGCGAGGGCAACCGCTTGGGAAGATCGACCTTCACGCTCTTGATGTTCGCCTGCGACCCGAACGCCGCTTTGGGATAGGACAATCTCACGTGCAGGCTCGCCCCATCGGCTCGGCTCGTCTTCCCTGAGGTTGAGACCGTAAACCCGGGTTTGAACCCGAGGATCGCGCAGTTGGTGACCTGGAAGGGGACCGATACGGGACTGGAGGATCCTTCGACGCTTGAGATACTCCCGGTCACGCCCATCGGATCGCAATTGGTCGGGTTGAATGTGAACCCGGGCCGAGTCGTAACGAAGTTCACGTGCTTGATCTCCAAAGGGATACCGTCGAGGATGTGCGGGATCGCGTAGGGGCCCGTACTGTCGGTCGTGATCGTCAAGGCCGATGTGATCGGGTTGACTTCGATCCTGCCCCTTACCACGACCGTTCCGAGGTTGTACGGGCCGGCCTTCGCAGGCACCACGACAGAGATGCCGAACGGCGCGCCCTCATACGGGCCCGTGATATACACCTTCCCGCCCGTCACGCTAAACGGATCTCCGCCCAACCCGACACTGACGGTCGTTTCGCCGATCAGACTGTTCGCCCCGCACGATCCCGCATTCGCCTGCGCTTCAGGGCATAGTTCGACGCCAGTCAAAAGACCAGAGAGGCCAGGCGGCATATGCAACTGGATCGCACTGATGTTCTGCTGACCGTCTTCCCTGGAGACCGTCATCGTGAACGGGCTAAAACCCCCAGCCTGAATATTCGTCGTACCGGCCGTCAAAGAGGGGCTGAACGGCAACGGGCTCGCACACGCGGACCCGTTCGGACCAGAGGTGATGTCGAACATCGAAGACGGCGTCGCCGGTTCGTTGCCCGACCACGGCGCTATGGACGCAGTCGTCGTATACCCACCGCATACTGCCGGTGTCGATAGCGGTGCCCTGGAGCCCCCAAAGAAGTGCAGGTTGAAATCTTCGAACGGCAGCTGCGGCGTATTCTCGAACGTCGCGACCAGTTGACCCGTCACCGGATCCGGTTTGACTTCACCGGCTACCTTGACGAGAAAACCCGCCTTGACGTCTTCCGCGACTATATACAGCGCCACGAGACTCCCGAACGGGTTCGCGTCCTGCGCCGCCAAATACGCCGCGCCAACCACCGGTTCGGGCAACAACGGCGAGGTGATTTCAACGGTCCCGACCTTCGACGCTTCAGGACACGACGAGGCACTATCGCTTGAAAGCGCGACCTGTGCTTCAGAGCACGCTTCAAGCCCGTCCGCCCCCGCCGGATTCAACGCTACACCACTTGGCAACGCGACAGTCGTATTCTTCACGTTAGCCTCCGACAGACCATTCGGGTTCAACGCCGAATCCTGCGGAACATGCACACCAACCGTCAAACCCGTCGGCGTGCTACCAGCCTGCCCATCCGGCGCCACACTGATCGACGGTTCAAACGGCAAACGATTACAACCATCGAGCGCCGACTCAAACAAAGGTTCGACAGGCGCCGTAAAACTGCCCGGCGCCGCCCATGAATCACCTATCATTGGGGCCTTCAACGAGCCCGTGCACGATGTCGGGAGCGTCAGGAACGGGGCCGGATGCTGCTGCTCCACGGTAGTACACGCCGGCATACCAAGGAGCAGAGCGAAAAGCCCGTCATCCACACATTCCCACCCACGCTCCTGGTCGTGACTGGGATCGTCCGGAACACCCCAGAATGTCACCTGACCGCCCATAAACCCGGCCGTCTCGCTAATGTCGTTTATGCTGACCGTCACACCATAGTCGCCGCCTGTGCGAACCGATGTGTCGAGTACGACTGGCACACCGAAGACCGTGAAGCCAAACCGTGCGGGCTCACCCACATTCGGTTCCAGGTTGAACAACGGCACAGGAAAAGTAAATGGGACAGATCCAAACCGCCCAGGAACAATCATGGTTGTGGACGCTACCCCGATCGCCGTCTTGGCCGGGCACCCATTTGCGCCATCGGCAACTTCAGAGAACTCGCGACTGGTGCACTGCGAAACCACAGTCGGATTGCCGATCAGACCAGGGGGCAGATCGAACCGCAGATCCTTTGTCAGCGCAGTTGGCACCGATACGCCCGCCCGCAACTGCTTGTTCAACGCGAGCGTGGTCGTCAACTGGAACGGATGCGAGCCCGCCTGCGTATCGGGCGACCCATCTTCATTAGTCAGCGCGAATTCATAGTTTTCGACACCAAAGGCGTTAGGCTCGTCGGAAACTCCGATCGGCTGCCTCGCTGACACCCTGGGCGCCCCACCGCCAACGACGGATGCTTCGTTGACGACACCAGAGGAAGCACCCGCTTCGTCCCTCACGGTAATCGTGACTTCCACGTATTCATAAGGAGGGAGAGCTCCAGAATACGTACAGCTCAGCGGCATCGGCGAGCATTCCACATTGACACCGGTCAGGGTATCCCTGAAGCCGACGGGACCCGCACGACCGGATATCGCGGTCGCGGTCAGCCCCGACGGCAGTTTGTCCGTGACCGTCACCGGGTTGCTCGCCCCGTCGACTTCCGCGTCCCCTAGATTGGTCGCAATCACGACGATCTGACCTTCGTCGCCCAGCGCCAGGTTAGTCGGTGAAACGCTGGAGTTGACTTGCCACCGAACGGTAGCGGCGCTCGCATTGGACGCGCAGGTCAAGGACACCAGCAGCGCGCTGAACATGACCGCATCAAGAACAACCTTCCTAATCGAACCCATCGCGATCACCTCTTGCCCTTCTTCGTCTGATTGGCCTCACGGGACTGTTTTACCTTGTACTGCTTGCGTGCCCGCCTTTCGCACCTCGCCCGCTTCTTCTTTGGTTTCTTCCTGCACGCTCGCAGCACCCGCGCGAGCTTCTGTGCCCGCGTCAACGACTTCGGTCTTACAACCGTCTTGGACGGCGAGGCCACAATGTTGCCCGCGCCCGCGAACGTCGAGCTTGAGGGTGCCCCGAAGATAGACGGCTGCGGTGAAAGCGCGGCCTTGCACGAATCTCCCGTGTCACACGGCGGCGGAGAGACAGCCGACAACAGACATGGCTCCGAAGCGGAGCACACCTGAGCGTCATAGATATCGTAGCTGGTGTCGAAGTCCTGCGGCACGAGCTGGCTCGATGTCAGGAAGAACACATCATTCCCGTTTTCGCTTGCGTCCATAAACGCAGATTCTTCATCGGATGTCCCCGAAGAGATCAACCCGACACAGCCATCCGTCTGCTCGTTGAAGGTAACACTCGAACCCTCACAACTGCCGACCCCCGTCGGCTCATACTCATATACATCCTCTACGCCGTCGATATCCTGCGGCACGAGCGCATCGACACTGTCGAAAAATAGTCGCCCACTGTCTGACAGGTATCGAGACTGGTAGAGAGAGACCGTAAGATCGAGCGGTGTCCACCCAGGAATGCTTGCGGCAAGCCACCGGCCGTCCCAGACTCCACGACCGTCGACGAGAGGACGCTGATTTGAGTAGGATAGGCCTACGGGCCGCTCACCGGTAGGGTCGCATGATGCACACACAAGACGATTGGAACTCGCATCGTACAGGTACACCTCCTCGTCGGGCACACCGCTATTGGCGTCCCGGTTGTCATACCCCGTCAAGCGCCGTTCCGACATAAACGCCAGATAACGGCCGTTTGGCGAGACCCGCGAGGTAAGGCCGACCAGGCCGAGTTCACCCCCCCAATCGGGCGCATCTTCGCTCGAGAGCACGGCGATAAACGTTGTGATCCATTCGGTGCCGTTGTCATGCAGCATGTAAAGGTTGTCAGCGCCCGGAGCAGCCTTTTCATGCTCTGAGTTTTCAGCGCTTGTGAGCGCTCCCCTTGCGACGAAGTAGACGTGCGACCCGTCTTCGCTTGTCCCGAGCACGAGGCGTTCGACGGCAGCGCTTTCGCCAGCGTTTTGGTCCACTGTCAGGTCGACTAGTTTGCACGCAAGTTTGTCAACGACTTCTTCCACTTCGCACTCGTATAGATCGGGAGCCCCTTCGCTCGCAGTAGAATCAGCCGTCAATCTTTGATCGTCGGTGAAGAACACCCTCGACCCGCCGTTGCTCGCGATCTGAAACTGCGACCCTCTCGAATGAGTGTCTTTTGGTTCCGGAGCTCCCTGTGCGGCATCCAATTGGATAGTTTCTTCCCTATTTGTGTCACGCAGATAGAGATGGCTGTCTTGCGGCGCTTCAGTACCCCATACGATGCGTGAGCCGTTGTCGGATATGGCATTCCGAACGTTTTCTCGTCCAGCACCAAGAAACGCTGACCTAATATTGTTTCCTTCACCGCCAACCGCCGATTCCCCGTTGGGCAACACGCTGATCAGGCGTAGTTGCCCTCCACTCCACTCGTAGAGGTTCAGCCCATCCTCGTATGTGGATGCGTTCGGCGTGAGGCGTTCCGGCGATTCGACGACGACATGACTAAAATCAGGCGTGGCGGACAGGAATTTGAGGTCCGAGCTACCATCTGAGTTGGCGAGTTTGGCACCCGACGAGATGTTGCTGGCCGTCGCCAACGGTTCGTAGCGGGCAGTGCCGTTTTCGTGCAGATAAAGCGTCGGTTCAGACACTTCGGGCGCCAGCGGAGCCCTATCTTCCCCCAACTGTTCAATGACACCAAGCGACAGATCTGACGAGAAGAACCTGTATTCCGCGCCTAGCCCGCTTGTCGCCCCGTTCGGCATGTCGTGGGGCGTCGAGATGTCCTGTGAGGACCAGCCATCAGCGTCGCGCGTGGAGAAGACCTGCGCTCCTTCGAGCACGTTAGCTTCTGGGTTTGAGCCCAACACGCCACGCGTCAGATACGTGATCGCGTTGCCGTCTTCAGCGGCCTGTATCACCCCTTCGCCGATTGGTTCGATCAGCGCACCGTTTTTGTTGGGGGGTGAGACCATTTCCCACTGCCTGCCATCCGGTAGGGCGAACTCGCTGCCCGCAGGCTGCGTGACGAACGTCCCGTCGCTGCCGGGGATCGTTTCGCTCCTGCCCGCGACCAGGGCCACGACCCTGTAATGGTAGGTAGTGCTCGGCGTGAGTTCTTGTGGGTGCGCGCTGACGGTCACCCCGGCAGAGCCTGCGCCGACAAGCCCATCGGGAACCGGGATCTGTGACCCGTACGCTTCGCTCGTTCCATATTCGAACCGATAGGTCGTTTCAGTCCCTTCAGGATCGACTGTCGCCTGCAATGTCGCACTCGTACCAGCCACGTCCAGCACAGACTCTTCTTCGACCACGGGCGGCGTCACAGCCAGCGCCGCGGGCGCTGAGAAGGACAGGAACCCAATAAGCGACCACAACGACACGACGGTCGTCAACATCAGCCGACGAGCAATCATCAGACCCATCCCCTCCTAGAAGAACGATCCACACCAAACCCGCGGGAAGACGGGCAGCACAAAACCGCCACAGGCACAAAACCCGCGACGGCAGAAGAACGAGAAGCAATAGACGCGCCTAGTGCGCGCGAGTGACCAAGTCGAGCCTTACGCTCTATAAGCCACGAAACGTTCCCGCGGCGGCGCGTTTGAAGACCGCGAGAACCCTTTCCCCCTTCGGGGGAAGCCGACCGGCGCGAAAGCGACCGGCGGTGGGACCTAGCGCCTAGACGTCGGCGATCCCAGAGAGAGAGAGAGAGAGAGAGACGCGTCAGCGACGCTGACGCGTCCTATTACGGACCCGTCAGTGACACACGGACTCTCAAACACGTTATTCCCCAATGAAACCACGCGAAATACAACTCCCTCTCAGAAGCGACCCGGTCCCTCTCCCAAGGTCCCCGTCAATACTGTTGGTGTCGACCACGAAGACCGACCCAAAACCCGACCTTATGTTTGCCCCGACCCATAGCGGCCTGCTCCCCGAATAAGAGGAACACTAGGACATGGCTGTGTTATACCCGACCTAGAGGCTGTTGTCAAGCCCGGGATGAGAAAAGTTCACAGCGCGGCTCCATTCGCCATGTCCCACCTGGCTCGTGCGGGCATACGCTCGTAGTGAGCAAAGGGCACAAGCCTCGGCGCCGGTCGCGACTCAGGAGAGTGCTGCCATGTCCTCCACGAAGTCTGGATAGGAAACCGCCGCCGCCTGCATCCCGAGCACCATGACCCCCTCGCGCGATGCCAGCCCGGCGACCGCGCCCATCATCGCCATGCGGTGGTCACCGGCGGCGTCGATCGTGCCGCCGCGCAGACCGCCTGTGCCACGCACGGCAAAACCGTCCTCGGTCGCCTCGATCTCGGCGCCGAGACCGCGCAGGCCCTCAACCACCGTGGCAATCCGGTCTGACTCCTTCAGGCGCAGCTCCTGAGCCCCGCGCACCAGCGTCTCCCCCTCCGCGAAGCACCCGAGCAGCGCCACGAGCGGCAACTCGTCGATCGCGAGCGGAACCTCATCCGGCTCGACGATCGTTCCCTCCAGCGCCCCGTGAGCGACATCCAGATCGCAAATCGGCTCGTGGGCCACGAGCTCGCCGCTCTCATCCTCCAGGTCACCGAGCACGATGCCGCGCATGCGCTGCAATATGCGCAGGAAGCCCGTGCGCGTCCAGTTCGCACCGACACCGCGTACGAGCAGGCGCGAGCCGGGCACGAGCACACCGGCTGCGATCGCAAAAGCAGCTGAGCTTGGGTCGCTGGGGACCACCACGCGGTCGAGCACAAGCTCGTCGGCGTTCACGACCGTCACGTGCTTGCCGTTGCGGTGGATATTGACGCCCGCTCGCAGCAGCATGCGCTCGGTGTGGTCGCGGCTGCGCGCGGGCTCCCCCACCGTCGTCGCACCGTCGGCGGCCAACGCGGCCAATAGCACACACGACTTGACCTGAGCGGATGCGACCGGTAGCTCGTAGGCGATAGAACGCAACCGGGCGCCGTGGATCGTCACGGGAGCGAAGCGGTCCGCGCGCGCATCGATGGTGGCGCCCATGAAGCTCAGCGGCTCGGCTACACGGTCAACCGGACGGCGACGGATCGACTCATCCCCGTCGAGCGTGAACGAGCGGCCCTCCTGGGCGGCCAGCCAGCCCGGCAGCAGGCGCAACAGCGTTCCGGCATTACCCACGTCGATCGGCCCGCCGGGCACGCGCGCCTCGCGCAGGCCTGTGCCCCGCACCGTGATCACCCCATCTCGCTCGTCCACGAGCGCGCCGAGCGCCTGCACCGCAGCCAGCGTGGAGTTCGTATCGGCGGCGTGGAGATAATTCTCGATGCGCGTCGGCTCGGAAGCCATCGCGCCGAGCAGGGCGGCACGATGGGAGATCGACTTGTCGGCAGGAGCCCTCAGCTCGCCGTACAGCCCACTCGAGGGCTCGAAGCGCACGTCCATCGCAGGACCTACCCTACGGACCGGGGACCAGGCCTGCTTGGCGCAGACGCTCACGCTCGGCGCGCGCTCGCTCGTTCCATGCGCCCAGCGCGTCGGCATCTGCGCTGGCGAGCGCTTCGCGGACGCTGCCCAGCTCCTCGATCGCCCTATCGAGTACTTCTGCAAGCAGGTCCCGGTTTGACATGTAGATGTCGGTCCAGATCGCCGGATTGGCGCCCGCCACGCGCGTGGCGTCGCGGAAGCTCGGGCCGGCGCCAAGCGCATCGCTCTCACCAATCGCGCCGTCCTGGATCGCCCGAGTGGCCTGGGCGACGAGCACGTTGGCGAGCACGTGCGGCAGGTGCGAGACACTCGCCATTAGGCGATCGTGGACGTCCGGTTCGATCGCGACGGGACGCGCGCCGATCCGCTCGATCAGTCCGCGCAGGCGCTCGACCGCCCACGGTGCGGCGTCGACTGGTGGCGCTCCCGTCTCGTCCACCGGCTTGGGGGCTCCCGTCGCTGCCGCCGCGCCCGTCAGCGACGAGACACCGGTCGCCTCCGCCGGCGAAGGGGCTCCCGCTTGGGGTGAGGAGGCGCCCGCAGCTGGCCATGCCGCGCCCGCGACGGGCGTGAGGTACCACGTGGCGCCGTCAAAGAGACCATCGCGGGCACTCCCCACCCCAGCCATCTCTGCTCCGGCAAGTGGATGACCACCGACGAAGCGCGCGTCGGAGATGGCGCCCACGATTGCCCGCTTGGTAGAGCCCACGTCGCTGACCACGCACTCGGTGCCGGCGGCATCCAGCGCCAGGAGCGCGCTTTGGGTCGCAACCCCGACAGGGGTCGCCACGAACACGACATCGGCACCGCTCACCGCTTCGGCGATCGCAAACGCCGGTTCGTCGATCGCGCCGAGATCGACCGCGCTCGAAAGCGCGCTCGCCTCGACGTCATAGCCGACGACATGTGCGCCGGTGCGACGGCGCACGGCCATGCCGATGGAGCCTCCGATCAGCCCGACCCCGAGTACCGCCACCCTCATATTCCTCGATGGGCCCTCAAGCCGTGGTGAACGCCTTCCCCGCGAGCGCGGCCGCGCTTTGCACTGCCGCCGCGTAGTCGGCGAACTCGTCCGCGATCAGCGCCTGTGGGCCATCGCAGATAGCCTCATCGGGGTTCGGGTGCACCTCGACGATGATCCCATCCGCCCCGGCGGCAGCCGCCGCCAGCGAGAGAGGCAACACGAGGTCGCGCCTGCCCGCCGCATGGCTCGGATCGACGATCACAGGCAGGTGCGAGAGCTCCTTGAGCACCGGTACCGCCATCAGGTCGAGCGTGAAGCGGTACGCCGTCTCGAACGTGCGGATTCCACGCTCGCACAGCATCACGTTCGGGTTGCCCTCCTTGAGGATGTACTCGGCAGCCATCAGCAGCTCATCAAGCGTCGAGGAGAGGCCGCGCTTGAGCAGGACGGGGCGCCCGGAGCGGCCCACCTCGGCCAGCAACGGGTAGTTCTGCATGTTGCGCGCGCCGATCTGCACGACGTCGGCCACCTCGAGCACCGGCTCGAGATCGCGCATGTCCATCAGCTCGGTGACGATCGGCAGGCCGCTCTGCTCCTTTGCCTCGGCCAGCAAGCGCAAGCCCTCCTGGCCGAGCCCCTGGAAGGCGTATGGGGATGTCCGCGGCTTGTACGCGCCGCCACGGAACAACGCGGCGCCCGCATCCTTGACGACCTCGGCCGTCGTGAGCGTCTGCTCGCGCGTCTCAATCGTGCACGGGCCCGCGATCAGGGCGAAGTGCTCGCCGCCGATCTTGCGTCCCTCGATGTCCAGCACGGTGCGCTCGCCGTGGCGCATCTGCGAGGAGGCGAGCTTGTAGGGCTTGAGGATCGGCACCACACGATCCACACCGGGTTGGCCCTCAAGGCCCAGGCTCTCGACGCTCGCGTCCTGCTCGACGTCGCCGATCGCGCCGATTATGGTCACGCGCGCCCCCTGGCTGCGGTGGGCAAGCGCGCCGGCTCGCTCGATCTTCTCGACCACCGAGCCGATCTCATCCTCGGTCGCGGTCTCCTTCATGACGATCATCATTCGCTCATCCTTTCAAGTACGGGTTGGCTGTGCGAGCGTGGCTTGAGTGGCGCTCGGTCCCGCGAGGAACCCGGATGTGGTCTGCAGGGCCTCCGCTCACAATGGAGGCCAGACCAGAGCGCCTAGCTAAATCGCCAGGCGCAGCGAAACGACCAATAAGACGCGCGGATGCAGGCTGATGTCGAAGCGGTCGTCTTCATGAGTCGTCTAAAGGTTTGTAGCAGACATCAGAGGACTTCCGCAAGGGCATCCAGGAAGATCGCGTTCTCCGCGGACGTGCCGTAGGTGACGCGCAGCGCTCCGGCTCTTCCGAGCGCGCCACCGCCACGCACGAGCACGCCGCGCTCTGCCAGTCCTTGCATCACCTGTTGCTCGCGCGCTGTCGCCTGCTCGGAATCGTCCTCGCCGAGACCGAACCAGCAGAAGTTAGCCTGCGACTGCGCCGGCTCGATCCCCAGTGCACGCAGACGCTCATCCACCGAGATGCGCTCGGCGATCGTGCGCGTCACACGATCCGTCACAGCGTCCTGGTGGGCCAGCGCCTCCACGGCCGCTGTTTGGGCGACCGCGTTGCAGAAGAAGGGCTGGCGGATCTGGTCGACCGCCCGCGGTAGGTCCTCGGAGCCGCACAGGGCAAAGCCGACGCGCAGACCGCAGAGGCCGTACACCTTCGAGAAGGTGCGCAGCAGCACCAGGTTCGGATGCTGGGAGAGCAGCTCGATCGAGGCGTCGGGGTCCTCCAGGAGATTGAACTCGCAGTAGGCCTCATCCACGATCACGCACACGTGGCGTGGCACCTCAGCGACGAAGTCCGCGATCTCCGCCAGCCCTAGCGCCGTACTCGTGGGGTTGTTTGGGTTGCACACGATCACAAGCCGTGTGGCGGCTGTGATCTCTCTCAGCATCGCTCCCAGGTCGTGGCGCTCCTCAGCGTCGAGCGGCACTGTGACCGCGCGTGCGCCGGAGGCCGCGCTCAGATGCGGATAGACCGAGAAGGACGGCCACGCATACACGAGCTCGGCGCCGGGCTCGAGCAACGCCTCGCCGGCCGCGAGCAGGATGTCGCATGAGCCGTTGCCGACCGCTATGCGTGAGGAGGGCACTTCATAGCGCTCGGACAGGCGCTTGCGCAGAAGCGAGTTGGTCGGATCCGGGTAGCGGTTGAGTGTGGGCAGCGCTGCTTGGATCGCCTCTATCACCGCCGGCAGCGGCGGCCACGGCGACTCGTTGGAGGCGAGGCGCACACGCGGCGCGCGCTCGGCATAGCCGCCCGCCGCCGGATAGGAGGGAATACGCGCGATGCGCTCTGAGAACTCCAGTGCCATGTGACCTATTGTGGCGGACGGCCCATCACGGGCCCCGTCGCCGCTCTACTGAGCCGCCATCAGGTCGGCTCGCAGCGTGGCCGCCTCGCCCAGATACACGTGCTTCGCCTCGTGCCCCTCCTCCGCGTAATAGTGGATCAGGACACGAATCACGCGGGATAAGGAGCCGGGCACCGGGATCTCTCGCGCGCACAGCAGCGGCACGCGCTCGAAGCCGAGCGCACGGGCCGCCACTGCCGGGAACTCAGCGGTGAGGTCGTCGGTGAGCGTGAAGATGCAGCTCACCATGCGATCGGGGCCGAGCGCGTTGCGCTCCATGATCTCCTGCATCAGCTCGGTCGTCGCGCTGAGGATCTCCTGCGCGTCGTCTTTGGACACCGAGATAGCGCCCCGCAGGGCATAGAGGCGTTGCGGCATCGACGCGATTCTTTCAGAGCCGACCCACGGACTCACCGCTCACTGCTTGCGCCCAGGCCGACGCCCCTTTGACGGACCGGCGACGGGCCGCACGGATTGCTTGCGATCCTCCGGGCCGCCGCGCAGGCGCGCGAGCTCGGCCTCGCCGAGCCGACGAGACGCGCCTGGCGCGAGCTCTCCAAGCTTCAGCCGCCCGAACGCGATGCGCTCGAGCGCGACCACAGGATGGCCCACCGCCTCGCACATGCGTCGCACCTGCCGGTTGCGTCCCTCGTGGATCGTCAGCTCCAACACTCCCCGCTCTGCCCGCCGCACCTGCGCGGGAGCGGTAATCCCGTCCTCCAAGCGCACCCCCTCGCGCAGCTTGGTAAGCGCGCTCTCGCCAACCGGCCCGCCAGTCACGCGCACCCGGTAGGTCTTCGGCACTTCAAAGCTCGGGTGCGTCAAGCGCTGCGCGAGCGCGCCGTCGTTGGTGAGCAGGATCAGACCGCTCGAATCGGCGTCGAGTCGCCCGACGGGATAGAGCCGCCGCGACTCACCCGCGACGAGCGAGACCACCGTCGGGCGGCCGTGAGTGTCCTGCGCGGTGCTCAGCACTCCAAGCGGCTTGTTGAGCAGATAGACGACTGGTTGCTCAGGCCCGGTGACCGGCCGCCCGTCAACCGTGAGAACGCACTGTTCATCGACATCTCGCGCGGGATCGAGCACGATCTCCCCGGCGACGCTCACGCGCCCTTCGCCGATGATCGCCTCCGCCGCCCTGCGCGAAGCCACGCCCGCGTGCGCTAGATACTTGGCGAGTCGCATCGGCTGGCCCGGGGACGCATGTCCCACAACCATAAGATGGGCAGAGGCGACTTGCGGATCGCAGCGCGCGTCCAACCGAGAGAACGCCCCTCCCTCCCCTCCAAACCCGTCCCCATGGACCTCGAGCTCCTCGATCAAACTCTTGCCGCAGGCGGTCAGCCGCCGTTCCGGGGCCGCCAGGTGTGGGAGTGGGCTGCCAGGGGCGCAAGCGGCTATGAGCAGATGACGAACCTCCCCGCCCCGCTGCGCGAGTGGCTGAGCGAGAACGTGCCCTTCTCGTGCCTCGAGCCGCGCGAGGAGCGCCGCGCGAGCGACGGCACGATCAAGGCGCTGCTAACGACCACCGACGGGCGACCCCTGGAGGCGGTGCTGATGCGCTATCGCGACGGGCGCAACTCGATCTGCGTCTCCTCCCAGTCGGGCTGTCCGCTCACGTGCACCTTCTGCGCCACCGGCCAGATGAAGTTCGGACGCAACCTCACGACCTCTGAGATCGTCGAGCAGGCGCTCCACTTCCGCCGCATGGCCCCGATCGACCATTGCGTGTTCATGGGCATGGGCGAGCCGATGCTCAACCTCGATGCCGTGCTCGCCGCGTGCGAGCGGCTGCCCGACCTCGGCATCACCCATCGCCGCACCGCCATCTCCACCGTCGGCTGGATCCCAGGCATCGAAGCCCTCACCGAGCAGGACATGCCGCTGCGTCTCGCGCTCTCGCTGCACGCCGCCGACGAAGCGCTGCGCAGCGAGCTGATGCCCGTCAACGAGCGCTATCCCCTATCCGATGTCATTGACGCGTGCCGCGCTTTCTATGAGCGCAAGCGCCGGCGCGTGTTCGTCGAGTACGTGATGCTCGCCGGCGTCAACGACCGCTACGAGCAGGCGCTCGCGCTCGCTCGCCTGCTCGAGCCCCGCGGCTCAAGCGAGCAGCCGCACATGTTCAAGGTCAACCTGATCCCCTTCAACCCGACCGACTCGGCGTATGAGGGATCGAGTCGCGAGTCGATTGCCGCCTTCAAGGGGGCACTGGAGGCACGCGGCATACCGGCCACGGTGCGTCTCACGCGCGGTCGCGACATCGACGCGGCCTGCGGACAGCTCGCGGCGCGCGCGGCCTGAGCGCTACTGAAGCTCGGGCTGAGAGCCGCCGCCCGCGCGGGCCTCGCCGGCCCGAAGCAAGCGATCGCGAAGCTCGGCCTCCTCCTCGGGGCTCGGGTCCCACTGCCCGATGTCGGGCAGCTCGTCGAGCGTGCGCAAGCCGAATAGCTTGAGGAACTGTGTCGTCGTGCGATACATGACCGCCCCGAACTGGGACCGTCCGGACTCCTCCACCAGCCCACGCTCCAGCAGTGTGGAGGCGGCCGAGTCGGCGCTCACGCCGCGGATGCGGGTGATCTCCGGGCGTGAGATCGGTTGCAGGTAGGCGACGATTGCCAGGGTCTCAGCTTGTGCCGGCGTCAGCACGGAGGCACGGGGACGACTGAACAGGCGCCTGGCCGACTCCTCTGTCTCAGGGTCGCTCGCAAAAGTGAAGCCACCGCCCAGCTCGCGCAGGTTGATGCCGCTACGTCCGGGGGCATACCGTTCGGCCAGCTCCGCAAGCGCCGCGATCACGGCAAGCTCCTCGGTCTCCGCCGCGTCTGAGAGCTCTTGCGGACTGAGCGGGTCGGGCGCCAGGAACAGCAGCGCCTCAATCGTGCGCACGACCCGCGGCTCGGGCTCTGGCAGCCCTTCGATGTCCAGCGCGCTGGTGACGGTTCCGCCGGTGGTGTCCTGCCCATCCGCCTCGTCCTCTGGCTCAACACCCTCCGCGAACTCGACGTGTTCGAACTCCTCGGCGTCGGTGGGGCCGCTTAGCTGCTCTGACTCGACATCGGTGACAGACACAGGCTCTTGATCGGCAGATGGCTGCTGATCCTCAAGCGCCGGCTGATCCTGACCCGGCTCACCTGCCTCCCCGGGGGTGTCGTTCAACCCGCGAGCCCTCCGGCGTGCGCCTGCAGTACCTCGGCGCCGGCCGCGTGAACGGCGATCTCGCCGAAGCTCTCTCCCTGCTCCCACCACGCCTCGCCGCGCTTGTAGAGCTCGAGCAGCGCGAACACTGTGACCGCGACGGTCATGCGATCCTCGCCACGCACCGCCTCCTCGAAGGAGAAGTGGCCGCGCCTGAGCAGATCGCGCAGACGATCGAGGCGCTCGGCCACGGTCACGCGCTGGATCGAGATGTGGCGCAGGTTGATCGTGGGCGGCATCCGCAGCAGCCGCCCGATTGCCAGACCGAGCACCGCCGCGTCCTGTGAGCCGTCGGTAGGAGCGGCGACCGACTTGCGCAGATGAGCCGGCAGTGGCGCGCTGCGAAAGCGCACGCCCTCCTCTCGCTTGAACAGGTCCAGCAGGTGCGTGGAGGCCGAGCGATAGCGGCGTGCCTGCAGCATCCGCTCAAGCAGCTCCTCAGCTGCCTCGCCGGGCTCGATGTCAAGCAGATCCTCGCTGTCCTCGGCGAGCATCAGGCGCGACTTCAGTTCGAGCAGCGCCGCGATCAGCACGATGAACTCCGTGGCCGTCTCGAGATCAAGCTCACCGCGTCCCTCGAGATGGTCGAGATAAGCAAGCACCACGTCGGCCAGCTCGAGGTCAAGCAAATCCACCTCCTCGCGCAACACGAGCGCGAGCAGCAGATCGAACGGGCCGCTGAATATCTCCAGGTCGAGGTCGAGCGCGGGGAGCGTCATGCGCCTACCGTATCGATCGCCCCCGACGGCGTGAGCTTCTTCGGTCGCTGTCTGCGAAAAAACATGCCCCCCGCCTACGCGCGGGGCGGGGGTGGGCTAGCAACCACCGCTCAAGCCGAACGCACGCCTCAACCCGAGCTGCCGACGCGCGGCGGACCGACTCCCATGCGCTCGCGCACGTCGATGAGCGTCCCGGCAGCTATCGCGCGCGCTCTCTCCGCCCCGTCGGCGAGCACGGCCTCAAGCGCCTGCTCGTCGGCGCGCAGATCCACGTAGCGCTCGCGCACGGGTGCAAGCATCTCGATGACCGCCTCGGCCACCGCCGTCTTCAGATCGCCGTACCCGCGAGCGTCGCGCATGTCCGTTTCGACCTGCTCTGGTGCTGTCTCTCGCGCGACGGCGAGGATTTCGATCAGATTGGAGACCCCGGGCTTATCGGGGGAGCGCTCGATCTCCCGGCCGGAGTCGGTGACGGCGCTCTTGAACTTCTTGAGGATCGCGGAGGGCTCGTCCAGCACGTACACGGTGCCCTGCTCCGAGCCGCTCGTTGTGGACATCTTGCGCGTGGGGTCCTGCAGGTCCATGATGCGCGCGCCCACCTCCGGAATACGGTGCTCTGGCACGATCAACACGTCGCGACCCCCACCAAAGCGTGTGTTGAAGCGGCGTGCGACGTCGCGCATCAGCTCCAGGTGCTCGCGCTGGTCCTCGCCGACGGGCACCTCGTGGGCGCGGTAGGCGAGCACGTCGGCGGCCTGCAAGACCGGGTAGACGAGCAGACCGGCGGACACCAGCTCACGCTGCAGGACCGACTTGTCTCGGAACTGGTGCATGCGCTGCAGACGTCCCAGCTCCGTGACCGAGCACAACAGCCAGCACAGCTCGCTGTGCTCGGGCACGTCGCCCTGACGGAAGAGAATGCAGCGCTCAGGGTCAAGGCCCGAGGCCAGCAGCAGCGCCGTCAGGTCATACAGGCTGCGACGCAGCTCCTCTGGCTCGTAGGCGACGGTGATCGCGTGCAGGTCAACGATGCAATACAGCCCCTCGCCACGATCTTGTCCCGTTACGTACTGGCGGATCGCCCCGATGTAGTTGCCCAGGTGCTTGGTGCCCGTGGGCTGGATTCCGGAGAAGATGCGCATGGCCAGCCAGGCTACAAGGAAGGCGCCAGTGCCGCCGAGGGATGCGTCGGTCTCCTCAAAGCGCTTGGCGTATCACCGGATTCTTCGCCGCCGCGACCTCGTCCAAGCGGCGCACCGGGGTGGTGTAAGGCGCGTTCTGGGCGATCGCAGGATCCTCGGCTGCCTCGCGCAAGAGCTCGGCCAGCGCCTCGGCAAAGGAGTCGAGCGTCTCCTTGGTCTCGGTCTCGGTGGGCTCCACCATCAGCGCCTCCTCCACCAGCAACGGGAAGTAGACCGTGGGTGGGTGGTAGCCGTAGTCGAGCAGCCGCTTGGCGAGGTCGAGCGTCTTGATCTTCAGGGCGCGCTTCATCGGGCCACCGGAGAGCACGAACTCGTGCAGGCACAACCCCCCGGCACCGCCACCATCCTCTCCATCCCCTGACGGGGACGGAGCATTTGACGACGAGAAGGCCAGTGGCAGGTGCTCGCTCACCCCGAGCTGGCGCAGACGCGCGAGCAGATAGTTGGCGTTCAGCACCGCCGTCTCGGATGCATCCTTCAACCCGGGCGCACCGAGCGAGCAGATGTAGGCGTAGGAGCGCACGAAGCAGCCGTAGTTGCCCTGGAAGCCGCGCAAGCGACCAATCGAGCTGGATGTGTCGGCCCCCTTGGACCGCGCCCCGTTGGAGCCGCCCTCTGGCTGTGCAGCGCCGTTCGGTCGACTGCCCAGGAGATCGAAGGTCCCGTTCGCGTCACGCACGATGCGCGGCACCGGCAGGAACGGCTCGATCCGCGCGGACACGGCGATCGGCCCTGAGCCTGGCCCGCCGCCACCGTGCGGCTGGGTGAAGGACTTGTGCAGGTTGAAGTGGACGATGTCAAAGCCCATGTCACCCGGACGGGATAGGCCCATGACCGCGTTGAGGTTGGCGCCGTCGTAGTAGAGCGTGGCGCCCACCTCGTGCACGATCCGCGCGATCTCCTGAATGTTACGGTCGAACAGGCCGAGCGTGTTGGGGTTGGTGAGCATCAGGCAGGCCACGTCGCTGTCGGCCTTGGCCCGCAGGTCGTCGAGGTCCACCCCCCCGTCGGGGTTGGTCGCGATCTTGACGACCTCGAAGCCGGCCATCGTGACGGTCGCCGGATTGGTGCCGTGGGCCGTGTCGGGCGTGAGCACCTTGTGGCGTGTCTCGCCGCGCGCCTCGTGGTAGGCGCGTGTGAGCAGCACTCCCGCGAGCTCTCCGTGGGAGCCGGCGGAGGGCTGCAGGCATACGTGCGGCAGGCCCGATATCTCGCTCAGAGCCTGTTCGAGGTTCCACATCAGCTCGAGCGCCCCCTGCGCGCGCTCGGGGTCCTGTAGCGGGTGCAGGCGGGCATGGCCAGGAAGCGCCGCCACGCGCTCGTGCAGGCGCGGGTTGTGCTTCATCGTGCACGAGCCGAGCGGGTAGAAGCCAGAGTCGAGGTCGAAGTTGCGCTTGGAGAGGCGCACGTAGTGGCGCACGATCTCGGGCTCTGTCACCTCGGGCAGGCGCGGGGGCTCGGCGCGGCGCAGGTTGGCCGGCAGCAGCTCATCGAGCGACACGTCCGGGACATCGAGATCAGGGCACTGGAATGCTCTGCGGCCGGGGGCGCCACGCTCGAAGATCGTGACAGCCGACTCGCGTTGCAGCGCGGTGTCGGTGCTCTGCACAGGGGGCCTCCTGCTGACGCTCGTCGTCGCGCTCATACCCCCACCTCCCATGGCGCCGGAGATGTGAGGCTCATACGCTTGCACCCACCTCGAGCGCGCGACCAGCATCTCCGCTGGCCATGCGCTCGGCGACGATCGCCTCCTCCAGCACCTCGGCCAGCCGATCGATATCGGCGCGCGAACGCCGCTCGGTGATCGCGACGAGTAGACCGCCACGGTCCTGCTCGCGCCCGGTCAGTGCGTGCAGATCCGCACCGGGGTTGACGCCCCGCTCGGCGCAGCGACGACGGACGGCGGCCACATCGGCGTCGAGGCGCACGGCGAACTCGCGCACGACCGGCTGGGAGTGCAGCGGCGTCACGCCGTCGAGCGCGCACAACGTCTCGCGCGCGTAATGGGTGCGCTTGAGCAGCAGCTCCCCCAGCTCCACGAGCCCCTTGCGGCCGAGCCACGACAGGTAGACGACGCCGGCAAGCGCGTTGAGCGCCTGAGAGGTGCAGATGTTCGAGGTGGCCTTCTCGCGACGAATGTGCTGCTCGCGCGTTTGCAGCGTGAGCACGAAGCCGCGCCGCCCGTCAACGTCGGTGGTCTCCCCCGCGATGCGGCCGGGCATACGGCGCAGGTAGGTGTCGCGCGCGGCGAAGAAGCCGAATGAGGGGCCACCAAAGTCGAGGCGATTGCCGAGCGACTGGCCCTCACCGACCGCCACGTCCACACCACACTCGCCGGGCGGGGCCAGAATGCCGAGCACGATCGGGTCCACCTGGGCGATCGTCACCAGTTGCTCGCCGCCCGCGGCCTTCGCGGCGGCGCTGAGCGCGGCGGCGTCCTCGACGGCGCCGTAGAAGTTTGGCTGAGCGAAGATCGCGGCGCTCGTGTCCTCGTCTATCGCCTCGACCCAAGCGTCCGGGTCCGTCACGCCGTCGCGAAGAGGCACCTCAAGCACCTCGATGCCGTAGCCGTGAGCGTAGGTGCGCAGCGTCGCGAGCGTGTGCGGGTGCAGCCCGGCCGAGACCACGAACCGGGATCGATTGTTGTGGAGCTTGGCCAGATAGCCGGCTGAGGCGACCGCGCTCGGTCCCTCATACACGGAGGCGTTGGAGACGGGGAGCGCCGTCAACTCGCAGATCGCGGTCTGATACTCGAACATCACCTGCAACCCACCCTGGGAGATCTCTGGCTGGTAGGGCGTGTAGGGGGTCAGGAACTCCGAGCGCTCCATCAGCATGTCCACGATCGCGGGGACGTAAGTGTCGTACATACCCGCCCCGAGGAAGCACAGCTCATCCTCCGCGCTGGTGTTGCGGGCGGATAGCGCGCGCAGGTGCTCGTAGACCTCCTGCTCGCCCATGCCATCGGGCAGGTCCAGTGGGCGCCCGAGACGCACCGCCTCGGGGATCTGGCGGTCGAAGATCTCCTGCACGGAGGAGACCCCGATCGCCGCGAGCATCGCGGCGAGATCGCTGTCGGTGACTGACGTGTATTGAGTCAAGTGGTTTGAGCCTAGCCGCTGCGCGCGAGCGCTCCGTTAGCCACCCAATGTGGCGCTGTAGGCATCGGCATCCAGCAAGGCGTCGCGCTCGGTGGGATCGGACATGCGCACCTTCACGAGCCAACCCTCGCCATAAGGGTCGTCGTTGATCGCGTTGGGACTATCGGCCAGCGCCTCGTTGACCTCGACGATCTCCCCCGAGAGCGGCGCGACCACGTCGGAGACCGCCTTGACGGACTCGACCTCGGCGTAGGGCTCGTCCTTGTGGACGATCGTGCCGGGCGAGGGCGGATCGAAGAACACGACCTCGCCGAGCGCGTCCTGCGCGAACCATGTGATCCCGAGCATGGCGACGCTTGGGTCCTCCGCATCAATGCGCGCCCAATCGTGCTCAGGGTGGTACAGCAGGTCGTCTGGATAGCTCACCTCGGCCATCGGCGGGGCTCCTCGTCTTGGCGTTGTTCTCGGACGGACAAGATATTCGCTGGTTGGGACGGCTCTCGGCGCGTCACGCGCGCTTGGCCACGAACGGCTTGGAGTGAACCGTCGCGTCGCGCACGCGCCCGCGCACGTCGATCTGGATCGGGGTGCCGACGGCGGCGCGCTCGGCCGGGATGTAGGCAAGGCCGATACCGGCGTCCAAGCAGGGTGAGAGCGTGCCGCTGGTGACCACCCCGCCACCGACCACAGGGTTGTCCTGACGGGCGATGCCGGGGCCGTCGAGCTTGAAGGCGACCAGCTTCTCAGGCGCCCCCGCGGCCCTGACCGAGCGGATCGCCTCGGCGCCGATGAAGCCTGTGTCCTCGCGACAGCACCAGCCAAGACCCGCTTCGATCGGGTTGCGCTCGAGCGAGAGGTCGTTGCCATACAGGTGAAAGCAAGCCTCCAGGCGCAGCGTGTCACGCGCGGCAAGGCCCGTCGGCGTGGCGCCACGCCGGCACAGCTCGTCCCACAGCGCGGGTGCGTCCTCGGGGGCCAGCAGCAGCTCGACGCCATCCTCGCCGGTGTAGCCGGTGCCACACACGAGCGCCTCGGCGCCGGCGAGGCGGCGTGTGGCGGCGGTCAGGCGTGCCGGGAGCGGCGCGTCGGAGATGGCTTGGACGATCTCGCGCGCGAGTGGACCCTGGATGGCGAGCATCGCGTAATCCTCGATGCGGTCGCTCACCTCAACGTCGAAGTCACCGGCGTGGGAGCGAAACCAGGCGAGGTCACGCTCGTGGTTGGCGGCGTTGGTGACCGTCAGGTAGCGCTCGGGCGCGAGGCGATAGGTGAACAGGTCATCGAGCACTCCACCGGTCTCGTCGCAGAGCACGCTGTACTGCGCCCCCCCGATCGCGAGCTTCGCGACGTCGTTTGAGAGCAGCCGCTGCAACAGCGCCTCGGCCTGCGGCCCGGCGGTTTCGATCTCGCCCATGTGCGACACGTCGAAGATGCCGCAGCGCTCACGCACGGCCATGTGCTCGGCACGCACGCCGTCCGCGTACTGCACGGGCATCTCCCAGCCGGCGAACTCGACCAGCTTGGCCCCGGCCGCTACGTGGCGCTCGTACAGAGACGTGCGCTGGAGCGCACTGGGAGCGGGGGTCGCCACGGCGCGCAGGTTAGCGAGACCAGCGCGGTCAGCGCATGCACTTACTGAGTCTACGTTCGACCCGGCACATGTGCCGGGTCGCCGCCGGGCACATGTGCCCGGCGGTAGACGCGCCGCATGCGGCGCGTCTGGGAACGCATATATGCGTTCCCTCGAAGCCGTGCATGCACGGTCTGGCGGGACGGCGTATACGCCGTCCCGGAACGCGGCATTCAAAGGCGCATGCGCCGCGACGCTTACTTCAACGCAAAAACGGCGGGACGTCGATGTCGTCGTCGGAGATCTCGAGCGCCGAGCGCTGACGATCGTCGATCCGCGGACCGCGGTCGGGACGACCCTCACGGCCCTCGCGGCGCGCGCGATCGCCACGAACGGCGCGCCCGGGACGGTGGTCGAAGCCGGTGCCGATGACTGTGACGCGCACGTCGTCGCCCATCGCCTCGTCGATCACGGCGCCGAAGATGATGTTGGCGTTCGGGTCGGCCGCGTTCTGAATGATCTCGGCGGCGTCGTTGACCTCGAACAGGCCGAGATCCTTGCCGCCGGTGATGTTCAAGAGGATGCCGGTGGCACCGTCCACGGACTCTTCCAGCAGCGGCGAGGAGATCGCGGCGCGGGCGGCGTCGGCACTGCGGGCCTCGCCGCTACCGGTGCCAATCCCCATCAGCGCGGAGCCGGCGTCGTGCATGATCGTGCGCACGTCGGCGAAGTCGAGATTGATCAGACCGGGAATCGTGATCAGGTCGGTGATGCCCTGCACGCCCTGGCGCAGCACGTTGTCGGCCTCGCGGAACGCATCGAGCATCGAGGTGCGACGCTCGACCACGGCCAGCAGCTTCTCGTTGGGGATCACGATCAGCGTGTCCACGACCTCACGTAGGCGCTCAATCCCCTCGATCGCTTGGCGTCCGCGCTGGGTGCCCTCAAAGTCGAACGGACGCGTGACGACGCCGACGGTGAGCGCGCCGATCTCGTTCTTGGCGATCTCCGCGATCACGGGTGCGGCGCCGGTGCCGGTACCGCCACCCTCGCCCGCGGTGACGAACACCATGTCGGCGCCCTTCAACGCCTCCTTGATGTCGTCGCGCGACTCGGCCGCCGCGGCGGAGCCCACGTCGGGGTTGGCCCCGGCGCCAAGGCCCTTGGTGGACTCGTGGCCCACGTTCAGCTTGATGTCGGCGTCGCACATCGCAAGCGCCTGCGCGTCGGTGTTGGCGGCGATGAACTCCACGCCGCGAAGCCCCGCGTCGACCATGCGGCTGACCGCGTTGGTCCCGCCTCCGCCAACTCCCACGACCTTGATGACCGCTAGGTAACTGCCGCCGCTCTCCATGATGTCCGAAGCCTTCAGTAGGTGTTTAAGGTTTGCCGACGCATTGTCGGCGAACCTTCAGAATACGCAAGTTATGCAGGGAACTTCGCCCTGTCAACGGCAACCCTCACTCTCGCAACAATCGTTGCAGAACCGCGAACCCTCGACCATTGGTTGAGAATTGGCCCAGGACGGTAGTTACCCTCCAGTTGAGGTTGAGCCTTCTGAAGTGGCTTCGCTTTCGCCAGAGCCGGGGGTCGTAGAAGCGGCCGATGTGCTTTCGGGTTCTTGCGACGCGGTTTCGTTTTCGGAGGTCGCGGACGAGCTCGGGGACGTCGCCGTGTTACCACCCACCGCGCTTTCGAGGCTCGCCGCGAGCGCGGCGGCGGTCGGACCCGATGTGTCGGTCTGGACGGACGTGGAGGATGCCGCGCCCGACGATGCGGAGGCGGATGTGGAGCTCGAACTGGAGCTGGAGGAGAATCCCGCGGCGGGACGTTCGGGCAAGCGCACATCGATGTACAGAGCACCGGCCGAGCTCGGCGAGGTGAGCACACGCGCAAGCGACAGCCACTTGGCATGCGGCCGCGTAGCGTTGCCGAAGTAGACGAGCAGCCCGTTGCGCATCGCCACCGTGAGCCCTTCAGGTCCGTCATAGGCACGCACAACGAATCGCGCGAGCGGCGCTGGAGCGGCGCCGAGCACAGTGAGCGAGGCCTGCGCTGCGGCTTCGCTGACGTGCGCTCCTGGGGAGGGCTCGATCGAGCTGCTGACCGTCGGCAATGAGCTCGACAGCAGCGCGGGCCCAAGCACCGTTCCGTCCGCCGCCACGGCGGTGCGCTGTCCCGCCGAGACCAGCGCGGCGACCGGCGGCCGCTCGCTCACCGAAATGCTCACCGTGTGAGGAAAGCTCGTCCTCACATGCAACCCACCCACGATCGCGTAAGAGGCAACTGCGGAGCGCAACGCCCCGGCGTCGAAGTCCATCGTGGTCATCCGTGCGGCCGCATCGTCGAGCGCCGTACGGATCTCGATCGCATCGGTCCCGTGAACGCCGGATATGTGCACATGCTCCACGGCCACGAGTGACGAGCCACGCAACCACAGCCAGCCCCCACCGAGCAGCGGCAGCGCGACAAGCACGCCCACCGTCGCGCGCAACGCGAGACGGTTGCCCGAGAGCCAATTCAGCGCATGAGCAACGGGTGCTCCCAAAAGGCCTGCGTGGTGAACCTTGCGCCGAGATCCGCGGCGAGCTCCGCGACGGGGCACGCGGCGCGGGAAGGGAAGCGACAGCTCCATTTGAGATTGTTCGACCTCGAGCGACCAACCCCTTGTTCGACTGAGGAGTCTCGACCCCGGCGACGAATACCAGTCCAGGTTCGGCGCCCGATTGAAAGTTCGCGCGGGTAGTTGTCGATTCCAAGATGCGGGGCGAGTTCGCCTACCGCTACCGCCTTTTTGAACTGTTCCGGAAGGGTTACAATGGTGCGGTCCGCCGCTTCGCCGATGAGGATGAGACATGAGCGCGATCAGACTTAGTGAGCGTTTGGGCTTGGTCGCTGTGCTCGCGGTCGCGCTGCTGTGCTTGGGCGTGGGATTCGGTGTGGGCGGACTGGAATCGCGCTTTTCGAGCGCATCGGACAAGCGGGGCGAGCTCTCCGCCACCCGCTTGACCGCCCTCCCCCACCATCCGATCCTCGACGGCACGCTGGCGCTCCGCGTAAGGCTGTCGGCTCCCCCGGCTTCGTTCTCTCCGCGACCGACGCTGAGCCCAGCTGTCGCGGGCACGTGGACGACGCGTGGCGACTCGGAGATCTTCACCCCCGCCTCCACGCTCGACCCTTGCGCCAGCTACACGCTCACGATCCCTGCATCGAGCACGGCAGTCGGGCACTCTCCCCTCGGCCGAGGACGCAACATCGCGCTGTCCGTGCAGTGCCCATCGGTGAAGGGCCTGCAGCAGACGCTCGCGCGGCTCGACTACCTGCCCTACGAGGCCCACTCGTCGAGGCGAGCGCGCAGCTTGGAGGCGGAAGTGGTCAGCGCCGTGTCGAACCCCGCCACCGCGGCACAAGCGGATAGCTCGAGCGATCCGGCGCACGTGGCAAGGCGCATCGCCGCCATCGACGCATTCGACCCCTCCCCGGACACACTCGACGCGCGCGTAAGCGACGCTCCCCCTGTCGAATATGGTCAGCTCGACGAGACCACCAAGGGCGCACTCATGGTGTTTCAGTCCGAACACGAAATCGAACCAACCGGAACACCAGAAGCGGCAACCTGGAAGGCATTGCTGAAAGCCGCGGAGAAGGACGAACGCAGCCGCGCTCCCTACACGTTCGTGACGGTCACCGAGTCGCTGCCCGAGACGCTCGAGGTCCACCAAGGCAGCCACGTGGAGCTTTCGACACCCGCCAACACCGGAGTCCCCGGCGCCGAAACCGCCCAAGGCATCTTCCCGATCTTCTCGCGCCTGGTCTCCACCACGATGACCGGCACAGACCCCGACGGCACTAAATACGTAGCGCCAGACGTGCCCTGGGTCAACTACTTCAACGGCGGCGACGCCGTGCACGGCTATCCACGCGCCTCCTATGGATTCCCCCAGTCAAACGGCTGCGTGGAGCTCCCGATCGAAACGGCCCACACCGTCTTCGGGATGCTCAAGATCGGGGATATTGTCGAGGTGAGCTGAGAGCTCGTCGCTCGCGAGCCGACCATCCAGCGTAAGGACGAGGACTGAGCGCCCGACCGGATGATCAGCGGAGACGGCTCAACGCGGGGATAGGTAACATCGAGAAGAACGTGCTACGAGACGTTGCGCTTTGGCTCAGACCGGCAGGGTGGCCGCTCCTGCCCGATGCGTTGCGCCGCCCAACGGTGCTGTTGGCGTGGGTTGCGATCCTCGCACAAGTTGTGTTCGTCGGTGGGTGGGTACTGGCCGGCGCTCTCGAACCCCATTACTCGCAGGTTCGCCAGTACATAAGCGAGCTGGGTCGCCTCGGCGCGGCGAATCCCCGGATCTTCACGATTTTCGTCGGGATCTGGGGATTGGGCTTCCTCGCGCTCGCGGTCGCGATCGTACCGTCGCTGCGTACACGGCAGTGGCCGCTGGCGATGCCGTTGTTCTTCGTGCTCGCCGGCGTGTGCGCGATCCTCGTCGGATGGCTGCAAATGGATTGCTCGCCGACGATAAGTGCCGTGTGTAAGTCACGCGAAGCAGCGGGCGAGCTCTCTTGGCATCACTACGCGCACGAGTGGATAAGCCTCGGCATCAAGCTCTCGCTCCTGTTGACCGGCTTCGCCTTCGCACGCTCGGCGTGGCCGAGCCGGCTCGCGCGACTCGTGTTGAGCGGCGCTCTCGTGCTTCTATCCGCAGGGATCGTCACATTCTTTCTACACGACTCGTTCGTCGGCTACCAGGGACTCGAAGAGCGCCTGTGGGCACTCGTCGCCCAGGCCTGGGCTCTGCTGTGCGCGACGGTGCTGATCCTCGAGGCCACGCTCGAGCCGAGCGCCCTGCGGGCGCACGAGGCTGCCATGCAGCGCCATGCGCCAGATGAGGGCGCCGCCGTCGGCGTCGGTCCGTCGTAGTCCGCGCGGTCAGTCTCCACCCGTGCGTGGAGGTACGAACCCGTTCGGCCTGCGCCCCGGGTGAGCGCGAACGCCCAGCTTGAGCCCGTGCTGCGCCCGTCCTTCACGCTCACGGCAACGCCCGAGTCCCGAAGGTGGTTCGGTTCTCGCTCACACTCCGGAGCCTTTGACTAACTCCCCTCTAGCGAAGTCTCGACCGTGACACTGATTCCCTCGGTGCGCATGCCCAGCCTCTCTATGCACTGGGTCATCGCCGCTTGCGCCACCACTTCTAGATGTGTCTGCTCGACGCCCGCTACGCGTCCTGACATCCGGCAGCTAATCCCGCTCAGCACCGCGTCCGTGGCGTCGTCGGTCTTGCCTGAGAGCGTCAGCGTTACGTAGCTGACAAGCTCGCGAGCGTGGGTGCCTTCCTCGACGAGCTGCTTGGCAACGAGCCAAGTGAAGACACTGCCGATCGCTCCGGCGAGCAGCTCGCCTGGCGATGTCGCCAGTGGATCGGTGACCTCGGGATCCACTTGAAACGACAGCCGAGGCGCGATCGAATGGCTTCCGACAGTGAGGCGCGGCGCGCCGTCAGGCGGATGGCTCAGCCATCTGATCGAGGCCTCTCGTTTCAGTGCGGTCATGGACTCTCCTCAGAAATAGTCGACTACACGTGAACAGACTCGACATCCTAGGCGCTACCGCCGGGCAGAGCCAGGCGCACCGTTGCTTTCGGCCGCACGAAGCTATGGACTGTTTGGTCAGTCGCCTTTGTACCCGGCCGGCGGGCCCTCCTGTGAACCGAGTGCTGGCTCGAATGCGACTCGGTAGGCCTCAAAACGTGGCCGCCACGCGTCCGGGAGAGGATCGAGTCCGGCCAGCCGATCGAGACATACCTCCCAGCCTGCGGCGTTCCGGGCGGCGATGCTCGCCGGCAGCTCATCGACGAGCACCAAGTGGGTCCCGCCGTCCGCCGGAGACAGCTCGAACCGCAGGATCTCATCCCCCCAGCTGAAGGCAAGAGCATTCGGCTCATCGACGGCAAGCACCTCACCGGTGAGCGTTATGTCGATGACCTCGGGTGGGAAGCGAAAGGTGATCGTCGCGCCGACTTTCCACCGTCCACCCGCCACCATCACGTCGCATGGGAACCAAGACCGGAGCTGCTCGCGATCTGTGATGGCTTGCCACACGATGGAAGGTGGGTCGGGAAGATGGCGCTCGAGGCGGACGGCCGGCCGAACGCCATCGGCAAGGAGTATTCCGCTGTTCATGTTTGCCTCCGGTGGTCGAGGTGATCTTCCAGTCGATCCAGCCGGGTCGTCCACAGCCGGCGGTAGGTCGCCAGCCAGGCATCGAGTTCGGCCAACGGCTCGGGCCGAATGCGGTAGAGGCGGCGCTGCGCATCGGCGCGAGCCTCGACCATTCCCGCCTCCTTGAGCACCCGAAGGTGCTTCGATACGGCTGGTTGGCTCAGGTGGAGATGATCCACAAGCTCTCCTACCGGTCGCTCCCCTTCCCGAAGGAGGTCAAGGATGGCCTGCCGGCTGGGCTCGCCCAGAACTTGGAAGGTATTGAGTGTCGTCACCCAACCAATATACGCCTACGGCTATATAGCTGTCAAGGCCTATAGCCAACCCGGTCTCCGGGTCACGACCCGGGCTTCGAGTGCACTGCCGACGCGACCGCAACAGACAGGTGTATCGGAGGACCTTCTGGGAGAAGCAGCGCCGGGCGATCATCGCCTCCGCCGAAGAGCTGCGCGACAGGATCTCGCTGAGACTCCTACTGGACTACGCGCGCTACGCAAGTGCGCATTGCAAACAGTCCTAGATCAAGCACTTCGATCATCAGCACCGCCAGTTGACCACCTTCACGAAGGGAGGGAAGGTTCGGTCCTCCCCCTCCCCCGCGGCCCGTCTGGCTCAACCTCGAGCGCTAGATCCTGGAGCCGAGGGGAAGCCCATTCCCGATGACCACCAGAAAACCCCTGCAAATTAGCCCTATATACCGCCAACGGGATTCGAAACGGCCGCACGTGCTGCTCCAGAGCGCATCACCAGTAGATCCGGGGCCCAGGCCTCTCCGATCACGCCAGATTCGCTCATGTTGGTACCACAGGTGGTACCTTGGCTGTATCGCGAAGTCCGTGGCTGAGATCCTCATCGAACGACTGGATGAACCAGAGACGCATGCCGCGCTTTGGAGAGTAATCACAGATTGCGAACAGTCATCCGATCCAAAGATAGTGACGGAGGCAAAACGCCTCAGACGTCAGCGGGAAGATATTGATCGGAGACTTGGGCGGAAGCCGCCGGGCGAGTGAATGCGGCGGCGACAAGCTCGGCGTCGCGAGTCCTTGGCGCGTAGTCGGTCCCGAAGGTATGGCGCAGATCATGGAAGCGATGCGATGTGTCCAGACCGGCTGCCGCGAGAGCTCGCCGTAGGCGACGGATCACCGATGACTTGTCGAGCGGCCCTCCATCCTTCGGGCTGGAGAACACGAGCTCGTCTGCCCTTGGCTGGCTGCGCTGCTTGTAGTAGCCAGTGAGCGCGCCGGCGACCTCGTCGGCCATCGGTACGCTTCGAGTCGAACGCTTGGACTTCGGGGTGCCGAACTCGCCGCAGACGTAGTTGGAGCGGACCCGGATGGCGCTGGCGTGCCAGTCCACGTCGCGCCAGCGCAGGGCGATCATCTCGCCGAGCCGCAGACCGGTCATGGCCGCTGTGCGGTACATCACCCGGTCGAGTGTCTGATACGGCCCGCTCTGTGCGTTCGACACGAGTGCGTCAAGCTGGTCGAGCTCCAGGTAGCGAAAGCCGTCGTGCTCGGGTACGGCTGGCAGCTCAAGGCCCTCGCATGGGTTGGATGTCGCCCATTTGCGGCGTGGGCCCTTTGCGAAATTGAAGATCGCGGCGAGAGTTCCCATGTGGTTGCGGATTGTCTTCGGGGCGATGCCCTTGCGTTCCATGAGCGACATCAGGTCAACTGCGTCATCGTGCGTCACTGAGTTGATCGTTCGCTCGCCAAAGAACGGTTCGAGGTACACCCGCAGCGTCGTCTCCACCGCCATGCGCGTAGAGAGCTTGCGTCCCATGCGCTCCAAATAGGTCATGTAGCGGCGACCGACCTCGTCGATCGTCGGCGCTTCGGTCGCTGGGACTACAGGTTTCACCTCGCCGATCAGGCGCCGGAGCTCCGCCTCTGCCGCACGGCGCGTCAGACCCTCTCGTGAGCCTTCGACACGCTTCGGACCGATTCTGCGCTTGACCTGCGTCCCGTTGTCGCGCCACTTGCCGTACCAGGTGACACGACCGGCGCTGTCAGTGCGCTCAAATAGGGCGCCCGTGCCATAGCTACGCCTCACCATCATCGCCCGCCATAGCTCACGCCGATGTCCTCCGCTTGACTCGCGGGCCAACCGCACGGCCATCGCACCACGCGATTAGCTCGTCGCGGTTGAATCGCACATATCGGCCGAGACGGACGTGCGGTATCCGGCCTGCGCGAGCCTCGGCGGCAATCCATGATCGCGGTACATTCAGGATTGCCGCCGCTTGAACGGAATCCAGCAGCGGGGGCACGGTCTGATAACCGATAAGGGCAGCCAGCTCGACTGCCAGCTTGCGTGCCTCTACGGATGCAGCGACAAGACCGTTCCCTGCTGGCGAGCCGTGGATTCGGACTGCTCCATGACCGCGGCTGCTACCACGACCTGCCCGCCAAGATGCGCGACGGGTACGCCCACGGTGTCAGCTCGCTCGCCGCGCCCGGCGCCACGCTGCTGCTGATGGCGTTCGTGCCCGGCGCCCGCCGGCCCGGCGCTCCCAGCGGGGCCTCTGAGGTTCGGGGAGCACTGGGATCTCCTCTCGGTGCAGAGCGACAGCGGGCCCGACCCTCCCGGACCGATGCGACGCGTACCACGACTCTGGTACCGGCTACGGCGACGGTGAGCAACGGCAAGCTCTCCTCACGTATTATTCGCGCTGCGCTTCCCGTTCTGTCTGTTTGCTTTCTTCTTCAGTTTTGTGCTGTTCAGCTTCGCGTTCGGCCGCTTCTTTCTTGTGTTCCCGCGCTTCCTGTTCTTTTCGCTGCGTTTCTTCGCGTCCTAGCTTCTGCTGTTCAGCGTGCTGTTCGGCCTGCTCTTTGGCTTCTTCGGCCTTACGTTCTGCTTGTTCTTTAGCCTCTTGGGCGGCCTGCTGCGCTTCTTCCCTCTTGCGTTCGCCCGCTTCCTTGGCCTGTTCGGCCTTCTCCTGCCCTTCCTGCTTGCGCTGTTCGATAGCCTCCGTGCGCTGACGTTCGGCTTCTTCTTCGCGTTCGCGGCGTTCTCGCGCTTCCTTTGCTTCGGATTCGCGCTTGGCGCGTTCGCGTTCGACCTGACTGCCCGGACCCTCCTGTTCAGTCCAGCCCTTGCCCGTGAAGAACGCACAAAAACGATTGCCATATATGTGCCCGCCCGTGTCGCGGACTTCAACCAAAGTATGTTCCTTCGCCAGCGAGCAGACCAGTTCGCCTTCGAGTTCGGCGCCCGATGGCTGGACCCGCCAGTAATAGCCCTGACGGCCCAACGCGCGATCATCCCTTCGCACGCCGAACGCCCCCCGCTGCTATAGACCGTCAAACGCACGTTCGCTTCCACATCCGCAGAAGTACAGCTTTCGCCAGCGGTGTACGTAGTCTCCGCGGAACCAGACCCCGACCCAACAATCACAGCGACTCCCACAACCAACCCGACAATCACAACTGCTGCCAGCCACCGAAGCCGACGATATAGATTGCTCTCCGGCTCGTCCGGTCCTGACTCTTGGTCGTCTCCTGGCGGGGACGTACTCATCGAACCAGTATCGGCCACCCCAAAGCTGATCTTGACCCACGGATCATGCCGCGTGCGGGCGGAGCCACCTGACAACTCCGTCGATTATTAGGTCAGTTGCTTCCGCTGGCGTGAGCGGCCGCTCGGTAACTAGTTGCCCCAGCGCTGGCTGAGACAGCCTGGTGACCCCCAAGTCAGGGTTCCTCGCACGCAAGCAAAAGATCAAAGAGAATGCTATAAAACTGGCAGAGCGCGTCTCGCTGTTCGATGGCGACAAACCGCAGGGCGGGGGGATCAACGTCCTCGGGCAAACACCGTAGTTCGAATTCCTGGATATGCAGTGCGCCGACGATCCCCCTGAACAGCGCGTCGTAATCACAGAGACCAACGGTGTAAGCATTAGATGGCTCGACTTCGCGAATCGCGCTCGCGAGCGAGCGCATCCGTTCGAGAAGCTCCCCGGCGTCGAAGTCGGTGTCGTCGGCAGGACGCTCGTCCGCGTCCTCACGCTCCCACTTGCGAATCACGGAGTCAAGGCCCTCCGCTAGTGAGGGCAACCAACCCCAAGGGATCGTGATGCCGACACCTAGCTCCGAGCCATCCCCGCCTCTGCTTTCCTCCAAGCGTCGAGCCTCGGCGCAAAACGCGTGTATATCGATGCGGCGCGCCATGATCGCCGCTTCAAACTCAGCGCTCTGGAACATCCCAGAATATTGACGACTCCGCCATCCTCGTGCCGCGACGGCACCGGCGCGGGTCTGTCCGATGAACGGTGGATCTGGCTTGGTCTGAGCGAAGGGATGGACCATGACGGAGATAGTCGGTCTGACCGATCAGGAGGAGATGATCGGGT
>Ga0208357_1000130_pt1 | contig 58528 bp, 69 predicted proteins | sample NGESurdeep092012_6_FD_184487 | JGI IMG/M metagenome (GOLD analysis project Ga0208357, IMG submission 184487) | Arctic peat soil microbial communities from Barrow, Alaska - NGEE Surface sample F52-2 deep-092012 (SPAdes) | ecosystem: Environmental > Terrestrial > Soil > Wetlands > Peat ...
GCGGCCGGCGCTGCTGGAGCAGCGGCCGGTGCCGCCGGCGTCGGGGCTTTCGCGGCCGGTGCCGGTGTCGCCGGTGGCGCGGGTGCCTTCGCCGCCGGTGCGGCCGGCGTAGTCTTGGCCGGGGCTGCCGCCGGCGTCTTCGCCGCTGGCGCGGGTGCCGCGGGTTTGGCGGGTGCCGCCGCCGCTTTCGGGGCGGTCTCGAATTTCTTCAGCGGCTCGGGATTGTCGCTGAGCGAGTCGAGATAGGCGATGACGTCGGCCCGATCCTTCACCTTGGGTAGACCGACGAAGGTCATCTTGGTGCCGTGCGCGAAATCCTGGGGATTGGTCAACCAAGCGTTCAGCAGATCGGGCGTCCACTTGCTCTTGTCATGCGTCTTCAGCGCCGACGAGAAGGCGTAGCCGGCATGGCCCTCGGCGATCGGCTGATCGAACACGCCAAAGAGATTGGGGCCGATGCGATTCGGATCGCCCTTGTCGAAGGTGTGACAGGCGACGCACAGGCGGTGGGTGATGTCCTTGCCGTTGGCGGCGCTGGCGCCGGCGAGCAGCGGCCCGACCGGCGCGGGGCCGGCCGGTGCCGCGGGGGTGGCGGTCGCCGCCGCGGTCTTGACGCCCGCGACCATATAGACCGGCTTCGCCAATTCCGTGGGGTGTACCAGCATGCCGGCGAAGATTCCGGTCGCCATCGCCAGGATCATGGCGCCCAACAGCGCGCCCAGGATCTTGTTCATCTCAAAGGACATCGACAAAACCCTCGGCCTGATTTCCCACCATGTGACCCTACGGGGCTACCCGCAGCCCGGCAATTACGCCAAATTTCGCTGACAAGACAAACGAAATGTGATTGAAGCTGGGCGCGCACTTTATCGTGCCGGCCCCGGACCGAGCAGCGCCAAGCCCTTGATTTCGTGCGGCATAACGCCGCAATTTGTCCCTGAATCGGAAATCGGCCATCGCCATGCCGTCCTCGTCGCCGCTCATCGTGATCCCGGCCCGCATGGCGTCGACCCGCCTGCCGGGGAAACCGCTGGCGGACATTCGGGGCCGCCCGATGATCGTGCATGTCTGGCGCCGGGCGGTCGCGGCGGCGGCGGGACCGGTGGTGGTCGCGTGCGCCGAGCGTGAAATCGCCGACGCGATCGAGCAGGCGGGCGGCCACGCGGTGCTGACCCGGCCCGACCACCCCTCCGGCTCCGATCGCATTCATGAGGCGGTGATGCGGCTCGATCCGGCGCGGCGCCATGATGTGGTGGTCAACCTCCAGGGCGATCTGCCGCTGCTCGATCCCGCGCTGGTTCTGGCATCGCTTGAACCGCTGGCCGACCCCGGCGTCGAGATCGCGACCCTCGCCTCTCCGATGCGCGAGGATTGGGAGCGCGCCAGTCCGGCGGCGGTGAAAGTGGCGGCGGGCTTCGCGCCCGGCGCGCGCATCGCCCGCGCGCTTTATTTCAGCCGCAACCTGGTGCCGTCGGGCGATGGGCCGCACTATCACCATATCGGCATCTATGCGTTTCGCCGCGCCGCGCTGGAGCGGTTCGTGGCGTTGCCGCCTTCGCCGATCGAGGCGCGCGAGCGGCTGGAGCAACTGCGCGCGCTCGATGCCGGCATGCGCATCGACGTGGCGCTGGTCGACGCGGTGCCGATGAGCGTCGATACGCCCGACGATCTCGCGCGGGCGCGCCACCTTATGGAAGCAAGCGACTCATGAGCACGAAATCCGATCCCGCCAATACCATCGCGTTCCAGGGGGAGCCCGGCGCCTATTCCGATCTCGCCTGTCGCCAGGTATTCCCGCGCATGACGACCCTGCCGTGCGTCGGGTTCGAGGACGCGATGGCGGCGGTGCGCCGCAACAAGGCGCGCCTCGCCCTGCTGCCGATCGAGAATTCGGTCGCCGGACGCGTCGCCGACATCCATCACCTGATGCCGGGCTCCAACCTTCATATCATCGGCGAGCATTATCAGCGCGTCGAGCATCACCTGTTGGCGCCGCGCGGCGCCACGCTGAAATCGCTGAAGACCGTGCACTCCCATGTCCATGCGCTGTCGCAATGCCGCGATCTGATCCGCGCGCTGGGGGTGACGCCGGTGGTGGCGACGGATACCGCGGGCGCGGCGGCCGAGGTGGCGGCGCGCGGCGACAAGACGGAGGCGGCGATCGCGTCCGAGCTCGCGGGCAAGATTTACGGCCTCGTCTCGCTGAAGAAGAACATCGAGGATGCCGAGCACAACACCACACGCTTCCTGGTCATGGCGCGCAAGCCGCAATGGCCGAAGCCCAATATCGGCCTGACGGTCACCACCTTCGTTTTCGCGGTGCGCAACGTGCCCGCCGCGCTTTATAAGGCGCTGGGCGGCTTCGCCACCAACGGCATCAACATGACCAAGCTGGAAAGCTACATGGTCGGCGGGCGCTTCACCGCGACGCAATTCTATGCCGATGTCGAGGGCCACCCGAAGGATCGCAATCTGCGGCTCGCGCTGGAGGAATTGGCGTTCTTCACCCGCGAGGTGAAGATACTGGGCGTCTATCCCGGCCATCCGTTCCGCCGCGAAGCCGCCCAGAGCGATCGGGATTAGCGCCGGTCTCGACGCGCATCGGTCACCGCGGTAGGGTTGAGCGCATCAATTCCGGAGAATGTCGATGGCGCGGTTTGATTTCACGGTGGTTCTCGAGCCGCAATTGGAGGGCGGCTTTACCGTCTCGGTGCCCGCGCTGCCCGAAATTGTCACCGAAGGCGACACGGAAGCAGAGGCCCTCACGATGGCCGAAGAGGCAATTCGTGCGGTGCTCGCTTATCGACGGGACAACAACATTCCCATTCCCGCATCCACGACCCGCCCGATGTAGCCGGTGCGGGAGAGCAAGATGGCGGATCAGGACCAAGACGCGCTGGTGGTGGCGCAGTTCGGGCCGCGCGCGGCGGCCTATGTCACCAGCCCGACCCACAGCCAGGGCGAGGATCTGACCTGGCTCAGCCGGTCGGTGATCGGGCAGGGCGTGGGACGCGTGCTGGATTTGGGCTGCGGCGGCGGCCATGCCGCCTTCGCGGTGGCGCCGCATGTCGGCGCGGTGGTCGCCTATGATCTGTCGCGCGACATGCTCGACGCGGTGGCCGGCGAAGCGACGCGGCGCGGTCTCGACAATATCGCGACCCGGCAGGGTGCGGTCGAAACGCTGCCCTTCGACGACGGCGCGTTCGACCTGGTGGTGACGCGCTTCAGCATGCATCATTGGAGCGATCTCGCGGCCGCGCTGCGTGAGGCGCGCCGCGTCCTCAAGGGCAATGGCCGCGCCGTCTTCATGGATACGGTGTCGCCGGGAAAGCCGGCGCTCGACACCTTTCTCCAGGCGTTCGAGCTGTTTCGCGACCCCTCGCATGTCCGGAATTATTCCGAGGCCGAATTTCGCGCGGCACTCGCCGACGCCGGCTTCGCCGTGACCGGGATCACGCCGCGCCGGGTCCCGATCGCGTTCGGCCCGTGGATCGCGCGCATGAACACGCCCGCCGTTCAGGCCGAGGCGATTCGCGCGGTCCAGCGCCTCGTCTCGGCGGAGACACGGCGTCACTTCGCGGTGGCCGAGGATGGCAGCTTCGAGCTCGACGCCGCGACCATCGAGGCGGTGCCGGTCTAAGCTCGACCGATTAGAGCAGCGCCTGCCAGATACGCCTCGCGCCCATCGCATCGTTCCCCCTTCGACCTCAGCCTTCGAGGAAATGTCCGATCGCGGTCAGCGGCCGGACATGGTCGCAGACGATCTTGAAGGCGGCCAGCATCGGCACCGCCAACAGCGCCCCGGGGGTGCCCCACATCCAGAACCAGAAGATCAGCGATATCACCACCGCCACCGGATTGAGGCTGAAGCGGCGGGCCAGCACGGTCGGCGTCACGAGCTGGCCCTCGATCAGAATCAGCACGATGTAGATGCCGACCGGCAGCAGCGCCAGCCAATTGCTGGAGAAACTGAGGATGCCGGCCATGAAGAAGACCGCGATCGCGCACAATGGCCCGACAAACGGAATGAAGTTGAAGATGAAGGCCACGGCGCCCCACAAGGCCGGCGCCGGCATGCCACAGAAATAGAACGCGACACCGGTCAGCAGCCCCAGTCCGGCATTGATCACGGTGATCGACAGAAGGTATCCCGAGATACTGTTTTCGATCTCATTGACGATCTCCACCGCCTGCTTCTTATCGCTAAGGCGCGGCAGAATCTCGACAAGCCGCCGCCGGAACGTGTCTCCTCCCGCCAGCAGGAAGAACAGCAGCAGCACGACGGTGCCGGCGCTGCGCACCAGGGATTGCGTGTTCGCGGCGAGAAACCCGCCGAGGCCCGGTCCGGCGAGCGTCACCGTCTGGCTCGTCGGCGCCGATCCCGCGACGATGCCGTCGATGCGATGCGCGATGCTTTGCATCTGCTCGATCGGCTGCTTGATGAATTCCAGCCGGTCCTTCATGTGACTGAAGTTGCTGGGTGCCTTGGCGATCCAATCGCTGGCCGGGCCGCCGAATGCCGAACCGAGTCCGCCGACGATCCCAAGAAACCCGATCAGGATGAGAAGGGCGGCGAGGACACGCGGCACATGACGGTCGGTCAGGAAATTCATCGGTAATTGCAAAAACAGGCGCAACAGCATCGCCAGCAAGACCGGCACGAAGACCTCGCGCGCGAAATAGAGCGTATAGAAGACGATGATCGCCAGGATCATGGTCAGAACGACGTTGCGGAATTCGGTCGGCAACTCGATCTCGATATGCGGGGGCGCGGGTGGCGGCGGCGCCGTTTCGATCTCGATCGTGGTGTTAACTTCGATCGTGCCGCCGGGCCCCATCGGGCTCCCCCAAAGACTGGTTCGCAAACCGTTCCGGTCGCGCCATGGGTGCGAATTTGCGCGGCGATTGCGGATTTGGTGTGGTGCGATTGTGGAGAATTGGGGTTTCCACGCAATGCGCCGGACGCCGGGAATGACGGCCGGTCGGCCGGTGTTTCCCTTGCACAATGGACGGCAAGTCGATGCCGCCCTCGTCAACGAACCAAAGGGAACCTCTCCATGCGCACATCATCGACCCAGATCGCCGTTCTGGCCCTGGCGGCGGCCGCCTTCGCGCTGCCCGCCGCCGCCCAGCCGGCGTCGCCGGCCGGCACCGCGTCGCCGCCCTCAGCCATGTCGCCGAGCAATCCGGCGCCGAAACCCAGCGCGGAGACGGATATGAAGGCCACCGCGCCCAGCGCCGAGATGGATCAGAAGGAGATGAAGGCGTCGCCGCCCAGCGCCAGCGCCGACATGAAGGACGACACGCATGTCGCGACGGCGCCCGATATGGGGGCGGCTCCCGGTGACATGGCCGGCCACCGCGCCAGCAAGATCATCGGCACCGCCGTGGTGAACGACAAGGACGAATCGATCGGCAAGGTCGAAGACATCATGCTCGGTCAGAACAACAAAGCGACCATGGCGGTGATCTCGGTCGGCGGCTTTCTCGGCATCGGCGCGAAGCTGGTGGCGGTGCCGTTCGATCAGCTGCAATGGGCGCCCAACGACAAGAAGTCGCTGACCATGCCCAATGCCAGCAAGGCCGAACTCCAATCGATGCCGGCCTTCAAATACGGGCACGACGCCTAGTCTAGAGTCGCGGGATCCGGTCGGACGGAAGCCCTTGCTTTCCGTCCGATCGGGCAAAGCGCACGCGAATCATCTTCGACAGGAGAGAACGATGGATAAGGATCGGGTCGCCGGCGCCGCCAAGGAAGCGGCCGGCAACGTCAAGGAAGCGGCCGGCAAAGTGACCGGTGACGAAAAGCTGCGCCGGGAAGGCCAAGCCCAGCATGCCGCCGGCAAGGTTCAGAACGCGGTGGGCGGCGCCAAGGATGCGATCCGCGATGCCGTGAACAAGGCCGATTGACGTCGGCGGATACAAAGTGAAGGGGCCGCGCGGTTGCGCGGCCCCTTTTTGTGGCCAGAAGAAACGGCTCAGTGCCGGCGGTCGCGGGCACTGAGGAAGAGACCGGCAAGCGCCGCGGCGACGATGACCGTGCCCTTATGCTCGCGAAAGAGCGCGTTGGCCTCGTGAACCGCCCGGCCGGCCAAGTCGGCGACCGCGATGCCTGCCACCGGATTGGAAACCGGCGGCGGCAGACGGCGGCCGGGATGCGAACGCATCGCCATCGGCACCAGGGCGAGAAGCGCCACGACGATCAGCGCGCCGCCCGAAATCAGCGCGGCGATCCCAGGGCCCAGCCGAGCGGCGCAATAGAAAAAGAGCGCGATGTCGAACCACATCACCGCCGCGATCACCAGGATGGCGGCGATCGCGCCGCACACCGCCGCCACCATCAGGTGCCGCGCCCTGGCCTGCGCGGTTTCGGCGAGCGCCTCGACGCCGGTGATGGCCAGCGCGCTTCGTAATAATCCGTTCATAACCCCGTCCCCCCGTCCGGCCTAGCGGGGCAGCACGCGGCCACCCAGGAATCCGATCCCGAACGCGATCAGAATGCTGAGCAGCGGCTGTTCCTCGACCTGCGTGCTGACCGCCTTGGCCGACCGCCGGCTCTGCGAGGCGACGCCATCATAGAGGCGGCTTGCCTCGGCGCTGATCGCGTTGGCGGTGTCCGAGGCGCCGGTCCACAGCGTGCCGCGGGAATGTTCGGCCAGCGCCGCAATGTCGCGCTTCAATGATTGGACATCCGCCATCAACTTTTCGAGGTCGGTTTCCGTCTTGGTTTTCTCGGCCATTTGCTTAACCCCTCAGTGCGTCGCGCAATTCTTCACGGGCGCGCGACAGCCGCGAGCGAACCGTGCCGGTCGGCACGCCCAACCGCGATGCCGCGTCGTCATAACTCATGCCATCCCAGCCAACCATCATGATGGTCTCCTGCCGGGCGGCGCTCAGCCGATCGAACGCGCGCATGAAATCGGTCATTTCGACCGCGGCTTCCTGCGCGGGCGGCCGGGCCGGCGCCACGATCGCCAGCTCGTCGGGCGGCAACGCCACCTCGTGATGCGATGGCCGGCGATAGGAATTGATGTGCAGATTGCGCATCACGGTGAACAGCCAGGCGCGCAGATTGGTCCCCTCCTGGAAGCGGTGCCAGTTGACCATCGCGCGCAACAGGCAATCCTGCAGCAGATCTTCCGCGTCGGCGGTGTTGCCGGTCAGGCGCCGCGCGTAACGGCGCAGGTCGGGCATCTTTTCGCCGAGTTGCCGGGTGAAGGTCGGATTCGCTTGTGTCATGGGTGGCTCCTCTTGTGGCGGGCAGGTCGGGCGGCGTCTTAGAACGCGGTCCGAACGGCGACGCTGATCGGGATTTCGTGCATGGCATCGCCAAGGCTGCCGATCCGTTCCGCCAGCTCCGCGAAGGTCGCGCCGCGCGGCATTTCGAAGGCCAGCAAGCCGTCGGGGAACAAGGCAACGACGCTGTTGGAGCTGGGGGAGAGGTCGGTTCTGATCGCGTTCATGTTTGTTCCTCCACACTGGTCGAGGGATTGACACCGCAGGGCGCCATCCGTCACAGGGGAGAAATTGATGGGGGAGTGGGGTGATCTTATGGCGCGATTGTGAATTGTGGCGCCCGATACAGGGCATGATCGCCGCAATTCATCATCGTATTCCCGACACGGAAAACCCGCGCAAATCCACTGAATCCCTCGATACCGGGGCGGATCGTGTGACAATCAAGGCGGCGGCGTGGCTAAAATGTGGTGTGGGTGTGCCAGGCTTGCGGCGCCCCTGCCCGATTTGTCCGCGCATTTCGGCCCGTGTCCCTAGAGTGTGGCGTCAGCGTGTGGCGTCCCCGGGATCACGCAGAACCGCCCGGCTGGGTTGTGATCCCAGCGCTTGACGCCGTACCGGGCGCTGCGAACAATTTCGGGCGGAAATCGCCGCGACATGGGGATAATGCCAATGATTGCGAGCCGGCCATGAGCGACGGCGTCGTCAAGGTACGCATGTTGAGCGCCGGGCCGCGGCGGCGGGCGGAGGAAGTGCTGGAAGCGGCGGCTTCGGTATTCGCCGAACTGGGCTTCCATGGTGCGTCCACGCAGGATATCGCCGATCGCCTGGGCATGCGCCAGGCCAGCCTCTATTACTATTTCACCTCGAAGGAGGCGGCGCTGGAGCAGGTGTGTCAGCGCGGCATCGAACATATTATCGCCGACAGCGAGACGATCGGCGGCGGCCCCGGCTCCGCGACCGAGCGGTTGGCCAATATCATGCGCCGCCATATCGAGCCGCTGGCCAGCAATTGCGCCAGTCTGCGCGCCTATCTCCATGAGGTACGGTTTCTGCCCAAGGAGGCGCGGCGCCGCATCGGGAAGCTGGCGCGGCGCTATGAGCGCATCGTCGAGGGTTTGATCGAAGAGGGTATCGCGGCGGGGGAATTGCGCGGCGATGTCGATATTCATGTCGCGGCGGACGCCATCCTCGGCATGTGCAACGCGGCCGCGCATTGGCCAGGCAAGGAACCGACCGGCTCCATGCGACACATCGCGGAGGAATTGATCCGGCTCGTACTTCGTGGCATTGGATCGGAGCGCCACGGCCCAGCCGCTGGGGCAAGCGGCTGAGCACTTCCTTCTGGAGAGCGTATGAGTTCCGATTGGTTTTCGACGCGGATCGCCGCGAAGCGCGAAGAAGCGACCGGCATCTATTCCTATGAACTGGTCGATCCCGACGGCAAGGAATTGCCGCCGTTCGAGGCGGGCGCCCATCTCGACGTCAAGATCGGCGACAAGATCAGGCAATTCTCGCTGAGCAACGCGCCGTCGGAGCGCCATCGCTATGTGCTGGGCGTCCAGCGCGAGCTAGCCGGGCGCGGCGGCTCCGCTGCCTTCTGCGACACCGTGGCGGAGGGCGATACCGTCGTCATTCGCGGGCCGCACAATCTCTTTCCGCTGGCGACCGACGCCAAGGAGACGGTACTGCTGGCCGGCGGCATCGGCGTCACGCCGATCCTCGCTATGGCCGAGCGCCTCCATGCCGTCGCGGCGCCGTTCACCTTCCATTACTGCACACGGAGCCGCGCCCGCACGGCGTTTTACGAACGCGTGACGGCGGCGGAATTCGCGCCCCAGGTACAATTCCACTTCGATGACGGTCCCGAGGAACAGCGCCCCGACCTCGCGGCCTTCCTCGGCGCGCCCGATCCGGGCAAGCATGTCTATATTTGCGGCCCCGGCATCATGATGGACGTCGCCGTCGATGTTGCGAAGAAGCTGGGGTGGGACGATGCGCATCTCCACCTTGAGCGGTTCACCGGCGTCGCGGCGAAACCCGGAGACGCGACCGAGTTTCTGGTCGAAATCAAGAAGACCGGCCAGCTCATTACCATCCCCAAGGACAAGACGGTGGTCGAGGCGCTACGCGCCGTCGGGATCGATATTCCGGTCTCGTGCGAACAAGGCGTGTGCGCGACCTGTCTCACCAATATCGTATCGGGCGTGCCCGACCATCGCGACCTGATCCTGACCAAGCAGGAACATGAGAGCGGCAAGATCTTTACGCCCTGCGTGTCGCGGGCGCTGTCGGATATTCTGGTGATTGACGTTTAACGGGTAGTCGTCAGTCGTCAGTTATCAGTCGTCAGTCGTCAGTTATCAGTCGTCAGTCGTCAGTCGTCAGTCGTCAGTCGTCAGTCGTCAGTTATCAGACTGACAACTGATAACTGATAACTGATAACTGATAACTGTCCCCTTTAGAACGCCGCGACGATCAGCATCACGATGCCGACGATCGAGACCGCCCAGACCGCTGTGCGGACATACTTCACGCCCAGGGCATACAGCGGCACATAGACGATGCGCGCGATGACGTAGAGCAGCGCGCCCCAATGGGACGTGCCACCCGACTTGTGCTGGATCACCACCGCGATCAGCGCCGCCGCGAACAGGGGAAACGTCTCGAGGAAATTGCGATAGGCACGCTCCAAGCGGCCGGCGGTGCCTTCAACCGGAATCGAGGTGTCGCGCGGACCGACGTTCCAATCGAGGCTACGATATTTTTGTGCCATCTGCGCCGCGAGCATGATTTGCACCAGGCCGACGATGACCGCGATCAGCAGCCATGTAATGTCCGACATTGCGTTTCCCCCTATTCGCTCATGCGGCGAGTGCCGCGCCGAGCAACTCTAGAGTCGGATCGCCTTTGATGGAATCGCATTCGCGATTCCATCAGGCGTGAATCCGCCTCTAATTCAATGATTAGAGTGCGATTTCTCCGGCCGGATCGCACTCTAGCGCCGATCAGCCGGCGATGGTAGACGGCGGCGCCACCGGCAAATGAACCGTGAATACCGAGCCCTTGCCAATCTCGCTGTCGATATCGATCGCGCCGCGATGGTGATTGACAATGTGCTTGACGATGGCGAGGCCCAAGCCGGTCCCGCCCAATTCGCGCGACCGCGCGGTGCCCACGCGATAGAACCGCTCGGTCAGCCGCGCCAGATGCTCGCGCGAAATCCCCTCGCCCTGGTCGGCGATGGTGATCGCCAGCGCCGCCCGCGCGCCGAGTAGGGCTTTTGGCGATGGTCCCGCCGTCACCGCCACGACGGTCCCCGCGCGGGCGTATTTGATCGCGTTGTCGAGAAGATTCTGAAAGACCTGCGCCAGCTCGTCGGCATCGCCGACCACCGCCGGAGTCTCGGCGGGAACGGTCCGCCGGATGATCATGTCGCGTGCGGCGGCGCGCTGCTCCAGCCCGCTCGCTACGCGCTCGATGAGATCGCGAATATCGACCAGCGCCGTCGGGGTCCGATGCTCGTTCATCTCGATTTTTGCCAGCGCCAGCAGATCCTCCACCAGCCGCGCCATGCGCGCCGACTGCTCCGCCATGATCGCGAGGAAACGATCGCGCGCCGCCGGGTCATCGCGCGCCGGCCCGCGTAGCGTCTCGATGAAGCCGATCAGCGCGGTCAGCGGCGTGCGCAGCTCATGGCTGGCATTGGCGGCGAAATCGGCGCGCAGCCGATCGCTGCGTTTCAATACCGTGACATCGTGGAGGATCAACACGACACTGCCGTCGGCTCGCGCCGGGGTCAGCGGCACGATCCGCGCCGAGAAATGCCGCTCGATCGGCGTCGCGAGGTCGAATTCGACCAGCCGGTCGCGCTCGCCGCGCAGCACCGCGTCGGTGGCCGCCAGCAGCGCTGGCTGGCGCAGCGCCACCGCGAGGTCGCGACCCAAAAGATTGCGGCCCAGCAGTATTTCGGCGGCCTCGTTGGTGCGCGCGATCCGCCGCCGCTCGTCCAGCACCAGCACCGGGTCGGGCAAATGATGGAGCACCAATTGCGCGGTACCGATCGCGGCTTCGCGGGCCCGCGCCTGGGTCCGCGCGGCGCGCGCCCAGCGCATGATGGCGAGCCACAGCTCGCGGATCGCGGGCGATACGCTGTCGATCTCGGGCCGCGCCGCATCGTCTTCCGCCATGGCATCGACGGCCGCGCGCAGCCGCGTCAGGCCGAGATGGATCGGGCGCGAGATGAGGGCGATCGCGATCGCCACCAGGAAGGCCGCGAGCGCGGCGGGACCCGGCGCCAACGCGCCGGCGAGGGCCAGGATCAGGAACGCCGCGAGCGCGGGGCTGGCGAGAAACAGAGCCGCCAGCAACCAGCGCGCGGTCGGGTTCATCCAATCGCTTCGTGGGCGGCGAGCGCGGCAAGATTGACGTAGTCGGAGACGGTCGCGCCCATTTCAATGATTTGCGCGGGCCGGCCGAGGCCCATCAGCAACGGCCCGATATGCCGGCCGCCGCCCATCTGCTCCAAGAGCTGCGAGGCGATGCTGGCGGTGTGGAGGCCCGGCATGATCAGCACGTTGGCCGGTCCGCTGAGGCGGCAGAAGGGATAGCGCTCGCGCATCAGGCGGTGATTCAGCGCGACCTCGACGCTCATCTCGCCGTCATATTCGAAATCGGGCTTGCGCGTGTCGAGGATCGCGACCGCCTCGCGCACCCGGTCGGCGTCGGCGCGGATCGGATTGCCGAAGGTGGAATAGGACAGCAGCGCGACGCGTGGCTCGAACCCGATCATGCCGCGCGCCTGCTGCGCGGCCTGCATCGCAATGTCGGCCAGTTCTTCGCCGTTTGGCGTCGGGTGCGCGGTGGTGTCCGATACCAGGACCGAGCGGTCGCGTGACAGCAGCAGCGAATAGCCGCAGACGCGGTGGCCCGGCTTCGGCCCAATCACGCGGGTGATTTCCTCGAAGGCGGTAAAATAGTTGCGCGTGGCGCCGGTGACCAGCGCGTCGGCGTCGCCGCACGCCACCATGCAGGCGGCGAAGATATTGCGGTCCTGGTTCACCATGCGCTGGCAGTCGCGATGCAGCGAGCCATGGCGTTGCAGGCGCCGATAGAGGAAATCGGTATAGGCCTTGTTGGCGGTGGAGAGGGCCGCGTTGTGGATTTCCAGCGGTTCCGTCCGCGCCATGCCAATGGTGTGGGCAGTCGCGGCGATGCGATCCTCGCGCCCGATCAGCACCGGTGTGCCATAGCCGGCGGCGCGGAAGGCGAGGGCCGCGCGAATCGTGCGCTCATCCTCGCCCTCGGCGAACACGACGCGGCGCGGATTGGCGCGCACCTTGGCGAAGGCGAGCTGAAGATAGGCCGCCGTCGGATCGAGGCGGCCCTTCAAGCCGCTGCGATAGGCGTCGAGATCGGCGATCGGCTTGCGCGCCACGCCCGATTCCATCGCCGCCTTCGCGACCGCGGGCGGGATCGACCAGATCAGCCGCGGATCGAACGGCGTCGGCACGATATAGTCGGGGCCATAGCGCAGGCGCTGGCCGGCATAAGCGGCGGCGACCTCGTCCGGCACGTCCTCGCGCGCCAGCGCCGCCAGCGCCTTGGCGGCGGCGATCTTCATCGCTTCGTTGATGGTCGAGGCGCGGACATCGAGGGCACCGCGAAAAATGTAGGGAAAGCCCAGAACATTGTTGATCTGGTTCGGATAGTCCGAGCGCCCGGTCGCCACGATGGCGTCGGACCGCACGGATTTGACCTCCTCGGGCGTGATTTCGGGATCGGGGTTGGCCATTGCCGCGATGATCGGCCGCGCCGCCATCGACTTCACCATCGCCGGGGTGACGGCGCCTTTCACCGACAGGCCGAAGAACACATCGGCGCCGGCCATCGCGTCGGCCAGCGTGCGCCGGTCGGTTTCGACCGCATGCGCCGACTTCCATTGGTTCATGCCGGCGGTGCGACCGCGATAGACGACGCCCTTGGTGTCGCACAGCGTGACATGGTCGTTGGGCAGGCCCATCGACTTGATCAGCTCGACACAGGCAATGGCGGCGGCGCCGGCGCCGTTGACCACCAGGCGGATCGAGGCGAGATCGCGCCCGGTCAGATCGCAGGCATTGATCAGCGCCGCCGCGGCGATGATCGCGGTGCCGTGCTGATCGTCATGGAAGACGGGAATATCCAGGAGTTCGCGCAGCCGTTCCTCGATGACGAAGCAATCGGGCGCCTTGATATCCTCGAGATTGATGCCGCCGAACGCGGGATGGAGATAGCGCACGCAATTGACGAACTGGTCGACATCCTTGGTATCGATCTCGAGATCGACCGCATCGATTCCGGCGAAGCGCTTGAACAGCACCGCCTTGCCTTCCATCACCGGCTTCGAGGCGAGCGCGCCGAGATCGCCCAGCCCCAGCACCGCCGTGCCGTTGGTGATCACCGCGACCATGTTGCCCTTGGCGGTGTAGTCGTAGGCGGTGGCGGGATCGCGCTCGATGGCGAGACAGGGAAAGGCGACGCCAGGCGAATAGGCCAGCGACAGATCATGCGCGGTGGTCAGCGGCTTGGTGGCCGCGATTTCCAATTTTCCCGGCAGGCCGCGCTTATGAAATTGCAGGGCCTCCTCTTCCGTGACGCGAACGATCGTGTGATCCATGGCCTGCCCCAAACTTTGTGGAGGGCAAGTCTATGAGGCGCGCCGGGCAAGGTCAAAGCACAGTCGATTTATCGCAGCCCGTGTTCGCGATAATAGCGTTCCGCGCCCGGCGCCAGCGGGATCGGCGCGGCCGCGATCTTGCGCGGTATCAAGGGATAGGTCACCGGACTGTCCCGGGGTGGGATGTGGCGATATTGGCTTTCCAGGATATCCGTCGTCTCGCAGAGCAGGGCGGCGATGACATAGGCGATATCGTCCGGCAAATCGTCACGGCAGATGAGCAGAAAGTCCGAAAAGTCGAGCGCCTCGAACGCCGACGCCAAGCCGGGAAACCGATCTTGGGGCACCATGGCGCGCCGCCAGGCAAAGTCGCGCTCGACGGCGGCGAGCGCCGTCTCCTCGAAGGGCAGGAAATTCATCCGCCGGGTGGCGCATAGGTCCTTCCAGAACGGCGTCATCACCGCTTCAAACAACACGGCGTCGGCGTCGCCGCGCGTTGCCAGCGGGATGGTATCCCACGGCGCCTCGCCGAGCAGCATTTTGCCGCCCCAGCTTTCGATCGTGGCGGCGGCGACGCCCGACGCTTCCAGCATCCGATGCGCGGCAAAGCCGGTCATGTTGACGCCGTCATCGGGCGCGGTGGTGAGGCGCAGCGCCGGGCGCTTGGCGCGCAGCTCGGCAAAGCTGGCGATGCCGAAGCCGGCATCGATGGCGAACACCAGCCGGTCGTCCTGCGGCAGGGTTGCCAGCGCGCGCAGGCGGCCGACATCGGGGCGATGAAGGATGCCGCGCCCCTCGAAGATGGTGCGCACGAAACCGGCGGGCACGAACAGGGCGGTCTGCACCTCGCCATCGAGAACCGCCGCGATCGCGTCGGTGCCGCCGCGCCCGGTCCAGGTCGCTAAGCGCGAGCCCGCGGGCGATCGGCGCCACAATTCGGCGCCGATCCAGCCGCAGATGCGGTGAAGGTTCGCGATCCCCCAATCGCCCATCATGTTGAGGGTAATCGGTCGCTCGAGCCGGGCTTCCATCGCCATCCCCGTTCCTTTGACAACAGCCGCGCAAAGACTTACTCTGACAAGATTAGTAGATATCTATGCATTTGCCCATGGGTTTGCCCGTGAATCATCTTCGCGTCCTTGCCGCCGTGATGCCCGAGCCTGCCGGGGAGGGTCTCGTCCCGCTGGCGCGCAGCGTCGGCTATCACGTCCGTCGGCTCGCCGAGAGCTGGCAGGAGGCGATGGACGTCGAGGCCGACGCGCACGGCGTCACGGTCAGCCAATGGCGCTATCTGCGCGAGTTGTGGGAAGAAGACGGTCTGTCGAGCGGCGAGCTGACCCGGCGGGTCGGCCGCCAGGGGCCGACGACCGTGGTCGCGGTCCAGCTTCTGGAACGCGAAGGGCTGGTCCGCGTGGTCAAATCGACCGACGACCGCCGCAAGAGTCTGGTCCATCTGACACCCCGCGGCCGGCGCCTCGCGGCGACCATGGCGCCGCTGATCCGCGACGTGAACGACCGGGCGATGGCGGATTTATCGGACAGCGAAATCCGGACCTTCAAGCGTCTCATCGTCCGCGTTCAGCGCCGGCTCGATGCCGAACGTCGCGCCGACGACCGGGATCGTAACGATTGGGCCGAACGGCGTACCCGACGCCTCGCCGAGGATGTCGGGCTGTAGACAAAAAAGGGAGAAGCGATATGCCGCAATTCATCACCATTCACCGCACGCCGGGGCTGAAGCGCGACGATCTTGCGCAAAACGCCGCCAATGTGCTGGATGCCAAGATCGCGACCTTCCGGCAGATTTACGTCAACATCGCCTCGGGGCTCATCGTCTCCGTGTTCGAGGCCGACACCAAGGAGCAGGTCGAGGAACAGATGGAAGTGCTGGGCTTCCCGATCGACGAAATGCATGAGGTGCATTTCGCCCAGTCGCGCGATGAGATGGCGCAAATGCTGCAACAATACGGCAAGCGTTAAGGCCGCGCGGAGTCCGCCATGCCCGACGATACGCAAGAGCCGATGCTGGTGATCGCGCCGCCGCGCGCCGACCGGCCACCGCTGCGCGTCAACGCCTTCGAGGCGATGCAGCACGGCAATACCCAGCTCATCCCGCTGTTCCCCTATCTTCATCCGGGCGCGATGGTGCCGGCGGGCGCCATGATCCTCGGCGGGCCGGACGCCGATTACGGCCACTTCTTCCACCACAATACCCAGGATGAAGTGGTGGTGACGCTGGCCGCCAATGGCGGCGTGCTCGCGACCGGACAGGTATTCGTCGGCGCCCGCGTGCATGGCGTCAATTCGTTCCTGAAGCGCGAGAAGGACCCGAATTCGTTCGCGATCATGATCATCACCCAGCGCCAGGCGGAAGCCGGGCCGCAGACCGAAGCGTGCAGCCTGCGTTGCGTCAAATGCCATGAGGAAATTTTCTTCAAGGAATACGATGCGACACCGGCGCCCGACGCGCATGAGGCCGATTATCCCTTCGTTTCGATCGCGGCCATGCCCGCCCTGTTCGCCGAATTCAATGACGATGTGGGGCGGCGCACCTGCCCGCATTGCGGCCACGTCAATGCGCCATTCCCGGTGGCCGCTTGGGGCTGGGACCGGTATGCGGTCCAGAGCGATGCCGCGATCGCCGGCCGAAAAGCCCTGCTCGCCGCCACCGCCGGCACGCCGGGGAAATAGAGGCAAGGATGCCGCGCAAGAAGACGTTTCAGGCGCTGCGCGAAAGCCGGAAGCTTGGCTCCTATGATGACATGCCGATGCTGCCGGACGACATCCAGATTCAGGTTCACCTCAGCCGCAACGACCGGCCGCAGCCATTTCACCTGATCTGCGAAAAGGACACGATGCTGCTGGCGCTATCCGGGGCCGGAACGGTCGAATTCAAAGGCGTGTCGATCGACAGTTTCACGGTGAAGGCGGGTGACTGCATTTACATTCCGGCGGGCGCGCCGCACCGGATCGTGCCGACCGAGGAAAACGTCATGTTGCGCTACAAGCCACAGCCGGCGGGTCTCGAAGGCATGGCATGGTTTTGCGGTGGCTGCGGCGCCGAGCTTCATCGCGCGGTGTGGGACAGTGCCAAGGCGATCGCGCAGGAAATGTACCATGCTGAGGGCCAACGCTTCGCCACCGACGCCGCGTTGCGGACCTGTGGCGGCTGCGGCACGGTCCATCCGGCGCCCGATATCGCGGCGTTCCGCTGGCTCGCCGCCGCCCGCGAGGTCGGCGGATAGCCGCGCCGCCGGTTATCCACAACTCATCGGCGGTGCTGTCATAAACTTGTAACAGTGGCCGGCTACTCCTTCCCCGTCCCAGGGAAAGGCGTTTTTCCGACATGACGATTGCGATGGTTGCGCGGCACGATCGGCAGCGTCTGTGGGATTTGCTGTTTCGCAATGCCACGCGGGCCTTCGCCATCCTGGTGCTGCTGCTGCTGGGCGGGGTGATGGTGGCGCTGGGCGTCGGGGCCTGGCCGGCCTTCGCGCATTTCGGCCCCGGCTTCCTCACCAGCATGGCGTGGAATCCGGTCAAGGACGAATATGGCGCCCTGCCGGCGATCTTCGGCACGCTGGCCACCTCGGCGATCGCGATGCTGATCGGCGTGCCCCTCGCGTTGGGGGTCGCGGTCTTCCTGACCGAACTATGTCCGCCGTTTTTGCGCCGGCCGATCGGCACCATGATCGAGCTGCTGGCCGGGATACCCAGCATCATCTATGGCATTTGGGGCCTGTTCGTGCTGGCGCCGTTCCTGCAGGAAACCGTGCAGCCGGTTCTCATCGATACGCTGGGCAACATTCCGCTGATTGGCCTGTTGTTCGAGGGGCCGCCCTTGGGACTGGGCATCCTGACCGCCGGCTTCATTCTGGCGATGATGGTGCTGCCCTTCATCACCGCGGTGACGCGCGATGTCTTCCTGACGGTGCCGCCGATGCTGCGCGAATCCGCCTATGGGTTGGGCGCCACCACGTCGGAAGTGGTGCGCGACATCGTCGTGCCCTATACCCGAACCGGCATTATCGGCGGCGTGATGCTGGGGTTGGGCCGCGCCCTGGGGGAGACCATGGCGGTGACCTTCGTCATCGGCAACGCGCATGAGATCCACACCTCGCTGCTGGCGCCGGGCACCACCATTTCGGCGACGCTCGCCAACGAGTTCACCGAGGCGGTAACGCCGCTCTATGTCTCGTCGCTGTTCGCGCTGGGGTTCATCCTGTTCGTCATCACCTTCCTGGTGCTGGCGGCGGCGAAATACATGCTGATCCGATTGCAGCGCCAGGCGGGGACATGATCAGCATGGGCCGCTATGCCCGACGGCGCGTCGCCAATCGGCTCTGGCTCGCCGCTTCGATGGCGGCGACGGCGCTCGGTCTGATCTTCCTGTTCCTGGTGCTTTATGCGCTGCTGCGCAACGGCATTCCGGCGATCAGCGGGACGCTCTTCACCACCAGCACCCCGCCGCCGGGCAGCGCCGGCGGCCTCGCCAACGCCATCTATGGCAGCCTGATCATGACCATCGTGGCGACGCTGGTCGGGACCCCGGTCGGCATGCTGACGGGCACCTTCCTCTCCGAATTCGGCAAAGGCAGCGTGCTGGCGTCCGTGGTGCGCTTCGTCAACGACATCCTGCTGTCGGCGCCGTCGATCATCATCGGCCTGTTCGTCTATCAGATCGTGGTCGTGCCGATGGGGCATTTCTCGGCCTGGGCCGGCAGCGCGGCGCTGGCGCTGATCGTCATCCCCGTGGTGGTGCGCACCACCGAGAACATGCTGGAACTGGTGCCGCATGGCTTGCGCGAGGCGGCCGCCGCGCTGGGCACGCCGCAATGGCGGGTGATCGTCCAGGTGATCTATCGCGCGGCGATGCAGGGCATTTTGACCGGCGTGATGCTGGCGGTGGCGCGCATCGCCGGCGAGACCGCGCCGCTGCTGTTCACCGCGCTCAACAACCAGTTCTGGAGCGCGAACATGAATGCGCCCATCGCCAACCTGCCGGTGGTGATCTTCCAGTTCGCGCTCAGCCCCTATGATGATTGGCGCACGCTGGCCTGGGGCGGGGCGATGCTGATCACCTTCACCATTCTGATCCTCAATGTCCTGGCGCGGATGCTCGCCGGGTGGAGCAGCCGGACACCATGACAACGGGTTTTTCAGGGGAGTATTCTGGCGCCGTGACTCCACCGCCGCGAACCGCCAAAGCCCCGATGCCAAAAATAGAACCGATGCAAACCACCGCGCACCCCGTCGCCGCCGCCGCTCCGAAGCCGGCGGTGAAATGCGAGGTCAAGGATTTGCGTTTTTATTACAAGCAATATGAGGCGCTGAAGGGCATCGGCCTGCCACTCTACGACAAGCGGGTGACCGCCTTCATCGGCCCCTCGGGTTGCGGCAAGTCGACGCTGCTGCGCGTGCTGAACCGCATCTATGAGCTTTATCCCGATCAGCGCGCGACCGGCGAAGTGCTGGTGGATGGGCACAACATTCTCGATCCGGGCCAGGACCTCAATCTGCTGCGCGCCAAGATCGGCATGGTGTTTCAGAAGCCGACACCGTTCCCGATGTCGATCTATGACAATGTCGCGTTCGGCATCCGGCTCTATCAGCGGCTGCGTTCGCGCGAGCTGGATGAACGCGTCGAGGAGGCGTTGCAGCGCGCCGCCCTGTGGAACGAGGTCAAGGACAAGCTGCGCCAGAGCGGCCTGTCGCTGTCCGGCGGCCAGCAGCAGCGTCTGTGCATCGCGCGCGCCATCGCGGTGAAGCCCGAAATCCTGCTGCTGGACGAGCCGGCGTCGGCCCTCGACCCGATCTCGACCCAGCGCATCGAGGAGCTGATCGCCGAGCTGAAATCCGACTATTGCATCGTCATCGTCACCCACAACATGCAGCAGGCGGCGCGCAGTTCCGACTACACCGCGTTCATGTATCTGGGCGCGCTGGTCGAATTCGACGAGACCGAAACCATCTTCACCCATCCAGGCCAAAAGCAGACCGAGGACTACATCACCGGCCGCTTCGGCTGAGGCGAGAAGCGAATGGCATCCGACCACATCATCAAGAGCTATGACGACGAGCTGCGGCGCCTCGACAATACCATCACCCAGATGGGCGGCCTGGCGGAGAGCCAGCTTGCCGCCGCGATCGAGGCGGTGGCGAAGCGCGATACGCCGCTCGCGACCCGCGTGGTGGAAGGCGACGGCGCGGTCGACGAATTGGACCGCGAGGTCGAAAGCCTGGTGGTGCGGCTCTTGGCGCTGCGCCAGCCGATGGCCCGCGATCTGCGTCAGATCGTGGCCTCGCTGAAGATTTCGAGCGACCTCGAACGCATCGGCGATTACGCGGCCAACGTCGCCAAGCGCTCGCTGGTGCTGTCGCTGAACCCGCCGGTGCGGCCGGTGCATGCAATTCCGCGCATGGGTAATTTCTGCCAGCAGATGGTGAAGGACATTCTCGACGCCTATGTCGCCCGCGACGCCGACCGGGCGCTGACGGTGTGGCTGCGCGACGAAGAGCTCGACGAGATGTACACCAGCCTCTTCCGCGAGCTGCTGACCTATATGATCGAGGACCCGCGCAACATCACCGTCTCCACCCATCTTCTGTTCATGGCCAAGAATCTGGAACGGGTCGGCGATCTCACCACCAATATCGCCGAGACGATCTACTTCTTCGTCCATGGCGTCGCGCTCAACCAGCTGCGCCCCAAGCGCGACCGCACCAGCATGCAGAGCGGGCCGGGCGGCGACGAGGGCGCGCCCCAGGAGTCCGCCTGATGCCGGGTCCAAGCGTGCTGGTGGTGGAGGATGAAGCGGCGTTGGTGACGATGCTGCGCTACAATCTTGAAAAAGAAGGCTTCGTCGTCACCGAGGCGCATGACGGCGAGGAGGCGCTGCTGCTACTGCGCGAGGCGCCGCCCGACGCCGTGCTGCTGGATTGGATGCTGCCACGCGTCTCGGGCCTCGAAATCTGTCGCCAGATCCGCCGCGTGCCGGCGTGGCGCGAAATGCCGGTGATTATCCTGACGGCGCGCGGCGAGGAGGGGGATCGGGTGCGTGGCCTCGACAGCGGCGCCGACGATTACATCGTCAAGCCGTTCAGCCCCTCGGAATTGATCGCGCGGCTGCGCGCCGTGATCCGCCGCGCCCGCCCCTCGACGGTGGCGCGGACACTGGGCTTTTCCGACCTCGTCATGGATTTGCACGCGCATCGCGTGGCGCGCGCCGGCGCGCCGGTGCGGCTCGGCCCGACCGAGTTTCGCCTGCTGCGCTTCGTCTTGGAGCGGCCGGGCCGCGTGTTCTCGCGCGAGCAATTGCTCGATGGCGTGTGGGGCCGCGACGCCGAAGTCGAGCCGCGCACCGTCGATGTTCATATCCGCCGGCTGCGCAAGGCGCTGAACGAGGGTGGGCGCCCCGACCTTATCCGCACCGTCCGCGCCGCCGGCTACGCGCTCGACACCGCCGCGCAATAGGGCCGCGCCGCCCCATCGCGATGCTTGCGGCGCCGGCGGGTCGCGGGCATGCTCCCGCGCCTGACGAGGTGGCGGGGCGCGGCGGAATGGACGGATCGGAGCGGCCGCGCAAGGTTGCGGTGGGAACGATAGTGCGCTTTGCCTATCGCACGGTGTTCGGCCGGATGGGGCAGATCCTCGATCTCGGCTGGATCATGCTGTTGGCCCTCTTGGCGGCGCGGATCGTGCCCAACCTTCTGGTGCCGGGGCGCCACGCCACCGGGGACCTGCAATTCGACGCGATCGACATCGGCCAGGCGGTCGTCACGCTGTTGGCCGCCAGCGCCTTCGCGGTGCGCTGGCATCAATCGATCCTGGTCGGCGATCCCCATCGGCAGCCAGCGGCGTCCTTTTTCCGCGCCTGGGCGCGCTTTCTGATTTATGGCTGCGTCGTCTATGCGCTGATCGGCACGGTGGTCGCGGTCGCCGCCGTAACCATGGCGCGGATGGCCGACAGCACCGCCACCGTGGCGGTGGTCGCGCTGCTGGCGGTCATCGCCGGCTTGGCGGTGACGCTGGTGGCGGTGCGCTGTAGCCTGGTGTTTCCGGCGGCGGCGTGCGGCCAGCCCTTGGGCATCGGGGCGGCGTGGCGGCTGTTGCGTGGCCATACCTGGCGGCTGATCGCGGCGAGCATCGTGACGACGCTGCCGGTGACGGTCGTGGCCACGATCGTGACGGCGATCCTGCTCTCGACCGTGGTTCTGACCGCGCCCGGCGCCGATGTCCTGGCGCAGCCGCCGCTCGGCCTCACTATCCTCTCCGGCCTCGTCGAGTCGATCACCGACATGCTGCTGGTCGCGCTCAGCGCCAGCCTGCTGGCGGGCTTCTATCGCGAATTGGTGGCGTGGCGCGGCGCCGTGGGCGGCGACCCTCAGCGATAGCGCATGGACGGGGAGTAAGTCGGCGGCGGGGCGGGGCGCGCCGGGGCGGCCTTATCCGCGCCGAAAATCCGATCGAGCAGCCCATCGAGGCCGCCGCGTGCCGGCGGCGCACCGGCGGCGAGCCGTGGTTGCGCCGCATTGGCGCCGGCAAGCTGCGGCGCCCGCGCGCCGGCGGGGGGGCCGGGCAGGGGCCGGACCGGCGCGCGCGCCATCGCCGCCATCATGAAATCGTGCCAGGTCTTGGCCGGCAGCGTGCCGCCGGTGATGTGCTTCATCGGTGAATTGTCGTCATTGCCGAACCACACCCCGGCGACGAGCTGGGCGGTATAGCCGATGAACAGCGCGTCGCGGAAATCCTGGGTGGTGCCGGTCTTGCCGGCGGCCGGCCGGTCGAGCCGCGCCGCGCGTCCGGTGCCGCGATCGATCACCCCGGCCAGCAGCCGGTTCATCTCGCCGGCGGTCTCGGCCGGCAGTACCTGGCCGGGGCCGGAGCCGCCGCGCCGATAGACCTCGGCGCCGCTACTATCCTTGATGTCGACGATGCCATAGGGCCACGCCCCCATGCCGCCGCTGGCGAAGCTGGCATAGGCGGCGGTCAGCTCGATCAGCGTCACCTCGTTGGTGCCGAGCGCCAGGCTGGCATCGTGCTGCAGATCGGTGGTGATGCCCAGCTTGCGCGCCATGGCGATGACGTTGCCGACGCCGGTGCGCTGGATGACCTGCGCCGCCACCGTGTTGATGGAAAAGGCGACGGCATCGGCGACGCTGACATCGCCGCGATATTCATTCTCGAAATTGCGCGGCTCCCACTTGCCGATCCGGATGCGGTGATCGTTGAAATGCTGATTGGGGTTCAGCCCGTGCTCCAGCGCCGCCGCGTAGACGATGGATTTGAAGGCCGAGCCGGGCTGGCGCAGCGCCTGGGTCGCGCGATTGAACTGGCTGCCATTGTAATCGCGGCCGCCGACCATGGCGCGGATGGCGCCGTCTGGGGTCATCGCCACCAGCGCGCCCTGGCCGACCTTGTCCTTGGCGCCGTCCTGGCTCAGCGTGGTGTCGATTGCCGTCTCCGCCGCCTGCTGCATCCGGGCGTCGAGCGTCGTGGTAATGACCAGGTCGCGATTGCCCAGGCCGGCATATTCGGGGATCTGCTCATAGATCCAGTCGGCGAAATAGCGGTTGCTGGGCCGCACGCGCTGGGCCACCGCCAACTGCTTTTCCTGGTTCAGCGCCGCCCGTTCCTGGCCGGCGTCGATATAGCCCGCCTCCTTCATCGCATCGAGAACGTGGAGCGCGCGCATCGCCGCCGCGTTGGCATCGCGCGCGGGGCTATAGCGGGTCGGCGCCTTCAACAAGCCGGCGATGGTCGCGGCCTCGTACAGCGTCACCTGGCGCGCCGGGGTATCGAAATAGCGATGCGCCGCGGCATCGACGCCATAGGCGCCGGCACCGAAATAGACGCGGTTGAGATAGATTTCGAGAATCTCGTTCTTGGTGAAGCGCTGCTCCAGCCACACCGCCAGCAGCGCCTCTTGGATTTTGCGCGTCATGGTGCGGTCGGGCGACAGGAAGAGGTTCTTGGCGAGCTGCTGGGTCAGGGTCGAGCCGCCCTGCACGACATGGCCGGCGCGCAGATTGGCGACGGCGGCGCGCACCAGACCGATCACGTCGATGCCGAAATGATGGTAGAAGCGGTGATCTTCGGTCGCGATCACCGCCTCCGGCAGATAGGGCGGCAAATCCTTGAGCTTGACCGGCTGGCCGAACAGGTCGCCGAAGGTGGCGATGACCTTGCCGTCGCCGCCGAGGAGGGTAACGCTGGGCCGGCGCGCCGACGAGGTCAGATCGTCGATCGGCGGCAGCGTCATCCAGAAATACGCCAGCACGGCGATGAACACGACCACCGCCCACACCCCGACGAACGCGGCCCAATGCCACCAGCGCTGGCCGAGGCGCGCGCGCTTGCGCCCGCGATCCTTGGGCGGGACGGGTGGCGGGGCAGCGGCGGCCCGCGATTTCGGCGCGGGCGGGCCCCGGCGCGGCCGGTCGCTTGGGTCGGCGCGCAGGCCCCGTCGGCGTTTGTCGCTCATCGGATGCTCTTTAGCACATGCCGCTGGTCGGCATGAATGGCTAGAATAGCCCGATGGCCGAGACCGAGATCATCGCCCGCGCGCCCGGCCGGCGGGTGATGGTCGGCAACCGTCGCGTGCGCGGACGCGCAGTATGATCGTCACCGCGATCATCTTCGCCGCGACCTATCTGGTGGTCGGGATCGGGCGCATTCCCGGCCTGCGGCTCGACCGTGCCGGGGCGGCGCTGATCGGCGCGGCGCTGATGGTGGCGGTGGGGGCCTTGTCACCGGAAGAGGCGTATCACGCCATCGACATCGACACGCTGGCGCTGCTGCTTGGCATGATGATCGTGGTATCAAACCTGCATCTTTCGGGCTTCTTCGCGCTGTGCCATGGCTGGATCGTGGCACGGGCGCATCGCCCGCTGGTGCTGCTGATCGGCATCGTCGCCGTCGCCGGCATTCTGTCGGCGGTGCTGGTCAACGACACGGTCTGCCTGATGCTGACGCCGCTGGTGGTGGAGACGGCGCGCGCCGTAAAGCGCAACCCGGTGCCCTACCTCTTGGCGCTGGCGATGGCGTCGAACGCCGGCGGTACCGCGACGATCATGGGCAACCCCCAGAACATGATGATCGGCAGCGTCGCGCATCTCGCCTATAGCGATTTCGCGGCCCACCTCGCGCCGGTGGCGGCGGCATCGCTGGTGGTGATCGTCCTGGTCCTGGCGGTGGCGTGGCGGCGCGAATTCCTGTCCGCCGCGCGCTTCACCGCGGCGCCGCCGCGCGTGCATCTCAACCGCGTGCTGCTGGCGAAGGCGGTGCTGGTGACGCTGGCGATCATCATCGCGTGCTTTCTCGGGGTGCGGCCGGCGCTGGCGGCGATGCTCGGCGGATCGGCGCTGTTTCTGACGCGCCGGGTCAAGCCCGCGCGGGTCTATCGCGACATCGACTGGTCGCTGCTGCTGCTGTTCGTCGGGCTGTTCGTGGTGGTGGCGGCGATGCAGAAGGCGGTGCTGACGCCCGACCTTCTGGCGCGCGCCGCCCGGTTGCCGCTGAACCAAACGCCGGTTCTGGCGTTGTTAGCAGCAGTGCTCTCGAACCTGGTGAGCAACGTGCCCGCCGTCCTGGTGCTCAAGCCCTTTGTCGCGACCCTTGCTGATGCGCGGCATGGCTGGCTGGTGCTGGCCATGGCCTCGACGCTGGCCGGCAATTTCACGATCCTGGGGTCGGTCGCCAATCTCATCGTGGTGCAGGGGGCCGAGCGGCGCGGTATCAGAATAGGGTTCTGGCGCTATTTCCTGGTCGGCGCGCCGGTCACCATCCTGACGCTGGCGCTGGGCGTCGCATGGCTGTCGCGATAAAGCCGCGCCAGCGCGCCAGCCGCCGCATCGGCTGGTCGCTCGACGCGCTGAATTTTTCGCAATCCGACGTGCGCGGCGCGTTCGGCCCCTATCTCAATGTCTTCCTGATCACCGAGCTGCATTGGACCCAGTCGCGGGTCGGGCTGATCACGATGATCGGCGGCCTCCTCGGCCTCGCGCTGCAGACGCCGATCGGCGCCGCGATCGACCACACCGCGGCCAAGCGCGGCGCCATCGTGCTGGCGCTGGCGATTCTCGCGGGGTCGGGTGGGGTGCTGTTCGCGGTGCCCAGTTTCTGGCCGGTGATGGTCGCCAACGCCGTCATGGCGGTGGTCGGCGACGTCTTCGTGCCGGCGATCGCGGCCCTGACGCTCGGCCTTTATGCGCGCCAGTATCTGGCGCGGCGGATGGGGCGCAACGCCGCGTTCGATCATGCCGGCAACGCCGCCACCGCGCTCATCGCCGCCGGGGTCGGCTATGTCTTCACCCAGCGCGCGGTATTTCTGCTGGCGCCGATCTTTTCCGTGCTGGCGATCATGGCGGTGCTGTCGATCCCGGCCAGCGCCGTCGACCTCGACCGGGCGCGCGGCCTCGACGGCGGCAAGCAGCCGCGCGACAAGCACCGCGCCAAGAGCTGGCGCGTGCTGTTCGAATGCCGGCCGCTGGTGATCTTCGGCATCAGCGCGATGCTGTTTCATTTCGCCAACGCGCCGCTGTTGCCGCTGGTCGGGCAGAAGCTGGCGGCCGCGCACCCGAAGGAAGCGACGGCGATGATGTCGGCCTGCATCATCGCGGCGCAAATCGTGATGATCGGGATTTCGGTGCTGGTGGGCCTCAAGGCGAATGCCTGGGGCCGCAAGCCCTTCCTGCTCGCCGGCTTCGCTGTGCTGCCGGTCCGCGCGGTGCTCTATACGCTGTCCGACAACAGCTTCTGGCTGATCGGCATTCAGCTTTTGGATGGCGTCGGCGCCGGCATTTTCGCGGTGCTGGCGACGCTGGTGGTGGCCGATCTGATGCGCGGCACCGGCCGCTACAATCTCGCGCTCGGCGCCGTCGCCACCATGCAAGGGATCGGCGCCTCGATCAGCGGCCTCGCCGCCGGCGAGATCGTCGATCATTTCGGCTACACGCCCGCCTTCCTCGGTCTGGGCGCGGTGGCGGCGGCCGCGTTCCTGGTGTTGCTGCTCGCGATGCCGGAAACCCGGACTTCGGCGTCGGCCCGGACTACTTCGCCTCCTGCGCGGCCCTAGCCAGCCCCAGGATGCCGCCCGGATTCATGGCGTCGATCATGCTGGTCGGAATGAGAATGGTGGCGCCGCGTTCCTTGGTGGTCTCGTAGATGATGTTCATCGCCCGCAATTGCAGCGCCGCCGGGTTCTTGGAATAGGTCTCGGCCGCATCGAGGAATTTCTGTGCGACTTCGACCTCCGCCTGGCCCAGCAGTACGCGGGCCTGGCGCTCGCGCTCGGCCTGCGCCTGGCGGCTCATCGCGTCCTGCAGCGCCATCGGAATGCCGACATCGCGAATCTCGACGGTGTGAACGGTGATGCCCCAGCCCGCGATCTTGCGGCCGATCTCGGCGCGCAGCACCTCGTCGGCCTGCTTGCGATCCGACAGCAGCGTCGAGAGGAAGGACGAGCCGACCATCTCGCGCAGGCTGGTCTGCGCCACCCGGGCGATCGCGGAGCGGAAATCGGTGATCTCCAGCGCGGCCTTTTCCGAATCAAACACCTGCCAGAAGATCACCGCGTCGATATTGACCGGCACGGTGTCCTTGCTGAGCGCGGATTCGGCGTTGAACTCGGTGGTCTGGATGCGCTGGTCGAGCATCGCCGCCACCGAATCGACGAACGGGATGATGATGAACAGGCCGGGACCGCGCACCGCTTCGAGCTTGCCGACGCGCAGGATCACCGCGCGCTCCCATTGATTGGCCATCATCAGGGTGCGCGGTATCAACAGCGCGATGACCACCAGAATAAGGGCAATGACATAGAAAGCCGGCGCATCGCCGCCATGGGCGATGAAGCCCGACAGCACCGCCAGCGCAAAGACCAAAAAGGTCAGGACCGTTGCGACCGGATTGCCGCCGGTGACGATCGATTTCATGGATTCGCCTCCTCCAGAGTTGTCAGTTGTCAGTTGACAGTTATCAGTTGTCAGTTGTCAGTCGTCAGTTATCAGTCAGTCGTCAGTTATCAGTTATCAGTCGTCAGTTATCAGTCGTCAGTTTTTGGGCGGTTGGTCGATAGCGATCAGGACTGATAACTGAAGACTGATAACTGATAACTGAAGACTGATAACTGAAGACTGATAACTGACGACTGATCCCTACGCGTCCTCCAGCACCTGCTTCACCTTGGCCGCGAGCTGTTTCAGATTATAGGGCTTGGGCAGGAAATGGACATCGTGGGTCAGCCGGTCGCGGAACGCTTCCTCGGTATAGCCCGAGATGAAGATCACCTTCATGTCGGGGTGGCTTTCGCGCACCTTCGCCGCCATCTCCGGCCCGTCCATGCGCGGCATCACCACGTCGGAAATGATCAGGTCGATCTGCTCGGCCCCACGCTCGACGATTTCGAGCGCGCCCTCGCCGCTCTTCGCCTCGATCACGCGATAACCCTTGTTGCGCAGGGCGCGGGCGCTGAAGAGCCGCACCGGATCCTCGTCCTCGACCAGCAGCACCGTCGCGGTGCCGGTCAGGTCGGCGCTGTCGTCGCCGGCTTCGATCGGGCGCACCGGCACCGCCGCCTTGCCGCGCGCGCGCGGCAGATAGATCGAGAATTGCGCGCCCTTGCCGGGCTCGCTGTCGATGAAGACGAAGCCGCCGGTCTGCTTGACGATGCCATAGACGGTGGAGAGGCCAAGGCCGGTGCCGCTACCGATCTCCTTCGTGGAAAAGAACGGTTCGAAAATGCGCGATAGATTCTCCTTGGGAATCCCGAACCCGGTATCGCCGACCTCGATCAGCACATATTGGCCGGGCGGCATCACCTCGACGCCGCGCCGCAGCGGGCTGGCGATGGTGGCGTTGGCGCTACGGATGGTCAGCACGCCGCCATTCGGCATCGCGTCGCGGGCATTGACGGCGAGATTGATTACGACCTGCTCCATCTGGCCCTGATCGACCTCGACCAGGCCGAGATCGCGGCCATGCACGACGCGCAGCTCGATCTTCTCACCGATCAGCCGGCGCAACAGGTTCGACAGTTCGGCCAGCACCTCGGTCAGGTTCAGCACCGTCGGCTGCAAGGTCTGCTGGCGGGAAAAGGCCAGCAATTGCCGCACCAGATTGGCGGCGCGATTGGCGTTCTGCTTGATCTGCATGATGTCGGCGAAGGACGGATCGCCCGGCTTGAACCGCACCAGCAGCAAATCGCAGAACCCGATCATCGCCGTCAGCAGATTGTTGAAATCATGCGCGACCCCGCCGGCGAGCTGACCCACCGCCTGCATCTTCTGCGACTGGGCGAATTGGGTCTCGAGGCTCTTTTGTTCGGTGGTGTCGATGACATGCAGGACCAGCCCCGCCTCGTCCTCGCCCTCAAGGCGGCTGAGGAACAGCGAGGCCCAAATCTCGCGCGGCCCCATCAGCCGCGCCTCCACCGGCCGCGCCGGCCCCTGGCTGGCGGCGGCGATATGCGCATCGACCTGGCCGCGATCCTCGCCGATGACGAAATCCGCCAGTTCGCGCCCGATCAGATCGACGGCGGTCGAGCCCAGCATATCGCCGAGCGCGCGGTTCGCCTCCTCGATCCGGCCGCGATCGCCCAGCAGCGCGATGCCGACCGGCGCGTTGGCGAACAGGCGCTGGAACCGCAGCCGCGAGCGCTTCAGCGCCTCGGCCCATTCATGTTGCGAGGTCAGGTCGCGCACCACCGAGCGGGTGCGCAGCTGGTCGCCGGCGCGCACCACGCTCTGGCTGACCGAGGCGTAAATCAGCCGCCCTTCGGTGGCGCGCAGCACCAGCTCGCCCCGCTGGGCGCCTTCGCCGCCGCCGGCGAACGGCGCATAGGCGGGACCGCGGATCGGGCCATCGGCGATGACGAAATCGATGAGGCGGGCGCCGCTTTCCACCAGTTCGCCCGGCGTGCGGCCGAACCAATCGGCGAGCGTCTGGTTGACCAACAGGAAGCGGCCCTCGCCATCGACCGAATAGAAGCCGGTCGCCGAGCTGTCGAGGAAATCGGCGGGGGTTTCGCCCTCCTCGCGGATCACCTGCTCCATTTCCTGGCGCTGGGTGATATCCTCGAAGCTCCACAGCATATAGCCGGGGCTGTGCGGCAGCAGGCTGGCGGAGACGATGAACCACAGCGTCGCGCCGGCGCTGCGCCGGATCGCGAGGCGCCCGCTGGCGCGGCCGCGCTCCACCGCCTCGGTCTCCAGGCGCTGGAACTCCTTGGCCGCCTCATCGCCGACCAGGCTAAGGGCGATGACTTCCAGCGGCAGGGTGCGAATCTCGGGGAAAAAGCGCCGGAACGCCGAATTGGCATAGGTGATCGAGCCTTCGGGCGCGACGATCAGGTGGGCGTTGGGGGAGGCCGCGATCGCCTGGCTGAGGAGGGCCGCGCGGCCCGCGACCTCGCGCACCCCCATGCGCGCGACAAAAATGGCGACGCCGCTCATCGCCGCCAGCATCACGAAAAACAACGCCAGCGCCAGCGCCAGCCGGCTGGTCAGCAGCCCGCTCGCGATGGCGGCGAACAGCACCACGCCCAGCGCGCCGAACAGCAAGCCGGTATAGCGCACCCGGCGCAGCCATTGCGGCATCAGCACCGGGGTCAGCGGATCGTCGTCGCCGATACCGCCGGCGGGCAATAGCGTCTCGATGGTCACGGGCGAATCGATGCTCTCCGGGGATGAATGCCCGGAGCATACCACAGTTCGCGGCGCGCCCGGTGGCGCCGCGCCAGTCAGTCGTCGCGGTGGGTGCGCTCGCGCCGTTCGTGCCGCTCCTGCGCCTCGAGGCTCAGGGTCGCGATCGGCCGCGCTTCGAGCCGCCGCAGGCCGATCGGCTCGTCCGTGTCTTCGCAATAGCCATAGCGGCCATCCTCGATGCGCTGCAACGCCTCGTCGATCTTCGAGACCAGCTTGCGCTCGCGATCGCGCGTTCGCAGCTCGAGCGAGCGGTCGGTCTCCAGTGTCGCGCGGTCGGTCACGTCCGGCTGCGACAGACCGCCATCCTTGATATTCATCAAGGTTCCCGACGACTCGACCAGCAGCTCTTCCCGCCACTGCAACAGTTTCTGGCGGAAATATTCGAGCTGACGCGGGTTCATGAACTCCTCGTCCTCGGATGGACGATAGTTCGCCGGAATCATCGGCCGCATCGTAAACTCCGTAGGACCCCCGTACATCACCATGACCGCTCCCCGACGGCATAACGGGGCGGAGTATATGAATCGCCCCCAAGCCGGGCAAGCGGAAGAATGGCGATCCAGCCGCTTGAAAAGCCTAAGCGATTCCACCAGGATTTGTGGGTAGCCGCCTGCTGGTGGGGCCGCCTTGGGCGCCCGATTCGCCGGGGAATTGCCGGCCGAGCGGGCGGGCCGTCCGATCCACGATGGAATGGCCGGCATTTTTGGCTTATTCGGGCGGTCGTTAACCCTATCTCTTAGGTCTTTGTTAAGAGCGCCCACGATAAATTCGCGCCCATGCCAAGCAAGCCCGCCACCACAATGTCCTATGCCCTCGGCACCCCGGTTCCCTTCTCGCCGGAACCGGAGCCGCTCGATGAAGGCCTGCCGTCGCCGAATACCAAGAGATGGGTCATTCGGCGCAAGGCCGCGGTCGTCGACGCGGTGAAGAGCGGCATCCTCACCCTCGAGCAAGCGTGCGAACGCTATAAGCTCTCGACCGAGGAATTCTTCACCTGGCAGGCCCTGGTGGATCATCACGGGATTCCCGGATTACGCGTAACACGTCTTCAGAGCTATCGCGCCGGAGATCGTCGCTAGCCGACCCTGCCCGAAACCTTTTCCGGTCCCTTCCATTGATTTATCGTCCATCGTTAACAGTTCTGGTAACGATGATTAAGAACCGTTATACTTGCATTTTAGAGAATGATGGTTCTGGCGCGGTGGAGGGGTTATGCGGGTGCTTCTGGTTGAAGACGATTCGGCGACGGCCACCAGCATTTCGATGATGCTGCAAGCCGAAGGGTTCGTCTGCGATACGACGGACCTCGGCGAAGACGGGCTCGAGATCGGCAAGCTCTATGATTACGACATCATCATTCTCGATCTGATGCTGCCGGACATCGACGGCTATGAGGTGCTGCGCCGGCTGCGTTCGGCCAAGGTGCGCACGCCGATCCTGATCCTGTCCGGCCTGTCCGGCCTCGACAACAAGGTGAAGGGTCTCGGCTTCGGCGCCGACGATTTCCTGACCAAGCCGTTTGAGCGCCGCGAGTTGCTGGCGCGCATCCAGGCCATCGTCCGGCGCGCCAAGGGCCATGCCGAATCGACCATCCGCACCGGCAAGCTCACGGTCAATCTGGAGAGCCACACCGTCGATATCGAAGGCAAGCCCTTGCACTTGACCGGCAAGGAATACGGCATCCTCGAATTGCTCAGCCTGCGCAAGGGCACCACGCTGACCAAGGAGATGTTCCTCAACCATCTCTATGGCGGCATGGACGAGCCGGAGCCGAAGATCATCGACGTCTTCGTCTGCAAGCTACGCAAAAAGCTCTCGACCGCGGCCAAGGGCGACAATTATATCGAGACCGTGTGGGGCCGCGGCTATGTGCTGCGCGATCCCGCCCCCGCCGCCGCCGGCCTGAAGAAGCTCGCCAAGACCTGAGCCGCGCCGTCTCAGGCCGGGGTCAGCTCGACCCGCAGCCGTCGCGGCTCCAGCCGGGGCGGGGCGATTTTCAGCCCGACATCCGCGGCGAAGCGCATGCACAGATGGGCATGGACGCCGCGCGCCGTCAGATTCTCGATCGAGACGTCGGCCTGTAACCCGGCCTGCGCCTCGGGCGTCAGGCGGACCACATCGCCATCCGCCTCGATCGCCATGCCCGTGCCCTGGCCGCGCACTGTCACCGTGCCGCCGCGGGGCAGCGCCTCGGCGGCCAGAACCAACAGCATGCAGGCGACGCGCTGCCACCCGAGCGGCCGCGCCGGCTCCTCCGCCGGCCAAGTGCAATGGACATTGCCGGCATCGAAATATTTAAGCGCGAGGTCGCGCCCGGTGGCCGTCGATGCCCCCTCGCCGGGCAGCGTGCCATAGGCGAAGCGATAGAATTGCAGGCGTTTCGAGACGGTGCGCGCGCTAGTGCCGACCAGCCGCACCGCGTCGGCGACGAAATCGGGGTCTTCTTCGCTCATCAGCTCGACGCCGTTGACCACCGCCGAGACCGGCCCCGCCAGCTCATGGCAGAGGCGCGCGGTCAATAACTCCAGCACGCGGACGTCGATGTTCGTGCTCATCCGCTCCCCGCAACCATCAGTGGCACATTAGGCCGATCGGTGCGCCGCGAGCAATGTTTCCGCTTCGGCGAGGTCGCTCGGGGTGTTGACATTGAAAAACGGATCGAACGGCGCCGTCGGAAAATCTACCATGGCGACCGGATAGCGCGCGCACCAATCCGCGACCCGGCGGATTCCGTCATCCGTCAGCGCGACGCGTAGCGCCGCCCGCATTTCGGTCGGCCATAGCGCGAATACCGGATGGCGCCGGCCCCCCGACCGGGCGCAGGCCAGCACCGCGCCCTCGCGCCGCCGCGCCTCGGCCAGCCGCGCCACCAGGTCGCGCGGGAACAGCGGCGCATCGCAGGGGAAGCTGGCGATCGACGTCAGGCCCTGTTCCGCCGCCCAGTCCATGCCGGCTAGAATGCCGGCCAGCGGTCCGACGAAGCCCGGCACGCTGTCGGCGAGGATCGGCAGGCCGAAATCGGCAAATGGCGCCGACCCATTGGCGCTGATCGCCAGCGGGCCGACCTGCGGTGTCGCGCGGGCAATCGCATGGCCCACGAGGGGCGTGCCGCCGAGGAGGCGCAGCGCCTTGTCGCCGCCCATGCGCCGCCCCTGGCCGCCGGCTAGGATCAGGCCGGCGATCGGGCTGGAAGGGGCGCTGGTTTCGGCCATTTATTTCGGTTGATCCCCAGCATGGCGTCACTATGGTATGGGGTCGCTCGAAATCACAGGTCTTCGCACCCATATAGCCATCATGATCGATCCCTTCGGCCGAACCATCTCCTATCTGCGCGTGTCGGTGACCGACCGTTGCGATTTCCGCTGCGTCTATTGCATGTCGGAGGACATGGCGTTTCTGCCCAAGGCGGAAATCCTGACGCTGGAAGAACTCGACCGGCTATCGACCGCCTTCATCCGGCTCGGCGTCAAGAAGCTGCGCCTGACTGGCGGCGAGCCGCTGGTGCGGCGCAATATCATGTGGCTGTTCAAGGCGTTGGGCCGGCACCTGGAGACGGGCGCCCTCGACGAGCTGACGCTGACCACCAACGGCAGCCAGCTCGCCAAATATGCCCAGGATTTGAAGGCCGCCGGCGTCAAGCGCATCAACGTCTCGCTCGACACGCTCGATGCCGCCAAGTTCAAGGCGATCACCCGCTGGGGCCGCTTCGAGCAGGTGATGGACGGCATCGCCGCCGCCAAGGCCGCCGGCCTCCAGGTCAAGCTGAACGCGGTGGCGCTGAAGGGCGTCAACGATGACGAATTCGACCGGCTGCTCGGCTGGTGCGGCGAGCAGGGATTCGATCTGACGCTGATCGAGGTCATGCCGCTGGGCGAGGTTGGCTCCGGCACCCGCGTCGATCAATATCTGCCGCTGTCGGTGGTGCGCGCCGATCTGCGCAAGCGCTGGACGCTCGATGAGAGCGATTATCGCACCGGCGGTCCGGCGCGCTATTACACCGTCCGCGAGACCGGCCAGCGACTCGGCCTGATTACGCCGATGACCCATAATTTCTGCGAAAGCTGCAATCGCGTGCGGCTGACCTGCACCGGCACGCTGTTCATGTGCCTGGGGCAGGAGGATGCCGCCGACCTGCGAGCGCCGCTGCGCGCCGCCGAAAGCGACGCCCCGGTCGAGGCCGCGATCCGTGCCGCCATCGACCGCAAGCCCAAGGGCCATGATTTCATCATCGACCGCCGCCATGACCGGCCGGCGGTGTCGCGTCATATGAGTGTGACGGGCGGCTAAGCCCGGCTCTATACTCCCCGCCCATGAGCGGGCTTCCCCCTATCGCCTCAAAGATCGCTATCGTCGCCAGCGAAGCACCGGCCGCCCAGGCCGCGCTCGAAGAATTGCGGGCGCGCTATCGCATCGTCGCGCCGGAGGCGGCCGACCTGATCGTGGCGCTGGGCGGCGACGGTTTCATGCTGGAGACATTGCATCGCTATCGCGATAGCACCGTGCCGTTTTATGGCATGCATCGCGGCAGCGTGGGGTTTCTGATGAATGGCTATGAGCCGAACGGGCTGGAGGAACGGCTGGCGCGGGCCCAGCCGGTCATGATCCATCCGCTCGAAATGACCGCGACCGACCGCGCCGGCAACAGCCATTCGGCGATCGCCATCAACGAGGTCTCGCTGGTGCGCCAGGGCCGCCAGGCGGCCAAGCTGCGCATCACCGTGGACCAGACCGTGCGGCTCGACGAATTGATGGCCGATGGCGTGCTGGTCGCCACCCCCGTTGGCAGCACTGCCTATAATCTCTCGGCGCACGGGCCGATCATTCCGATCAGCGCCGAGGTCCTGGCGCTGACGCCGATCAGCGCCTTCCGGCCGCGGCGCTGGCGCGGCGCGCTGCTGCCGCACCAGGCGCGGGTGCGGTTCGACGTGATCGAGATCGAGCGCCGCCCGGTCAACGCCGCCGCCGATTTCACCGAAATCGCCGACGTGCTGACCGTGACGGTGCGCGAGGCGGCGGAAATCTCGTTCACCATGCTGTTCGATCCCGAGCACAATCTCGAAGAGCGCGTGCTGAAGGAACAGTTCCAGACCTGAACCCAGGGAGGGGTGGATGATCCAGACCAGACTGACCGAGGCTTACGGGCTCACGCATCCCTTCGTCTCCGCCGGTATGGCGTTCGTCGCGACCGTGCCGCTGGTCCGAGCGGTCAGCGCGGCTGGCGGTCTCGGCGTGCTCGGCGCCTCCGGCTATCCTGTCGACGCGCTGCGCGCCGCCATTCATGAGATTCGCGCCGGCGGCAATTCCCGGTTCGGCGTGAATATCATTCCGCGTTTCAACGGCATTGAGCATATCGAGCTGTGCGCCTTGGAAGAGGTGCCGGTCGTCGTGTTCTTCTGGGACGACGTGCCGCATGACTGGATCGCGCGGCTGCGCGAGGCCGGCACCCGGGTGTGGATTCAGATCGGCAGCGTCGCCGAGGCGCGGCTCGCGGTACGCGCCCGCGCCGACGCGCTGATCGTGCAGGGCAGCGAGGCCGGCGGCCACAATCGCGCCGCCGCGGCGACGCTGTCGCTGCTGCCGGCGGTGATCGACGCGGTCGGCGAGACGGTGCCGATTGTCGCGGCGGGCGGCATCGCCGACGGGCGCGCTGTTGCCGCGGTGCTGGCGCTGGGCGCCGACGGTGTGTGCGTCGGCACGCGCCTGCTGGCCAGCCCCGAGGCCTTCGCGCATGAGGAATATAAGCGGCGGGTGGTGGTGGCGACGGTCGCCGACACCGCGCGGCACAATATATTCGGCCATGATTTTCCCGATGCGACGGTGCGCGGGCTGCGCAATCGGGTGGTGATGGAATGGCTGGGGCGCGACGACCCGCCGCCTTACAAATCGACGCCCGAGGGTGGGCACAAGGTGATCGGGCAGATGACCATCGGGGGCAATGCCATGCCGATGCCGCGGTTCACCGGCCTGCCGCCGACCCCGGAATTCAGCGGCGATTTCGAGGAGATGAGCCTGTTGGCGGGCGAATCCGTCGGTCAGACCAACGCGATCATGCCGGCCGGCGAGATCGTGCGCACGATGATGCGCGACGCCGAGGCGATCATCGCGACCCGCCTGCCGGGCCTGGTGACGCGGCAGGCGTCTTAAACTAGCCGCTCGGCAGCAGCTTGCGCTCGGTGGCGCTGACCTTGATCAGCTTTTGCAGCTTCTCGAAGGCGCGCACCTCGATCTGGCGCACCCGCTCACGCGAGACGCCGTATTTCTGGGCGAGGTCTTCGAGCGTCGTCGGCTCGTCGCGCAGGCGCCGCTCGTTCAGAATATCCCGCTCGCGCGGTGTCAGATGCGCCATCGCCGCGGTCAGGAGATCGCGGCGCAGGCCGAGTTCCTCCATCTCGCCCAGCGTCTCTTCCTGGTCGTCCGAATCGTCGACCAGCCAATCCTGCCATTCGCCACCGCCTTCGCTGTCGTTGCGCACCGGCGCGTTCAGCGAATGGTCAGGGCCGGCCAGGCGGCGGTTCATGTCGATGACGTCGGATTCGGGCACCCGCAATTCGGTGGCGATCTTGGCCAGATTCTCGGGCGACAGATCGCCATCGTCGATGGCCTGGATGCGGCCCTTCATGCGCCGCAGGTTGAAGAACAATTTTTTCTGCGCCGCCGTGGTCCCCATCTTCACCAGCGACCAGGAGTGCAGGATATATTCCTGCATCGAGGCTCTGATCCACCACATGGCATAGGTGGCGAGGCGAAAGCCCCGTTCGGGATCATAGCGCTTCACCGCTTGCATCATGCCGACATTGCCCTCGGCGATGAGGTCGGCGAGCGGCAGGCCGTAGCCGCGATAGCCCATCGCGATCTTGGCGACGAGGCGCAGATGCGATGTCACTAATTTCTGCGCGGCTTCGGGGTCGGCATGCTCGCGCCAGCGCTTGGCGAGCATGTATTCCTCTTCTTTTTCGAGCATCGGGAATTTACGAATCTCGCGCAGGTAGCGCGCAAGACCGCCATCGACCGACGGTATGCTGAGGGCGGGCACCGTTGCCATGATGATTCCTCCTGGACCCTCGGAATCTAGGATATCGCCGGCGCCGAGTCCAATCAGCGCGCTTCACATAATGGCGACCGGTCCGGGACGCTAGACGCAAAACCCGACAATGGCGTGGATGTAAATCGCGATGCGGTGCAGCAGCCCCTCCGCCGAAATCGAGCGGCCGCTGAGAAATGCGATCGGCACCAGCGCCGCGACCCACAGCGGCCAGACCGGCATGCGCGCCGGACGGTGCCGGCGATAGGGCATCCAGAACAGGGTCAGGGTCGCCGATCCGATGATCAGGCCGATCACCACCTCCAGCACCGAATGATATTCCAGCACCGCCCGCGACAATGCGATCGCCAGGATCAGCAAGCCGCCCAGCGCCAGCACGGCATGGCGCCGCCCGTGTTGGAACTGCCCGGCGGTGATCAGCGTCAGCCCGCCATAGACGAAGAGGCTCATGCTGGTATGGCCGCTGGGACTGTCAAGCTCCAGCCCCGGCACCGGGCAGGCTTTAAAATAGATCTTCAGCACCGCCGTCACCGCCCCGCACGCGATCAGCGCCGTCAACCAGGTCAGCGCCACCCGCCGGTCGCCCCAGATCGCGAGCCACACCAGGACCACCGCCGCGATCGGCAGGGTGATGATGGAATCGCCGAGATTGGTCAGCGCATGAAGGAAGGAATGGATCATGCGCGCGCTTAAAGATGCGTCGCCGGCGGCGCGCCCAGCGCCATCGCCGCGTCGGCGACCAGCGAGCGATGGCACAGCGCGGGGTCGGCCTCGAAACACAGGAGGCACGCCCTGGTGTCGCGCACCAGCTCGACCAGTTGCTGCAGCGACAGCGTCTGGTGCGCCAGATATTTCTCGAACTCGACCCGCAACGCCGCGAAATCATGATCGTGCTTATAGCGGGCGCGGATCGGCTTCGGCGTGCCAAGCGCGACGCGGTGGGCATAGCGGATGCCGACCTGCGTCAGCGCGGCGGCGAGCGCGGTCTTGGAAAAGCCGCGTTTGCGCGACAAGGGCAGGGCGCGGACATCGACCACCAGCTTGATCTTTTCCTGTTGCATCTTGTCGAGGAAATCGTCGATCCGCATGCCTTCATAGCCGATGGTGAACAGCGGCATCAGACGATGCCGCGCGCCTGCAACGACGCGATCTCCGCTTCGGACAGATTCAACACCTCACGCAGGATCGCCGCCGTGTGCTGGCCCATGATCGGCGGCGGCAGTCGGTATTCGACCGGCGTCTCGGAATATTTGATCGGATTGGCGAGCAGCGCGATCGGTTCGGGGGCTTGGGGATGATCCATCCGCACCACCATCTCGCGCGCCACCACCTGCGGATCGGCGAACACCTGGTCGAGCCGGTTGATCGGGCTGCACGGCACGCCCTCGCGCTCCAGCGTCTCGATCCAGTAAAGCGAGGGATGGCGCGCGACGAGGGCGGCGACCTGCGGCACCAGCGCCGCGCGATTGACCACGCGCGCCGCGTTGGTGGTGAAGCGCGGGTCGGCGGGGAGATGCTCGGCGCCGGCAACGGCGCAGAATTTGCGGAACTGGCCGTCATTGCCGACCGCCAGCACGATATGCCCGTCGGCGCTGGCGAAGACCTGGTACGGCACGACGCTGGAATGGGCATTGCCGAGCCGCGGCGGCGCCGTGCCCGAGGTGAGAAAGGTCTGCGCCTGATTGCCGAGCCAGGCCACCTGGGTGTCGAGCAGCGCCATGTCGATATGCTGGCCCGCGCCGGTGCGGTCGCGATGGCGCAGCGCCGCCAGGATCGCCACCGCGCTGTACATGCCGGCCATCAGGTCGGCGAACGCGACGGCGCCCTTCATCGGCTCGCCCTCCGGCTCGCCTTGGAGGCTCATGATGCCGCCCATCGCCTGCGCCAGAAAATCATAGCCGGGGCGCGGCGCGTAGGGACCGGTCTGGCCGAAGCCGGTGACCGAGCAATAGACGAGACGCGGAAATGCGGCATGAATCGCGTCGTAGCCCAGCCCATATTTGGCGAGGGTCCCGACCTTGTAATTCTCGACCAGCACATCGCAATGCGCGATCAGCCGCAGCGCCAGCGCGCGTCCCTCGGGCTTGGTGAAGTCGAGGGTAATCGAGCGCTTGGCGCGATTGGCGGAGAGATAATAGGCGCTCTCCTTGGTGTCACGCCCATCGCCGTCCTTGAGGAAGGGCGGCCCCCATTTCCGGGTATCGTCCCCTTCGCCGGGCCGCTCGACCTTGATGATATCGGCGCCGAGATCGCCGAGAAGCTGAGTGCAGCTCGGTCCCGCCAGGACCCGGCTCATATCGAAGATGCGAATTCCCTCAAGCGTGCTTGCCACGGCCGGTTCCCTGAAATTCAACCCGCTTCGTGCCACGCGCGCGGCGGCGGGGCAAGATGTCCGGCATCGATGCTTGCATCGGCCGGTCGGCGCCTTCCCCGTTGCGGGAAGCCCCGTCTTCGCCTAGCGTCCCCAGCGGGGGGTCCGTTCGCGGACCATTGACGCAAGGGGGATTATCGATGAAGCGACTCGTATTGGGTCTCGCGTTTGGCCTCGCCATGGCGGCGGCGCGGGCCTTCGCCGACGATTATGTCGCGATGTGCAAGGTGGGTCAGCCGGGCGATCCCAGTGCCGACAAGATCTGTAAATGCGCCTCGGAAAAGGTCAAGCCGGAGGACCGCGCCGCGGCGATGGTCGGCATGCAGGCGGTGAACGACGCCATGTCGCGGAGCAAGGAGCCCGACACATCCGATCCCAGGGTGGCCAAGGGCATCGGCGCCGCCATGGAGGCGCTAGCCGCCTGCATGTAGGGGGCGGTCGGCGCCTATTCGGCGGCTTCGATCTCCCGGCGGGCATCATTGGGATGGGCCTTATACCACAGCGAATCCGCGCTGAATTCGACGTCACCGGGCCATGCCAGAGCAAACCCATCCGAGACGGCCATGTTGGGCACGAAATAGGCGGGATCGGCGAGCGGCGCGGCGACCCCGCGCCCGACAATATCGGCAAAACTCACGGTCGAATTGCCGCCATCGTCCCAGGCGATGGCGATCGTGAAATCCGTGCGTGCCTGCGCCGTCGCGATTCGATGCAGCATCTAATCCTCGATCTTGCGGTTGAGCCAATCGAGGAAGCCCTGCAGGATATAGGCGGCGGCGGTGCGATCGACGATCTGGGCGCGGCGCTTGCGGGTGAGGTCGGCGGCGATCATGTCGCGCTCGACCGCGAGGGTCGATAGCCGCTCGTCCCAGAACGCCAGCGGCAGATCGCGCGCGCCCAGCACATTCTTGCCGAACTGGCGCGTGCTTTGGGTGCGCGGGCCGTCGGCGCCATCGAGCCGCAGCGGCAGGCCGACCACCAGCCCGCCGATCCCATGTCGGTCGAGGATGCGGGACAGGATCGTCATATCCTCGGTGAATTTGGTGCGCCGGATCGTCTCGAGCGGCGAGGCGATGCGGAGCCGCGTATCCGACAGCGCGAGGCCGATGGTCTTGGTGCCGACATCGAGGCCCAGCAGCCGCGCGCCGGGCGGCACCAGAGGTTTGAGGTCGCCAGGATTGCAGAGGGGCATGGGTGGATGTTAGCGTGCGCGGCCCGAATCATCCGAGATTAACATCATGGCGTTGGACAAAACCATCGTGGCGCGCATCGCCACGCTGGCGCGCATCAAAGTTCCCGACCGCGACCTCGAATCGCTGGCCGGCGAGCTGACGCAAATCATGACCTGGATCGAGCAATTGAACGAGGTTGATGTCACCGACGTGGAGCCGATGACCAGCGTCGTGCACCAGACCATGCCGATGCGCGCGGACAAAGTGACCGACGGCGGCGATCGTGACGCCATCCTCAAGAATGCGCCGCAAGCGGCGCGCGGCTTCTTTGCGGTGCCCAAGGTGGTGGAGTGAGCGCGCTGACCCGCCTCACGCTGGTCGAGGCACGCGACGGCCTGCGCGCCCGGCAATTTTCGGCGCGCGAATTGACGGCGGCGCATCTCGATGCGATGGCGGCGGCGCGGTCGCTCAATGCCTTCGTCACCGAGACGCCGGAGCACGCGCTGGCCCAGGCGGCGGCGAGCGATGCGCGCTTGGCGCGGGGCGAGGGCGGCGCGCTCGACGGCGTGCCGCTCGCCATCAAGGATTTATTCTGCACCAAGGACATACTCACGACGGCATGTTCCCGTATTCTCGACGGCTTCATTCCGCCCTACGAGAGCACCGTCACGGCGAAACTGTGGGACGCCGGCGCGGTGATGCTGGGCAAGACCAGCCTCGACGAGTTCGCGATGGGGTCGAGCAACGCCACCTCGTGCTATGGGCCGGTGGAGAATCCGTGGCGGCGCCGCGGCGATAACCGGCCGCTGGTACCGGGCGGCTCCTCCGGCGGCTCGGCGGCGGCGGTGGCGGCGCGCCTCGCGCTGGGCGCCACCGGCACCGACACCGGCGGCTCGATCCGCCAGCCCGCCAGCTTCTGCGGCGTCGTCGGGATGAAGCCGACTTACGGACGATGCTCGCGCTGGGGCGTGATCGCGTTCGCCTCTTCGCTCGACCATCCGGGGCCGATCACGCGTACCGTGCGCGATGCCGCGCTGATGCTGCAGACCATGGCCGGGCACGATCCGAAGGATGCGACCTCGGCCCCGATTTCGGTGCCGGATTTCGCGGCCTCGCTGACCGGCGATATTCGCGGCCTAAGGATCGGCATCCCCCAGGAATATCGCGTTGATGGCATGCCGCACGAAATCGAGGCGCTGTGGCGGCGCGGCGTCGAATGGATCAGGGATGCCGGTGCCGAGCCGGTCGAAATCAGCCTGCCGATGACCAAATACGCGCTCGCGACCTATTACATCATCGCGCCGGCGGAGGCGTCGTCGAACCTCGCGCGCTATGACGGTGTGCGCTTCGGTTTGCGGGTGCCAGGCGATAGTCTCGATGCGATGTACGAAAACACCCGCGCCGCCGGCTTCGGCGCCGAGGTGAAGCGCCGCATCCTGATCGGCACTTATGTTCTCTCGGCCGGCTATTACGATGCCTATTACGTCCGCGCGCAAAAGATCCGCACCCTGATCGCGCGCGACTTCCAGGAGGCATTCACGCGTTGCGACGCGATCCTGACGCCGACCACGCCCTCGCCGGCGTTCGCGCTGGGTGAGAAGCAGGACGATCCGATCACCATGTATCTCAACGATGTGTTCACGGTGCCGGCGGACCTCGCCGGCCTGCCGGCGATTTCGGTGCCGGCGGGGTTGAGCGACGACGGCTTGCCGCTGGGCCTCCATGTCATCGGCCGCGCCTTCGACGAGGAGACCATGTTCCGCGTCGCCGGCGCCATCGAAAGCGCGGCCGCCTTCACGGCGGAGCCGCAACGATGAGCAATTTGATCGAGGGGCGCACCGGCCCGTGGGAGGTGGTGATCGGGCTCGAGACGCATGCGCAGATCGTGTCCGAGGCCAAGCTGTTCTCCGGCGCCGCGACCGCGTTCGGCGCCGAGCCGAACACCCAGGTCTCGACCGTGGACGCGGCGTTTCCCGGCATGCTGCCGGTCATCAACCGGCATTGCGTTGAACAGGCGGTGAAGACCGGACTCGGTCTCAACGCGCGGATCAATCTGGTCTCGGTGTTCGACCGTAAGAATTATTTCTATGCCGATTTGCCGGCCGGCTATCAGATCTCGCAATACAAATCGCCGGTCGTCGGCAAGGGCGAGATCGAGCTCGACATGCCCGACGGCGAGACGCGGCGCATCGGCATCACGCGCCTGCATCTGGAGCAGGACGCCGGCAAGAGCCTGCACGATCAGCACCCGACGATGACCTATGTCGATCTCAATCGCGCCGGGGTCGCGCTGATGGAAATCGTGTCGGAGCCGGATATTCGCAGCGCCGAGGAGGCCGGCGTCTATGTCCGCAAGCTGCGCTCCATCCTGCGCTATCTCGGCACCTGCGACGGCAACATGGAGGAAGGCTCGCTGCGCTGTGACTGCAATGTCTCGGTGCGCCGCCCCGGCGGTGCGCTCGGCACCCGCGCCGAGATCAAGAATGTGAACTCGGTGCGCTTCGTCATGCAGGCGATCGAGTACGAGACGCGGCGCCAGATCGCGATCCTCGAGGATGGCGGCAGTATCGTTCAAGAGACGCGGCTTTATGATTCGCATCGCGGCGAGACGCGGTCGATGCGCTCCAAGGAAAACGATTTCGATTACCGCTATTTCCCCGACCCCGATCTGCTGCCGCTGGAATTGGACGCGGCCTGGGTCGAGTCATTGAAGCGCGATCTGCCGGAACTGCCCGATGCGAAGAAGGCGCGGCTCGTTGCCGACTATGGCCTTTCGCCCTACGATGCCGATGTGCTGGTCGCGGAGAAATCCCACGCCGACTATTTCGAGGCGGTGGCGCGGGGCCGCGACGCCAAGCTCGCCGCCAATTGGGTGACGGGCGATCTCTTCGGCGCGCTGAATAAGATCGGCGCCGCCATCGAAACCTCGCCGGTCTCGGCGGCGGCGCTGGGCGATTTGCTCGACCTGATTCAGGACAACACGATCTCCGGCCGCATCGCCAAGGATGTGTTTGCCGCGATGCTGGAGACCGGCAAAAGCGCCGGCACCATCGTCGCCGAGCGCGGCCTGCGCCAAGTCACCGATGCCGGCCCGATCGAGGCGGCGATCGATACGGTGCTCGCCGGCAATGCCGACAAGGTTGCCGAGTACCGCGCCGGCAAGGACAAGCTCTACGGCTTCTTCGTCGGCCAGGTGATGAAAGAAACGGGGGGCAAGGCCAACCCCGCGCTGCTCAATGACCTATTGCGAAAAAAGCTCGCCGGGTAGCGGTTCGCGGGCCAGCCGAAGCCGGGCCCGCGATGAGGGAAGCTAGTCGGCGGGAGTCTTTTCCCGATAGGCGCATAGATCGCGCACCGGGCAGATTGGACAGCGCGGCCGACGCGCCACGCAGGTATAGCGTCCGTGCAGAATCAGCCAATGATGCGCGTGCTGGAGATATTGTTCCGGCACGCGCTTTTCGAGCTTCAATTCCACCGCCAGCGGGGTCTTGCCGTGCGCCAGGCCGGTGCGGTTCGCGACCCGGAAGATATGCGTGTCGACGGCGATGGTCGGCTCGCCATAGGCGACATTCAGCACGACGTTCGCGGTCTTGCGCCCGACACCGGGCAGCGCCTCGAGCGCGTCGCGATTGTCTGGCACTGTACCGCCATGGCGCTCGATCAGCAGGCCGCTTAACGCCACGATGTTCTTGGCCTTGGTGCGATAGAGGCCGATGGTCTTGATCAGCTCGCGCACCCGCGCCTCGCCCAGCGCCACCATCTTCGCGGCGCTGTCGGCGGCCGCGAACAGGCCCGGCGTTGCCTTGTTGACACCGGCGTCGGTGGCCTGGGCCGACAGCACTACCGCGATCAACAGCGTATAGGGGTCGCGATAGCGCAGCTCGGTCTTGGGGGCGGGACACGCCACCGCGAGGCGATGGAAGAATTCCGCGATCGCGGCGGGCTTCATCGCGCGCTACTTGGTGCGGGCGAATTCGGTGACACGGCTGTTCATATCCCCCAGATTGCGGCGCAACTGTTCCAGCGCGAAACCCAGCGTGAAGATGCGCGACGCCTCCTGGTCCGACAAGTCCCGCGTCAGGCCGGCGCGGCGCAGCTCGCTCATCGCGGCGGCATAGGCGGCGAATGCCTCCGTCACCGCCTCGAGACTGGGCGGCGCCGCGCGCACCGTCAGCGCCTGCGCCGCGTCGCCGAGATGCGTGCGCAGCGCGTCGCCGACGCGCGCCAGCGGCGGCAGCAGAATCGGCCGCGCCGGCTCGGGCAGGATGGTGGCGGCGGCGCGGCCGATGATGATGTAGTCGAAGCGCAGGCGGCGCAGCGTGCGCAGAATCGGCTCGGCATCGGGTTCGCTGGAAAGATAGGTGGCGCGCTCGCGCGCCGCCTCGGTGACGACGCCGTCGAGCTTGACCAGCAGGCGGCGATAGCCGTCCTGCAAGCGCACGATGGTGCCGAGATCGCGCTTTTCGCCGAAGCCCGCGAATAATTGCGACACCAGCCGCGCCGACAGCCGCAGGATATCGGCGGCGGTCTCGGCGACGATGTTGTGGGCGCGCGCCGGCAGCACCAGGCGCGACACCACGATGCCGACGCCACTGCCGATGGCGATTTCGATGACCCGCCCGATGGCGGAATCGAGGGTGCTGGCATGCTGCAGCGCCGGGATGATCAGCACGATCACGGCGGTAATGGGTGCGACCCGGAAGCTGCGCCGCACCGCGGCGAGAAAGGCGAGCGGCGCCAGCGATACCGCCAGCGCGAGGCCCAGCATCCAGACATTCTCGACCGGCAGGATCAGCGCGACGATGACGCCATAGATCGCGCCGGTGATGGTGCCGATGAAATAATCGAGCGCGGCGGTGAACGAGCCGCCGAGGCTCGCCTGCATCACAATGATCGCGGTAAAGACGGCCCAATAGCCCTGGCTCAAGCCCAGCGCGCGCCCGATTGCGAAGGCCAGCAGCCCGGCGACGGTAATCCGCACGGCGAGGCGAAGCTCGGTGCCGCGATTGCCGAACCATAGGAGGGCGCGGCGCGCCGCGGCGCGGGAGCGATCGACGCGGGACGGTTTACGCGGACCCATCGGCTCCCTATCTTTCTGACCAGAGACAATGCGAGCGAGCATGCCGGAAGCCGAGGCCCAAGCCGAGGAATTCTATCACGCCGAGTTGCGGCCGCACCGCAGCCTGCCGCCGCGCGGCTTCGCCATCGTGATGGCGATCCTGGCGATCGGCAGTTTCCTCGTCGGCATCGGCTTCGTGCTGCGCGGCGCCTGGCCGGTGACGCCGTTCTTCGGCCTCGATATTGGCCTCGTCTATCTCGCCTTTCGCCTCAGCTATCGCAGCGCGCGCCAGCGCGAGCATCTGCGCCTGACCGAGGACGCGCTGACGCTGGAGCGCGTCGATGTCTATGGCGGCCGGCGGGACTGGCGGTTTCAACCGTTCTGGCTGCGCGTGGTGTTCGAGGAGCAGGACGATCAGTCCAACAGCCTGGCGCTGGCGTCCCACGGCAAATCCGTGACGGTCGGCGCCTTTCTCGGCCCGGCCGAGCGGCGCGCGGTCGCGTTCTCGCTGACGAATGCGCTGCGCGATTGGCGGCGGCGGATCGCCTCACCGGACGCGCAATAGCCGGTTCGCGCTGGCGACCAGGATCGTCACCGCGATCAGGATGAGGGTCGCCAGCGCGTTGATCTGCGGGCTGACGCCCAATCGCACGCTGGAAAAAATCACCATCGGCAAAGTGGTCGAGGCCGGGCCGGCGGTGAAGCTGGCGATCACCAGATCGTCGAACGACAGGGTGAAGGCGAGCAGCCACCCCGCCGCCAGCGCCGGCATGATCAGCGGCAGGGTGATGACGAAAAAGACACGGATGGGTCGCGCGCCGAGATCGGCCGCCGCCTCCTCCAGCGTCCGGTCGAACGAGGCGAGCCGCGCCTCGACGATGACCGCGACGAACGCGACCCCGAGCGTGATGTGGGCGATGGCGATAGTGAAGATGTTCCGGCCGGCGGGCCAGCCGATGGCTTGCTCCAGCGCGACGAACAGCAGCAGCAGCGACAGGCCGGTGATGATTTCGGGCATCACCAGCGGCGCCGTCGCCATCGCCGCGAAGAGGGTGCGGCCGGCGAAGCGGCGATAGCGCGCCAAGCCATAGGCGACCAGCGTGCCGAGGATCAGCGCGCCGGTCGCGGCCATCAGCGCCACCTCGAAACTGACGGCGGCGGCGCGGCCGATCGCCTCGTTGGCGAACAAGGCGCCATACCATTGGAGCGAGAACCCCGCCCACACCGTCACCAGGCGCGAGGCGTTGAACGAATAGACCACCACCGACGCGATCGGCGCATAGAGAAAGACGAAGCCCAGCACCATCATGGTGACGATGAACGGCGACAGCCCGCGCCTCATGACCCCGTCCCGCGCAATTGGCGGCGCACCAATCCCATCGGCAGCGCCAGCAGCAACAGCATCGCAATCGCCAGCGCCGACGCCACCGGCCAGTCGCGATTGGTGAAGAATTCGTCCCACAGGATCTTGCCGATCATCAGCGTGTTGGGGCCGCCGAGCAGATCGGGAATCACGAACTCGCCCACCGCCGGGATGAATACCAGCAGCACACCGGCGGCGATGCCGGGCAGCGATAGCGGCAGCGTGACTTGCCAGAAGGCGCGGATCGGCGGCGCGCCGAGATCGGCCGCCGCCTCGTTCAACGCCGGATCGAGCTTTTCCAGCTGCGCATAAAGCGGCAGCACCATGAACGGCAGATAGGCGTAAACGAGGCCGAGAATGATCGAGAAATCATTGTCGATCAGCCGCAGCGGCGCGTCGATCAGGCCGAGCGACATCAGTGCGTGGTTGATCAGGCCATTATCCTTGAGGAGGCCGATCCAGGCATAGACGCGGATGAGAAAGCTGGTCCAGAACGGCAGGATCACCAGCATCAGCAATAGGCCGCGCCACCGCGCCGGCGCCCGCGCGATGCCGTAGGCCAGCGGATAACCCAGTAGCAGCGTGACGAGAGTGGCGATCGCGGCATAGCGGATGGCGCCGAGATAGGCCTTCCAGTACAGCGGGTCGCCGAGGAGGAAGAGATAATTGGCGGCGGTGACATAAAGTCGGCCGCTGACGAACAGCGGCGTATAAGGCGGAATCGCCACCGCCTCATGCGCCAGGCTGATCTTCAGCACGATCAGGAACGGCACCAGGAAGAACAGCAGCAGCCAGGCATAGGGCAGGGCGACGATCGCGAACCGCCGTATGCCGCTGTTCATCGCGCCAGCCCGAGAAAAATCACGATGGCGCTGTCCAGCCGCGCCATGTCGGTCTTGCGCATTTTGCCGATATGGCCGCCGACTTTCCGAACGGGAAGCGTCACGATCTTGTCCACCAGCGCCCAGGATTCCGCCCTCAGTCCATTCTCTCGGTTCGGCTCTATTTTCGGCCGTAGGTCTGACGCATCGACGAATACCGACGAGATCAGACAGACCGTTACCGAAGGGCTTGCAGAGAACGCGTCGGCTTGCACAATGACCGCGGGTCGCGGCTTTCCGCCGTAGCCGCCACCCGCGGCAACGCTTACGATGTCCCCCCTCACGTTGCTTATTCCCAGTCGACGTACAGGGATTCGATGAACTTCATGACGTCTTCGTTATCGGGTGCGTTGGCAAGATTGTGTGCCTGACGCCGAAGTTCCGCCTTGTACGCGCGGGAATTTCGATCCAGCGCCATGAGTCGCGGCGGTGATATGGGCGGTGCTTTGCGGGCGTGCTTCGCAGCCTCGTTCGCTGTCAGTGCCCTTGTCGTGCGGGGCTTCTTCTTGGGTTGGGTCGCCATCGGTTGATCCTTGCTGTCGTCATGTGGGACGACCTTCGCAATTTATCACCGAGGCACTTTACGACTGCAATACCCGCGCCGCATGCGGCGCGAAGGATAGTAGCACAGGGCCGCCCGGCGAAAGGAGCACGCCGCCCGTGTTAGCCACGGTCACGCGGACCGGGCCTCCCGCCGGCAATTCGACCTCGCAGGTCGAGGCTTCGCCGCGATAGGCGACGCCACGCAAAATTCCGGTTAGCGCGTTGGCGGCGGCATCGGGCGTCGCCGTCAGGCGGATTTTTTCCGGGCGTATCGCGATGGCGACGGTGGTGCCGATCGGCAGCGGCGCGTGCGCCACCGCCAGCCGCCCCGCCGCGGTCTCGACCTGCAACAGCCCGGCGGCTGCCCCGACTATCTTGCCCTCGAACAGATTGACCGCGCCGAGAAAGCCCGCGACGAAGCGGTTGGCCGGATTCTCATAGACGAATTCCGGCGCGCCGATCTGCTCGATGCGGCCATCCCGCATTACCGCGAGCCGCGAGGCCATGCTCATCGCCTCTTCCTGATCGTGCGTCACCATCAGGAAGGTGATGCCGACCCGGCGGTGAATGCGCTTCAGCTCGAACCGCGTCTCCTCGCGTAGCTTGCGGTCGAGCGCGGTCAGCGGCTCGTCCAGCAGCAGCAATTTCGGCTCCTTCACCAGCGCGCGCGCCAGCGCGACGCGTTGCCGCTCGCCGCCGGACAATTGGCCGGGGCGGCGCGCCGCGAACGCGTCCATCTTCACCAACTCGAGCATGGCGGCGACGCGTTGGGCGGTGGCGGCTCGCCCCAACCCTTCCTGGCGCAGGCCGAAGCCGACATTGCCGGCGACGCTCATATGCGGAAACAGCGCATAGGATTGGAACATGATGTTGACCGGGCGGCGATAGGGCGGCACGCGCCCCATATCGACGCCGTCGATGGCGATGCGTCCGGCGTCCGGCTGCTCGAACCCCGCCGCCATCCGCAACAGCGTGGTCTTGCCACAGCCCGACGGCCCTAAGAGGGCGAAGAACTCGCCGCGCTCGACCGTCAGCGTCACATCATCGACCGCCGGCCGCGCCGTCGCCTCAAACCGCTTGGTCAGCCGCTCAAGCAGAAGAAACGCCAGACTCAGCTCCCCGTCTTGACCCTGGTCCAGGCCCGGGTGCGCGCCCGCTCGAATTCCGGCGTCACCGGCCGGTCGAAGAACAGGCGCTTGCGCACCGACGGCGGCGGATAGATCGCCGGGTCCTCGCGGATCGCCGCCAGGACGAACGGCGTCGCATGCAGATTGGGGTTGGCATAGGCGACGGTGTTGCTGATCGCGGCATCGACCTGGGGCGTGAGGATATTGTCGATCCAGGCGAGCGCGTTGGCGGGGTGGGGCGCATCCTTGGGGATCGCCATCATGTCGATCCAGATCATCGCGCCTTCCTTCGGGATGACATAGGCGATCCGGACCTTGTTCTTGGCCTCGGCGGCGCGGGACTTGGCCTGCACCACGTCGCCCGAATAGCCGAAGGCGAGGCAGATATCGCCGTTCGCCAGATCGTTGATGTATTCCGAGGAATGGAACTTGCGGATATAGGGGCGGATCGCGGTCAGCACTTCCGCGGCCTTCGCCACATCGTCGGGGGTGCGGCCCAGCGGATCGCGCCCGGCATAGAGCAGCGCCGCCGGGAATAATTCCTGGGCGCTGTCCAGCACCTCGATGCCGCACGCCGACAGTTTCTTGGCGTTGGCGGGATCGAACAGCAGCGCCAGGGAATCGACCGGGGCGCCATCGCCCAGCGCCGCCTTGACCTTGGCGATATTGTAGCCGATGCCGGTGGTGCCCCACATATAGGGCACGCCAAATTTATTGCCGGGATCGGCCTTGGCGGCGTCGGCCATGATCTCGGGATCGAGATTGCCGTAATTCTTCAGCTTGGCCTTGTCGATCGGCTGGAATACGCCGGCCGCCGCCTCGCGCGCCAGATACGGCATCGCGGTCGGAACCACGATGTCATAGCCGGAGTGTCCGGCCTCCAGCTTCGCCTCCAGCACTTCGTTGGCGTCGTAAACGTCGTAATTGACCTTGATGCCGGTCGCCGCCTCGAAATTCTTCACTGTGTCCGGCGCGATATAGTCGGACCAGTTATAGACGTTAAGCAGCTTGTCTTCGGCCATCGCGGGCCAAGCCGCGAGAGAGATCACGGCCAGCGCCGGCAGCGAGGCAGCGAGAAAGCGTGCGATCATCGAATTCCCCATGGCGCGGCTGGAAGGCGCTCATAAAAGGGAGCGTTCCGTGCCTTGTCAATCGCGGTTCCGCCTTAAATTCGCCACCGCGCCGGGATGCCATATCGCAATCGTGATTGGCGCCGCCGCCAGATTCGCGAAAAATGCCAATCGCCATCAAGAGGAGGAAGCACATGAATCGCTTTGCCATAACCGGGTTGAGCCTCGCCATGCTCGCCGGCTTCGCCGTCGCCGCCCAGGCGCAGACGAAGACCGTTACCGTTCAATTGACCGAGGCGCAGGAAGTGCCGCCCCATCAGGGCGCCGGTGCCGGGACTGCCGTTCTGACCCTCGATCCCGCCGCAAAAAGTGTGAGCTGGAAGGTCACTTGGCAGGGTCTGAACTCGACGGCGATCATGGCGCATATCCATGGTCCGGCATCGCCGACCACCAACGCCGGGGTACTCGTCAATCTCGGGCCGAAGGGCGCGAAGATGGGCGATCCGCTGCCCAATCCGCTTGAAGGCACCGCCACCATGACCGGTGCGCAATGGGCCGATCTGATGGCCGGGAAGGACTATGTCAATGTCCACACCACGACCAACAAGGGCGGCGAAATTCGCGGCCAAGTCGCGCCGGGAATGTAAGTAAGGGTTCCGGGCGTCCCTCGGTAAACGCGCTCGTAAAAGGCGGCGCCTCCCGCCTTTTATGAGCGGGCGCCTAGCCCTTCAGAACCGTCACCATGGTCGAGCCGAGCGCGGCCGGGGATTCCGAGATCGTGACCCCGGCGGCGCGCAGCGCCTCGATCTTCTGTTCCGCCGTGCCGGTGCCGCCGGAGATGATGGCGCCGGCATGGCCCATGCGGCGGCCCGGCGGGGCGCTGCTTCCGGCGATGAAGCCGACCACCGGCTTCTTGACCTTGCTGTGGGCGAGGAAGTCGGCCGCGGCCTCTTCCGCGCCGCCGCCGATCTCGCCGATCATCACGATGCTCTTGGTTTCGCCGTCGCCGAGGAACATCTCCAGCACCTCGATGAAATTGGTGCCGTTGACCGGGTCGCCGCCGATGCCGACGCAGGTTGATTGGCCGAGGCCGGCGGCGGTGGTCTGCGCCACCGCCTCATAGGTCAGCGTGCCGGAGCGCGAGACGATTCCGACCGAGCCCTTTTTGTGGATATGACCGGGCATGATGCCGATCTTGCATTCGCCCGGCGTGATGACGCCCGGACAATTCGGCCCGATCAACCGCGTCTTGGAGCCGCCCAGCGCGCGCTTCACCCGCACCATGTCGAGGATCGGAATCCCCTCGGTGATGCAGATCACCAGCGGTATCTCGGCGTCGATCGCCTCCAGAATGGCGTCGGCGGCGAAGGGCGGCGGCACATAGAGGACGCTGGCGGTGGCGCCGGTCGCCTCGACGCATTGGCGCACCGTGTCGAACACCGGCAGGTCGAGATGCTTGGTGCCGCCTTTGCCGGGCGTCACGCCGCCGACCATCTTGGTGCCGTAGGCGATCGCCTGCTCGGAATGAAAGGTGCCCTGCGCGCCGGTGAAGCCCTGGCACATGACCTTGGTATTCTTATCGACGAGAATGCTCATGGCTTAACCGTGCGGTTGAAATTTTGCCCCACCCCGGCGGAAGCCGGGGTCCATCGAGCCGCTCCACCGTGGACACCGGCTTTCGCCGGTATGGTGCGTGAGGGATGATGTCGCATCGCTACGCGGCCTCCTTCACGGCCGTGACGACCTTTTGCGCGGCGTCGCCGAGATCGTCGGCGCTGAGGATCGGCAGTCCCGATTCGGCCAATATCTTCTTCCCCAATTTCACATTGGTGCCTTCGAGCCGCACCACCAGCGGCACGTCCAGCGCGACCTCGCGCGCGGCGGCGACGATGCCCTCGGCGATCACGTCACAGCGCATGATGCCGCCGAAGATATTGACCAGGATGCCTTCGACGTTGGGGTCGGACAGGATCAGCTTGAACGCGATGGTGACGCGCTCCTTGGTGGCGCCGCCGCCGACATCGAGGAAATTGGCGGGGCTGCCGCCATAGAGCTTGATGATGTCCATGGTCGCCATGGCGAGGCCGGCGCCATTGACCATGCAGCCGATATTGCCGTCGAGCTTGACGTAATTCAGCTCATGCTTGCCGGCCTCCAGCTCGATCGGGTCGATCTCCGCTTCGTCGCGCATCGCGTCGATGTCCTTGTGGCGGAACAGCGCGTTGTCGTCGAAATTCATCTTGGCGTCGAGCGCGATGATGTCGCCCTTGCCGGTCACGACCAGCGGGTTGATCTCGACGATCGACGCGTCCAGCGCCGCGAACGAAGCCGCCATCGCCTGCATGAACTTGGTGGCGGCGCCGATCTGTGCCCCTTGCAGGCCGAGGCCGAACGCCAGCTCGCGGGCGTGGAACGGCTGAAACCCGGTGGCGGGGTCGATGGCGACGCGCAGGATTTTCTCCGGGTGTTTCGCCGCGACTTCCTCGATCTCCATGCCGCCCTCGGTCGAGGCCATCATGGTGACGCGCCCGGTGGCGCGATCGACCAGCATGCCGAGATAGAGCTCGCGCTTGATGTCGCAGCCTTCCTCGATATAGACGCGCTTGACCTCGCGCCCCGCCGGCCCGGTCTGTTTGGTGATCAGGGTGTGGCCCAGCATCGCGGCAGCCTCGCGCCCGGCCTCGGCCGGCGACTTGGCGAGGCGCACGCCGCCTTTTTCGGTCGGGTGGTCCTTGAAGTGCCCCGCGCCGCGCCCGCCGGCATGAATCTGTGCCTTCACGACATAGACCGGCCCGGCCAAGGTCCCGGCGATCTTCTCCGCCTCTTGCGGCGTATAGGCGACGCCGCCCTTGGGCACCGCAACACCGAATTTCTGCAGAAGGGTCTTGGCCTGATATTCGTGGATATTCATGCTGCGGCCCGGACATTATGGCGAAATTTATGGCGGGCTGGCGCCCACGACGGGCCATAGGATTAGGCCGGTATTGCGTTGCGGTAAACAAAAATTACCCCCCGCGCTCGGGGGCGCTCGGGGGGGGTAGGGTGGGGGGCTACCGGCGGACGTTCAAAATAAATCCGGCAGATGGCGCGCGCCGTGGACGACCCGCACGATCTCGACCCCGCCCGGCGCCTCGCGATAGAGCATCAGGTACTTGCCGGTAATGAAATACCGCAAGCCGGCGGCGAGGTCGGGCCGTGCCGGTCCCATGCGCGGGTTCTCCGCCAGGCGCGCGCAGGCGCGGTCGATCGTGTCGAGCAATTTGTCCGCCGCTTTTGGATTGTCGCGCGCGATATAAGGCCAGATTTTAATCAGATCTTGTTCGGTCCGGGCGGTGCGCGTGAACCGCGCCACGAGATAAGTCAGCCCTTGGCCGACGCGGGCGCGGCCTTGAGCCGGCGCCGCGCCTCGCGCTTGATCGCGGCGAGCGAGGCGAATCGCCCCGGCCCGCTCGCCAGCCCTTCGGCCCACTGCCGGCGCAACTCATCCTGCTCATGCAGTCTCAGCGTCCGGCGCAGTTTCCATTCGCGCAGCGCCTCGCGAATGACTTCGCTGCCCGAAGCATAGTCGCCGCTCGCCACGGCCTCATCCACCAGCTCGGCCATCGCCGATGTCAGGGCGACGCTGACTTTCGACACTTTCGCGACACTGGTCATGGCTTGATTCCTGAACGGCTAGGGTAGCAATACTTCCTACCAATATAATCTGTTCCCTTACCGGCGCACCCCCGGACTTGATCCCGGGGCGGTATCCATCGTGCGGTTGCATCATGGGTCGCGGCCTCGCTGGGACGGCGGCAGTATCTTGAATATGTACACATTCGTGTACATATTGCGCCATGCAATTCGAATGGAACGAAAACAAGCGCACGGCCAACGTCGAGAAGCATCGCTTGGACCTGTTGGCCGGCGCATTGCTGTTCGATGGCCGGCCCGTGCTGACGTATCCATCGCCGCGTGGCGGCGAGGAACGTTACGTCTCCATTGGATTGGTGACCGATGAATTGGTCGCGGTGGTCTGGACGCGGCGCGATGAGTCGATCCGGCTCATATCGTTGAGGAGAGCGAGAGATGGCGAAAAAAGAACGTATCGTGCGCGCTTCGGGTGAGGCGATCGCGCGCCGCCTCGCGCGCGGCGAAGACCGCACCGACTGGAAGCGCGTCAAGGCGATGTCGCAGGCCGAGGTCGAGCGCCTCGCCGACGAAGAAGAAGGCAAGCTGCCGAAGGGCTGGGAAGCAAGAATCGTGCTCGGTATCCCCGCGCCGAAGAAGGACATCCACATCCGCCTCGACGCCGACATTGTCGATTGGTTCAGGTCGCGCGGCAAAGGCTATCAGACGCGTATCAACGCGGTGCTGCGTGCATTCGTTCAGTCGCGGTAAGCATTTCCTCCACCTTCACACCCTCACCGGTGAAAGGCGCGCGCCGCCTCGCGCGCCGCGAAGACCGCACCGACTGGAAGCGCGCTTCAAGGCGATGGCGATGTCGCAAGCCGAGGTCGGCAACGCAATGTTGACGCATTCGTCACGCGAAGCTATGTTAGAACAAAATACGAACTAAAGCAGCCGGTACACAATATTCGGTGGGCAACTTCTAGTTTACCCCAAAATATCCTAGCTCCCCGTAATGGTCGCGAATAAGCTCAAGCGGGACAAATAAATGGCCGCCAAATCAGAAAATAAGAAAGTCCGAACAGTCATCGCACCGATGGCGGAGGGACCACGCCTTCCGTCAGAAGACAATACGCCGGAGGGACATGCGGCGCTTCTAAAAGCGAACGTACACTACCGAACGGTCGCGTGGCCGGCACCCTTCGACCAAACACAACATCATTTGAAACTTGGGGACGCGAGGGACCTTTCCTGGATTCCTGATTCGTCCGTTCACCTTGTCGTTACCTCTCCGCCGTATTGGACGTTGAAGAAATACGAAGATCATGCCGGCCAGTTGGGCGATGTCGCCGCGTACGAGACGTTCCTCGACGAACTCGACAAAGTCTGGCGCGAATGCGCTCGGGTTTTGGTGGAGGGCGGCCGTATCTGTTGTGTCGTCGGCGATGTGTGCATCCCACGCAAGGTCGCGGGTCGGCATCACGTTATGCCGCTCCATTCGGACATTCAGGTGAGAGCGCGACGCCTGGGCCTCGACAATCTGACGCCAATCTTTTGGCACAAGATTACAAATGGAGCGACCGAGGCGGATGGCAACGGCGCAGGCTTCTATGGGAAGCCCTATCAACCAGGCGCGATCATAAAAAATGATACGGAGTTCGTGCTTTTCATGCGGAAGGGCGGCGGCTACCGGTCGGTGTCAATGCTTACGAAAGCCCTGTCTATGCTGACGCGAGACGAGATGCGTCGCTGGCAACGTTCGTTTTGGAACGACGTTCGCGGCGCTTCGACGCGTGACGGGCATCCGGCGCCATTTCCTGTTGAATTGGCGGAACGGCTCATACGGTTGTTTTCTTTCGCGGGGGACACCGTACTCGATCCCTTTGCTGGCACAGCCTCGACATCGATTGCGGCGGTCAAGACTGGCCGCAATTCAATTGGCGTCGATATCGAACCAAAATATTTCGACATCGCACAAAAACGGCTTTTGAGCGCCACAAAGGGTCATCGCGATGTCGGCGCCACGAAGGTGATGGTCGTGCTCGATGGCCTATCGGCTGCTAACTGAATTTCAGAAGGTATTCGACGGCCACGAATACCGTCACCGTTCGTCGAATAAGGGCGACAACGTCGCCATTCAGTTCTTCGAGGATTTGTACGAACTCGGCCGGTCCAGGAAACTGGTCACCGCAATAGACGCCCATCTGCGGGTCATGAATCGCGTCAATCGTCAGCACGGCAAAGTGGCTCGACGTGGCGATGCAACCTTCGGAGAGATCATTCCCGGCGAGCAAGCGAGGATTGAGATCGGGTCCCATGTCGCTCAGGGACCAGTCGCGACGATTGAAATCGGTGGCGAGGTGAAAATTCTGGCCAAGGCAATGATTAAGCAAATCGACCGCGTCATTGGCGACTTGACGAAACAGGTTCGTCAATTCAAGAGGGGTGGAGGCAATCCGATATGTATCGGAATAGTCGGCATCAATTCGGCGCCATATGCCATCGGCCTCGAGGGCGAACGTTCATTCCGTACCGACGGCAAGAAGCACAAGCATCCGATTCAGGAAGCCGCCGCCGCGGAGCAACGGCTACGCGATCTGGCGGCACCGGATTTTGATGAGTTTCTCTTTCTGCGCTACCGCGCAACGAACGACCCTGAGGGTAATCCCCCATTCCCCTTCGAATGGGCCGATTTCACTCTCACCAATCGCGACTACGGCGCGATCCTGACGCGGATCAGTATCGAATATGAAAAGCGGTTCTAACCGTAAAACTATTGACTATACCGCGAAATGCGTTAAATCTGTCGTCGGAAGGAGAACCCGATGGCGACTGAGGCGCAGATTGTGGCGAACCGGCGTAATGCGGCGCTGAGTACCGGGCCTAAGACCCGGACGGGTAAGGATAATTCTCGGGAGAATGCGCTGCGGCACGGGTTGCGGGCGCGGCAGGTGGTGGCGTTGGCCGAGGATAGCGACCACTTTGTCGCCTATCATGCCGACCTCGCCGGGGCGCTGTTACCGCAAGACGCGTTCGAGGCGGCGCTGGTGCGGCGCCTTGCGCTGTTGTCGTGGCGGCTCGACCGGCTGTGCCGTATCGAGGCCGCCTATCTCAACGCCTCGGCCGACCAAAAATATGCGCATTACGGCCAGCGGCGCGGCGACCATAACTGGCCGGAGCAGATGCCCGACTTCGCCCGCTATGAGGCGTCGCTGGATCGCGGCTTCCGCCGCACCCTGATGATGCTGGAACAGCGCCAAGCCGGCCGAAACGGCACGGCCGCCGCTGCCGAGATCGCGGCCGCGCCGGGGCCGGCGCCAATGTCATCCACCGAATTGGCTTGCGAGAAAATGTTGTTTTTGCCGAACGAAGCCAATGTCGGCGGTTCGTTCGGCACGTCGCAGTGAGTCGTCAGTTATCAGTTGTCAGTTATCAGTCTGCTACGCGGCGTCCCTTACTGAAAACTGAAAACTGATGACTGAACCGCCAGCTAGCCTCGCACGCGCGGCATCATGATCATGTCCCACGGGCTGGGCATTTCGCCGCACGGGACATGGATCAGGGCCGGGCGGTTGAGGGCCAGCGCGTCGCGCACCGCGCGCTCCAGTTCCGGCGCGGTGGTGGCGCGAAAGGCGGCGACGCCGAAACTCTCGGCGAATTTGACGAAGTCGGGGTTGGTCAGGCTGTCGGCGA